>JAAUYG010042704.1_pt1 | contig 11063 bp, 8 predicted proteins | sample 7278091 | NCBI WGS metagenome assembly JAAUYG01 (sample SAMN14350201, study PRJNA611818) | marine sediment metagenome | isolation source: surface marine sediment (0.6m) | place: French Polynesia: Moorea | collected 2018-08
CGGCAGGCCTGCCGCCACAGTGCCACCCCCGACGTCGTCTGCCACCACCCGATGGCCCTTGGAGACGTGTTCGCGATGCCTCATTTGCATATTAGACATCGGCGATGCCAAAAAAATTTTAAGGGAGTAGTTAAAACCTGGGATGCCTTCCTGCGATGCCCAAATTTCCCAGCGCCACCGCAGTGCCATCGCAGTGCGGCTGGTATGCCACCGCGGGATGTATGCAAATGTATGCAAATGAGGTCGCCAACTCATCGCGAAGGGCATCGCAGGAAATGTGACCACGGCATAAACCACGAGGTAATTTTTCACAATGTTATGTACACATTTTGTTCACGTTTTTACCAAATCAAAATTTTTTCAAGGTTCCACCTATAAGAGCCAGGTTTACAACTAACAGCCATGTAGCTACTATCTAGGTAGCTATGTACCTGAGGTGACCATCTATTCTGGTCAAAAATCAGAAATGCGCTAAATGACTTCAGACTGACCTTAATGGTTTAAAGTATCCTATATACACTAAATCCTTGCCCAGAAGTCCAAATTCTGGTCAGTTTCATTCTATGGCCAACCGTTTTCAAAATATAAGGCTGCCGAAATGCACAGAGTATTCAGCGACCAGCTGTGACCTACCACCCCCTTTTGAAAACATGTCAGTTGCAGAGTGCTTTTCCAAGCTAACGAGGGTGCCATCACCTGTAAAAGAAGGAGAAGTATTAGCATACTCACCAAGGTGCCGGCCACCATCGTCACAACCACTGCTGGCCTGGCCTCACATCTGAGCAGGGTAGTGGCTTCCATCAACTAGCCTAACAGCATGGGGATGATGAAGGCCAAACTGTGTATCAGCTTGGAACCAGGTCATATGCTCCTAGTTGGGGCACAGTGATCTGGCGTCTGGCATGGACGGTGTGGGGTTGGCAACCAACGTGGAGGGCCTTTCATTATTGCTCCCCAAGTCAGCGGCGCCGCAGTCCTCAGGAACAAGGCTGAGGACAGTCAGTTACTTGTGGGGAAGAGCTACCAGCGACTTCAGGTGATCGAAGTATCAAAGGGCACCGTGTTAGTGGTCTGCGTTCCAACCACCCTGTGTCCCTCTATTTCCTCTCCCTAGAACCTCCGTCGCGACCCAGGTGCATAAAACACGTCCTTCGCCAGTTTTTTGGTGTTGACCGACCAGTTGCGCCCGTCCACAGACAAAGCCAACCTGGTTGCTGGGTTTGTGTCCGAGATTGGAATTTTTCCTCCTCCTGGACAGCTTCCAGCGATCGTGCTACTCGTGCAACCCTGCTGAGTGTATCCTCTTCCTATCTGTGCTCATGGCCGGCCACTTGCACATTGAGCTCATGGTTACCCATGTAAGGAGAAACTGGTCAGAGACCATCTCCTCTTTAGCGTGGTAATCCATAAAGGGCCACACTACATCGCCCAAGCACTGAAGAGCTTCTACGTATGTGTAGATGTCCTCAGTCTGGTGTATGCGGCAAGACCGAAACTGGGCCTTGTATGTGGCTGTCAGGTCTCGAGGTTGGAAGTGTTTCATGAGAGCCTGCAACCCCTCCCACATACACGATGGAAAGGGTGCGTGCCTGACATAGCCCAGTGCGGTACCTCTAAGGTGAGTGCGAGCCTGTTGACTGGTCTCTTGCTCATCCCAGTGGTAGAATCTGGATAACTCATCAACTTGATCGCTGAACGTATCCAGGGTGACACTGCCACCCCCTAACAAGTATTGCATTTGGGATAGACGAACTTGAGGATATGGCCTAACAGGGCCCACTGATCGATTGGGCGTTGTGCTGCGCAGTACTCTTCCTGAATGGGCAGGGTAGCAGTCACAAGTTGCGCTAGTGCCTCATGCCGGTTGTGGCAAGACATCCGCTCATTCCCACCCCTCGCCGCACCTGGATGGACAGGGCTGGGGTGTCACGCTCCCCTGTTAGGAAAAGCGCCGTGATCCAGATGATAATTTCCATCATCCGAGGTTCCATTGTACTGAGGAACAGAGCACCCGCCCGGTGCATGCGGTGTACTCACCAAAGTAGCGACCACCACAAGGCCGCTGCCTTGCATCGGCAGACAGCTGGTGGGCTCGCTCCTGGTGGCATGCCCAGGGGCGTGCCCAGGGACTAACGGATTATCCTGCTCGAGGGTAATCTATAGACTGTTCGCCCCTGGGTGTGCCACGTGACCATGGCCAGCGCCTTGCAGGGCACCGGTTCCAGGCATCCCATTTGGGTTCGGCAGAGTCGAATCCTCATACCTGAGCATAGCCTCATAATTAGCCAGGCACTGGTCTCTAAGCACGGTGTCTGTACCGTCCCTATCGACCCTAGTGCCCAGAGCACTCCTTGCGTGCACTGCAGCCACAACTGTGATAAAGTGCACCTCAAAGTCTGTGCTGCCTCAGACTGTACTAGGGCAGGCAGTCCAAACAAGTTTGCCACGCCTGGTACAAACAGGGGGTTGTACTGAGCATGTGACAAATAGGACCCCCCCAAAAAAAGAAACCACTGAGGGCAGCATCAGTAGCACCACCCTCAGCGCCATTGGCACCCAAGCAGCATTCATCTCTCATGAAGCCGCCAGTGCTAACTCTTGACTTTGGGAGCAGCACTGGACCGAGGAGCGCTCACATTCCATGGAATAGTCGTGCTCTCAGCATGGGCGCTCTCATCATCGTGAGTGCCAATACTAATGGTGGGGCTACCTGCGCCAGTCTGGAGCACTGCATTCTACCCTTCAGTGCAAAACGCCCCTTGGGGCACTTGCATTGTGTCCAGAACAAAGTCCTGGTGCTGTATTCTTCAGGCCGCTGCCTGAATATGCAGTGGTAGTGACTGCGTCACCTTCGGCCATGACACCCCTTAGGGCGGCACCACTGGTGTCCATAAGGGACTGGTCCCATGCCTGTTGACCTCTGGTCTGTACCATAGTGCCAGGTAGGCTTTTGCTTGGGACAGCGCTGAAAAGCAAATTTAATTTACTCGTGCAAAGCATGAATGCTTTGTATCCCAAACGAGCCCCCAAAAATGGAGTCAGGACTGTCCAATGTGGTGTTATGGCCTGTGGTCATTCGTCGGTCTAGGGAATGCGCAGGTGGACAGCCACACACACACACACAAAAGATGATGTGCTTGATATAGTGCCCTGACAGACGCATCATCACATGTACCGTTGCATTAACAATGGCGCCTAGCAACATAGCAGCAGATCTAACAATAGTCTGGTGGCGATACACCCAACTCATAATTAGCCATTACTTGGCATTTAGTGAATTGATCAACACCATCTAAAGAACACTGCACAGGAAAGATCAAGGGCTACACAAAACACCTATGGAGCACACCATATAACACCTACAAAAGCTATACTGGGGGCTCAAACACCACAATACATTAGTTTGTCCCTGCTTGACCCATGGTATCCAGGTACGGGGAGCTGTGAAAAATTTTTTCACAGTTGCTCTTTGTATCATTTTTTCTTTGTGCTTGACCTGAATAAATATATTACGTACACACACATATACAGCATGGCAATGGAAATGATTGAGGAATCCTGACCAAGGAACTGTGCCGTGGGACGTACGAGACGTGTGACATCATACAAGGCAGTCAAGCGGTAGTCACCAGAACACAAGCTGCTAAACTGGCCAGACCTACCCATTTTCCTATAAGCACAGCTACTACTCACATTGGAAGTACCCGTAGCTTTACTTGTAGCAGCCTAAGTCGTTTTGTTTTGTTTCGAGTAACTGGTCTCAGCCAGTCAAAAGCAGTTCAGAACCAATCATACCACTGTTTCGTGCTGTCATCACTGTGATGGCAAAGTTGTTATATATTCAACCAATAGCCATCTAGTTGTTACCACTCATCTGCTTTCAATGAGTAAAATATAGGCATTTCTGAGAGTGTTTTACACAGTGCGTTATACAGACGATGCTAAACCGTGGTTATACGTTTGAGAAGTACTCGGTTGTCTTACCATATAAGGAAGGTGACATAAATGCTAAATGGGTCTAGTGGCGAAAGAGACCAGAGCCTTGCGTGCTCGCTCGCATAGCTCTGGTAAGCCAAAATGGACCTACCAAGCCTGTACCTGCACTGCGCTGTATACACATTAGTCTGATGACCACCGCCTGGTTGACGGAGCAATAGCGAGAAAGAAGAGTCATTTTATTGAATTGTTGGAAGCGGGTCAAAGAAAACCAGCCACCCAGATGCACAGCGACCAAGTGTCACATTTCACTATTAGGAAGGATCTGCTGTACAGGGTAAACAAAAGATACAACCCACAGGGTACGCCAAAGATACAACCCACCTACGCAGTGTGAACTTATAGTGCTGACATAGTCAAGCAGAGCTAAAACTATACTACATCATTCCACCTGTGCCCATATAAATATTGGATAGAGTGCGGGAAATGCAGATACAATCCCCTATTTCTGTTTCTTCATATCACTTTACCAACAATAAAAAGACACTTTTGAATATATACACCCATGATGTTTATGCATGTACATGTACAGGGAAAGTGGTGTCAGACAATGTGTATGGAAATGCAGACTAGAGAATCACATCAAGCAATATGGTCAACCACAGCTGAACAATAAAGCCAGCAATATTAAATAACAATATTTACACTATATCGTGCCACTATTATGTACATTTACAGCCATAAGCAACTTCTACACTCCTATGCATGGTGCACGGCATTTTACAACCACCTGACGCATACCAGAATGTCATGAATACAAGATTTGTTAGGAGGGACCAAGGGGACGTTACATCTATTAAATTTGGTTTTAATATATTATCACACTTTAATCAATACTTTAGACTGTCCATACAATGTGTATATCAATGATTTTAAAACATGCATACCGTCCTGAAATATTTTACTGCATCAACAGGCAGTGCAGAACGGACCTTGAATAGCACAAAAGACCAATCTCCATGGTAAACCGTCTTGTACTGCACAAACACTGTACAGTGGGCCCTGCGATTTAAGACCACCCATTCAGCCAGCAAAATGGTCTTAAATGGGAGGTGGTCTTAAAATAGAGGGATGTAATCATGTTTATACTGAAAATATACACTTGGTGCCACTGATAGCCGGTCTTAAAATGCAGGGAATTGTTAAATAGAGGGGTCTTAAATTGCAGGGAGCACTGTACATATACCGGGCCCACATTCATAAACCGTTACGCTAGGTTACGCTAGGGCTAGCTAATAAAAAGAATGTAGCTGAGAACAGGCTTATGAAGAGGTATTTACTAAGCATGCTATGGTAATACGTTAAATCGTTCACTGATATAGTTGCTGGTTATGAAGAGTTTATGCATGCAACTTGAACTGTTCATTAGCCTGTTCTTAGACTTAGCTACAGCTTTCTCTGTGACTTTAGTCCTTGCGCAACCTTGCTGATTCTTTGGCAGTGTTGAAATGACATTTTTATAGCAGTTCAAATTTAAGTGTACATAACTGAGTCCTTTGGTACCCTTGACCAATTACATGATACATATACCGGTAATCAATAACTGTTGTAAACATACATTGAATATAATATATCTTTCATACTCGATGTACACTGACAACATTGTTGACTCATGTACCATCTTCTTCTATTGGATATAAATTCAGGCATTTGACTGTGACAGGTTTCGAACCAGTTTTTACGGGGACATATATGTCGCTCTGCCTGGCGCTTTAACCATTATTTATTAGTCCTGAATTTAGATGTTACCGTTGGAGATGCAAACACAGAGCTCTCTGTGTGCATGTTGCAAGTAAACCTGCTAAAGCTTCCTGCAAATTATCTTGTACAATCGTTATATACGAGGCTGTCCCACATACATCAGAGCCTATGTAAAACTGCCAGAGGCTTCTCAAGATGGAGGAGATCTGTGCTAAGGGTCAATCTGAAATTACATTTTTCAAAATTCAAAATTTGCAGCACAGAAAAAGAGATGGTCATAAGCACAACATTCAAACATACCGGTACATACATGTGTAACAACGCAATGGCAAGAGAAAATACTACTGACAAAGTCGTGGTTTCATACGATTTGTCCCACATAATTTGCTGGTAAATACATAAATTACTGGTACTGTAATAATACATGTACATGTACATTGTACAACATATTTCTGTCGTCTCTGCCAAAGCCTGCATGGTTTCTTGAAAATGTGGAAATTACTTTAAGTTTAGAAATCACCTATGCAACCATTGCTCTTTCTATAGTTCATGTAGTTATGATCAGCTTTTTAGAAACCAGCCCAAGATTAGTATTAGAACTGAACCCTGAGAAATGGAGAATTGGCTAGACACTTGATGAACACATTTATAATACGCGTACATGGGGCGTTATAGCTGGACTGTCATGCAAATGATGCTATCACAACAGGTGCGGAAAACATGTGGGCCCTTTAAATGTATGGGTATCACAGGTAAATAAATCTGTGTCTGATTCCTATGATACACCATGAAGGCAACAAGACAAGACAATGTGCAAATGTAAGGCTATAAGCAGGAATAGTCCTTATCAAGAGTGAGTTTAAACATTCTGACAGCAGCTATAGGATCATCTACCATTTATAATGTCAGAACCCATGTGGAGGCCAAATATTCTACTCACTGCGATTGATTGGCCAATTATCTGATTGTAACAGTAAAAGGGTAAAGCTCAAGTATTCAGCCCATATACACTTACATGAGGATCGTGAGAAACTCCTGTGTCCTGATTTTGACAATCCTGATATACCATCAATACAGTGAAACCGGTCTTGAGAGACCACTCCCATGACAGACCACCTGTCTTGACAGATCACACATTTTTGGCAGAAGGACCTACATTTCAATATAACAGAACCTGTCACCAGAGACCACCTGTCTTGACAGACCACATTTTTGTGGTCAATGGGATGGTCTTTCAAGACAGGTTCTACTGTATATCTAATGCCAGCTCTCTCTATAAGTTGGTGCAGAATAGAAATAATTTTGGCAAAATTTAATTTTCTTTCTTTGAACAAAAAAAGCTCTCCACCTACTTAGTCAACCCTTGGGGTCACTGTCACAAGCTAGGCAAACCTAGCAATACACTAAACACGCTACTGGCCAACCAGGGTCTACTGATAGCGGTATTTTGTATAATGCCAATTTTTGTGGTCCGGGAAAGTGTAGAGTAACTACCCATCCACCCACACCCCTTCCCGAGAGAATATCCACACTTCTGAATGGGACCACTGCTTATTACACAATACATTTATGTACCTTCAGCAAATGGGTACGATAAATAGGAAGAAAGTGGGGCATTTTCAATATTGATAGGTCATGCACATGCAGACTCCTTTAGATAATTCTTGTCCTGGATTTTACAGACAGATCCTCAGACACAAAACACTTCTTTAACAGGTTTAAAGAGAGTACATGTAGCTCACTTCTATACACATGGTACCCTGACTGACAAAACAAGTATTACGTGTATTAGAGCGCAATGTATCTATGTACAATAATCATTTTTACATCATTTCACACCTATGGGTCATGGGAACCAAATAATTTTGAGGTAGTACATGTAGTAGGAGCCAAGTCTGAAATCCTGTACCACAGCATGCAACCTGACGTTGCTTTACAGAATGAATTGATGCTAAAAGCATCTCGTTGTGCGAAATTGCTGTGCATTTGAACATGAACTGATGACTAGTCACAAGTCATTTAGACCGCTCTGATGTAGTTCTAAGAATGTCCACTACCGTACAAAACCATGGCAATATGTGGTACAAAATATATATATGCTGCAATATATCTTACCGGGTACAAATATTATTCAGCTCCCATCGAAAAACTTTTGTAGAATAAAATAGCAAGCAGGCAACAACAATAGTGAACAAGCAGTCCACTCGCTATACATCATGCACGGCGTATAAAACTTCTCTCACATAACCACATATATACTGGTAGGTGGATAGTTTAATCTCAAGGCTCGAAATCGAATAAAGCATGCCAGTGCTGTCACAAAATCATCTTGGCAATTATAATTTCGACCGTCCAGAAAATCAATAGTTCTATCCCAAAATGGCAGCATTACAGAGTGTCCACTACTGCATAAAATTCATGGTATTATGTCAAAGTAAAGAGTGCCGTTTCTTGGTGGCATTTGGTGATGTCCTGACAAAGAATTTTTGTTGTCCTGAGTTATAATGGTACCATCACTGGGATGGTGTCAATTTCGAGCCCCGCAGCTGCTGAAATGTATATGATGTCAGCACAGTATAATCTGTCTTGATCCTTGAGAGACCACTACCATGACCGATCACCTGTCTTGAAAAATCACTGACTATCAGTAGGCAGACATAATTTCAACAGATTTGAACCTGTCGGCAAGAGTCCGTACGGTTTGATCTTTCAAAGACGGCTTATACTGTGCTTATTCGATTAATGTTTAGTCTTGGTCAGCTGAACCGGATTGGGTTGCTGGGTCTGGTTATCACGAATGTCAGAATTCCACGAAGAATGGTCGATAAGGACTTGGCAATTCGCTGCGGCACAGAACATGGTTTCAGTCTCATGACCAGTCCACCAACCTGTCGGATGTAATCACTGAAACAGCAGGTTAAGGCAGAAAATGCTAAGAGTAAAGAATTTTTTACATCTAAAATACTTCAGAACTTGGCTGCTACTACTAGCATTAGCAGCGCCAAAATATTTTCAGTTCCAACACAATATAAAACCAAGGTTTCTTGTGTTGTGGTTTGTAAGTGGTGTGAGAGAAAGATAGTTTTTGCTACTCGGCTAGTGATGCAAATATTAAAGATGGTTTAAAAAACGCCTTATGCACTCCTTTAATACCGGTATGTTTAAGCCATTAGTATGTGTACCTATGTATCAAATCCATCTGTAAACTTTGCATAGCTTATAAATATAAAATTGACATTGTGTAAAAGTTCATAATCAATGCAGAATTTGAGGGCTAGAGACTGTAGGTGAGATAAAATTCATCAAATATTTTCTAGCTTCCCTAGGTCATATATTATAATATGATTTTATAAAAGTTAGAACAAGGTAGTTTTAACATAGGTGAAGAATGTTATACGATACAAATCCAGGAACTTAGAAGACTTTTCCCACTATGCATAGGCGGCAAAGGATACATCATGGTCCAGGGCGGCTGACCACCATTAATGTACAGAACATAGGAAAAACCGTCTCGTCCTTGGCTCTGAATTGAATAGTAATACGGCAAGAAGTGGTGCAGTTGAAATTTGTGTCTCTCGTAGAAGTGGATTGCCGGTAGGTTTGTCGTGAGGACATGGAGGTACACAGCTTTGCAGGGGTGTAGGTCTGCGGTGGTGAGGTAGGACAGGAGACTGTCTAACAACAGGGAGGCTGCGGGAAAAAATAAAACGGAAATAAGAGGCCCATGACATGAGCCTTGATGATCTGCTTGATAACAATGACAACAGCCGTGAGTATATTGTCATGTATGACAAACAAGTGCACCAACCCCCAAATCATATCAAATGCTACAAGGTCAAACGTATCCCACTTATGTTTTACTATGTGTCCCAAAGTCCCAAATTTAAGTTGGTTTGGCTTCATAGCCAGTTGTTTTTGTGTTAATGGCAATTTTAAGACAAGTGCACATGAATGACCTAAGAATAGTGGGTCACTTGACGGTTCTGACAAAACCGATTTTACAGATGGACGGACGCCCGTACCATGCAGTAACACAAAACAGTAGATGCCCGCGCCACAACAATAGCTCTGCTGACAGTCAATCGGAGCTAAAAAGTCTAAATTATATTGTGAAAAACATACTTATATGAATCATGCAAAGTGATAGTCTGTGTCAACTGGACGTTTCTGTGAAGTCATAAATTTTAATACGCTCTCAATACGCTTTATTATTTATGATATTTTTTTATTATGTTCCTACACTTAATAAAGTTTATTTTGATCTGTAAGACTGTAACAACATCACTTGAATTTCCTATCTAGTTTTATATATATATGTACTGTGATGCTATCTTGTACATGTTCTAGTTCTGGAACTTGGTTATTGGAGGTTTTTTATATCCCAGTATGTACCTATTCCATGTCTTCTGAACTCCTGGACCACCCCAAGGCTGAGGATGTAAGCCACCTGCGAAGTGCCGGGAAAATGTCTGGCCAGCAGATCTGAATCCTATAAATCAAAAACATAAAAAGACATAGGATATTGTCATGTAAAGTTTAAGAGTAGAACCAGACCACCTGAATCCTTAAAGATGAACATTATAGTCGAGAAATACAAAAGTACCAGTGGTAACATTTTAAATTTGTGACAGTACATGTACTTTTATTCAGGCCAGCTAGGCTCTGCAGCCTGCAGAGTACATACGTGGAACGGCACAATAAAATCTAATGGTTGATTGACATCACAGCTGTAAATGCTGTAACACACATGTGGTTATAATACGTACCATTTCTTCAAAAAAGCTTTGATACAGCTGAGGTACATGTATACTGTATCAAAGGAAATGAATAGTATCAACCCATACAAAATTCGCAACCTGTTAAGTTCAAAGACTAACCTCCCGGTTGCAGCGGCTGTATGGCTTAACCTCAGATACGATCATTCCAATGAGACAGGTATTGTAGGTGGCAGCCAAGGAGTAGAACTTAGGGTTAGTGGTGATATCATCATACCAGCTATCAGGATACCTAGAAATACAAACAATAAAGAGTACTGGGGTGAGACTGCAGAATCTTTGGGGAATAACTGGATAGCTAGGATTATTATCCTGAATCTTTTTCAATGGCTATTATAATAGAAGCTTTCATCTAGCTACCACACCATAGCATTTTGTTCAAACAGCCATTCACTTTTAATATCCTACAGGAAACAATTTACTTTCCGAATTTTGCATGGCAAAAAATTCCAGCTTTAATGAAATTGGTATGAAAAATAAAACAAGAGGTCCAAGGACCTTGGCGCTCTGCTTGACAGCTGCAGTTGGGATGATATTGGCAATTTTCTGCAGACTTGTATCAAAAACTCACTGCTGCACTGACTAAATCAA
>JAAUYG010042007.1_pt1 | contig 11060 bp, 10 predicted proteins | sample 7278091 | NCBI WGS metagenome assembly JAAUYG01 (sample SAMN14350201, study PRJNA611818) | marine sediment metagenome | isolation source: surface marine sediment (0.6m) | place: French Polynesia: Moorea | collected 2018-08
CCCCCCCCCCCCCCCCCCCCCCCCCCCCCCCCCCCCCCCCCCCCCCCCCCCCCCCCCCCCCCCCCCCCCCAGCTTGCCGCCGCACCAGGGGAGATTTCAACGTTTTACAAATTAAATAAATTCATCAAGTTGTTCATAAGAAGTAGATGAAAACTCAAAAGAACACTGTCTCACAGATGATCCTTCCTTTCCGATCCACGACAAGCAGAAGGTCCTGTGGTTGAAGAAACCTCCAAAACGCTTAAAATGCCGCGTATACATGTACATGTATATAGAGCCAAATGGATAACTTCCTGGTTAGGGGAATTCCCCTTGACCACTGGGGGGAAACAACTCCGGACAGTAACTTTTTTTGCCATAATGACAGAACAATGACGGAAAGGGCTGTATTTCCCAGCGCAACCTCCCAGAGGCTGCTCGCAGTGTCAGCCCCAGCCTAGAGGCCGTTCATTCTCGACCCGACATGATGAATGGCATACATGTACCGCAGGTGGCGGAGACATTGTCTCAGAACTCGGACTTTCAGGGGAGGACAGTTTTACCCGGCACTCAATTTCCGTCTGCGGGAGTTTAAGTATAGAAGGTGGCCGCGCTGTCCTCTTGTGTCATTGCAGTCACCCCTCTACCTCCACCACCAAGCTATATAGTGCCACAGGTCCCCTCCCTAACCCACCCGGGGGACGGCTAGGGGGGTGGGTCGGATTTCTCGCCCCGTTACCCCCTGGCCGGGGGAGAAGGAACCGCTCGTACTAGACAGTGATGTATGAAGAGAAATGCCAGATCCCCACACTTCTTGAGATTGCCGTATTGATTTGTGCATGGGGGAAAATAGTTTCCATTTACAGCCGAGTGGCCAGGCGTGGCGTTTAATGCGATTCTTTATATTTCCCAGCCCCGCTTTCCCCCAGGAATGAAGCTTCTTATATCATAAACGATATCGCCCTGACTCAATACTTGTGGTGGTTTGATATTTCGCGAAAAATGAATTAGCGTGCGTAGGGAAAGAGCGGAAATTATCTGCTTCTATGGACACCCGGCGCATTTGATTAAGATCTTCGACTTTTAAATTATAGCGGAAGGGCGGTAACCGATGATTTTCCCCCAGAGAACTGCGTAATCCTGCCATATATATACTTTACCGCTTGGCCCAGAATGCGATCGATTGCCAGCCGGGCACTTGATACATTTATTATAAACGCGCGAAGGCTCACTATAGACACGTGATAGTAGGAGAAAATGTATATGACATTTACCCCCCCCCCCCTTTTTTTTTTGGGGGGGGGGGGGTTGTTGATGCATATATCTAATTTATCCACACAAATCATTCTCACTGCGAAAATCTCTTTCCAAAATTTAAAGTGCTGTCGTTCAAGATTGTCTTTGAATTACATCTATTTTATGCCATTGCTAAAAAGAGTCGATGTGCCGCATTCAAGTAATGTGTGAGCTATTTGTGGTAGATATGTGGGTATTTGCTGGAAGGATTCGAAGATTACTTATGCGTTCAGAAACCTGCGAAAACGGTTTTATATAGCTGCAGCAGACTATTTTTTTTACAGTAGCCACTTACATGTACATGTAGCTCCTTCGAAACAAACTGCGATAAGGAATATATACTGTTTCACTGGAATAGCCTCTGTAACTGCCCTGTTTATTTAAAAAAAAAAATCAAACGAAGTGGAACTGCTTCGGGTATCTTTAGATGCACGAAAGTGCTAATGGCTGGGAGTGACGCCTGGAAGGGTCGTATCCAGAACTGAACTTTTAGTTTCGTAAAGGGCCAGGGCAGGTGATCCAGACCGCATGCTGGCTCATTAGCAGGCTCTCTGGCGTGAGAAACCTCAAATCTCTGTGTGTATTTGCGCAGGGCGAGATTTCTGGGAGGTGGTATAGTTTTTCAAACGCAGGAAGTGATGTTATTGCCCGCATCCCTGCATCCGGCGTCTGGCAGAGGTTCTGGATTCTTACTGTTTACAAAGAGCAGTTGATTCCGATCGTAACCCATCGCCATGGAACCGGAGCGTTCCAGAAACAGCGAGACAAAGGGGCCTGACGGCCTCCCCTGGTGTGTGGTCGCGTATTCGGCAATCTTCGGCTGTTTACGTCGGGATCACCAGGTGTAATAAACAGTACGGCCTCTGTTTGTTTCCTCCACGTGTTCTCTCTCAGAAGCCTGGCATGGAGATAATAATTCCGAGAAGGATTCGACAGAGCTTCAATTACACTAACAGACTCTGTGCTCTACTGGCTTGTATCAGTCCGCCGAGGGAGGGGGGGGGGACGGTGCTGGCGTCGGTAATCCCTGGCTACCTGGCTTTTCTTCAATCCTCCGCACTGTTCATTTAGTTGATTGTCCAAGCCACTCTGCGAAATTTGCTACGTGATACCGCAGGCATGCGGTGGTGCACCGCGTGTACTGTAATTAAAGCGCCCAGTGTAATTACTACACGCCTGGTGCCTGCTCGGCTTTAGGGATCTGCGACGGATCCGTGTTGACACCGGTGCCATAATAGCTGTCTGGCAACAATCGCGCCCATTAAGGTGTCGAGTTTCCCTACCTCTCCTCGCGCGCAGGGGAGGCACATGTAAAACAGACCCAGCTCACATAACGACATGCGAACTTAGCATGTGAGCCCGGGCATGTAAGTGAAGGCTTTCAAGAAGTTTTGAGAGATATTAAAATTTAGAGAGCTTTCTTACGAAAACTTTACGAATTGGCTTTTTGTGCGTCGTAATGTCTGCCCTGCTTGGCCTTTCCAGTGTTCCGCCCCGGGTCCCGCCTCTGCTCTGCCGAATGGGACATGCAGGACTTGGGGACCGACTATGCACTATACATGTACACGGTATGGACACGTTGTAGACGAGAATGCCGCCATAGCAGTGGGAAGACGATGGGTCAACCCGGCAATTTCCCTCTGCGGGCTTCATATTTCCTGCCCCCCTCATCCAATAAGCTACCGTATGACAGACTGCGTTTATTTCCCTCCCGGGACCCCCGTTCGTGTTGCACGAGCGCCGTCAGCTTAATGCTATTACGCCCCGTAATAATCTAATGAAATGAGTGATAGCGGTTTGGTTGCCTGGAGCGGCGACGGCTTTCTTGTCTTCGTCCCAATAATCCGCCTGTCATCGACTTCCTTACGCCGGTAACCATAGCTACGGGTGGAAGACGGCGTCCCGCGTTATGAGTGCGGCGTTGGTCGGGAGGGTGGACGCGAGACTGAGACGCTATAAAGCCGTACAGAGGGGGACGTCGACCAAGGCGCTGCCGCTAGCAGTGCGTGATTAATGTGGATTATCCCAGACGACTGCCCAGCAACTCACGCTGCCATAGAACCCGGACTATTTAATGTGTTGCTCCATTAGCCATATATCACTTTTCGTGGCGCCGGGTGTAATGCACCGTAACGCACACGGAAGTTGTTCCACCCCTCCCATGTCAAAACAGGCGGATTTCTACCCCAGCATGTTTGATTAAACAAGACTTTATTCCGATGCCATCCCGGCGACATTCAATCCGGCGCTACGAGACGAGCTTCCTTGGATCCATTCCCAATGTCAGCACTTCCCTCGGTGCGTCGTCCCCCCACCCCACCCCCTTCGTGCGCTTTGTGTGCAGCGAGGGACTGCCACAAAAGGAACAAAGCGTCGACAATCGCAATATTTGTTTGCATTTTAGCGCATAATTGCTCTTTAACCAAATGTTGTATTTCCTTAATCTCACCACCAATTGCTTCATATTGTTTTGACCCACCACTTGTATAGGTGTTAAATATTTGCAAATTACATACATGTTGAGACCCGCTCTGCACTTGTACGTCCTTCACTCACAAAATTAAAAAAAAAAAAAAAGTAAATATGCTTGCCGGCGATTACAAAACTTTGTTTTTCTATTTGATAGACAGCAAGTTTTCTTCCGTTCTCCTTACTCCTGACACTCATCCTCTGCCGAAAGATGTATTGCTACACCTCTGCCTCTTCCCCCCCCCCCCCCTTCCTGTTTTCCCTTCCCCACCTTCATTTCTCCCTGTCCCTCGATCGGATCCAGTATCTCGTCCGCCTCCACAACAGCAGAGGTGCATTTAATTTCATTAGCTGCCGGCGGCTACTGCACTTTGTCAAATGAGCAGGCGGCTGGATGGCTGTGATGGCGGGGGTGATACCGCGTTGTTCTCATAGGACTAGACTGAGGATTCTGCTACACAGGCTACGTGTATCTCTCAATGCAAGGTCATCTAGTGACACGGTGCCTTCATCAGATCAGATCGAAAGATAAGAGCCAATGTCTCATTTTGTTCCGGCAAATGGATCCTGCCGAAGGAAATGGAATTAGGACTGCATTCGACACATAATAGCCATGCAAACGTGTAAAGAACTTCTGAAGATATGGCGAGTGACGTATGCATCATCGCCATATCGTCACAGCATTATGCGTTTCCGATTCGTTGCCAATCTTGTCAACGTACTAGTTCCGTTTTTGGCCCAAAGGCCCTAGTCGAATGTCAAATCAGCCAGGTGGCCCAAAGTCGAATGTCAAATCAGTGTACATAAGTGGCCCATAACATTTCGTCCGCACGCGCTGCTCAAAAAAAAAAAAAAAAAAAAAAAAAATTTGATGGCCCTGACAAAAATTTCCATCATTCCGGATATTGTTCATGATAGATTCATAGCACATTTGGTAGGGCTTTATCACGAACATCATAACTTTATCACAGTTTTTAGCCGGTGGTTTATTTTACCTACATGTTATAGCATGTGAAGTCGTGTCTGTACATTTTTGTATAGTACACGTTATAAATTAAATATTCAAATATTCGTTTTTTTCTATTTGCAGAGTTTTGCGTCAGCGAGGTTTTCGAGGCTACGTGCGGCCCCAGGGATGTCATTCTCATGAAGCACGCCAAATACGGGCGGATGGAACGCGGCCGATGCGTGCAAATGGACTACGGTTACGTTGGGTGTGGGACCGACGTTATGGACGTTGCCGATTCCATGTGTTCCGGGAGGAGAAGTTGTCGTATGGGTGTCGGCATCGCAGAGTTGGAGGGGAAAGAAACAGGGTGCCCGCCCGACTTCAAAAATTACCTCGAGACAGAATACACGTGCTTAAAAGGTACGTTGATCGTGGTTTCGCCCAACGATGTTAGGCTTTAATTTATGGTGATGATTGCGGTATCTTACCAAAAATTGTTAGTATCTCTAGAAAACATTGACACATTGACACCAGCCCTATTGGGGTACCCGTAATTTACGTTTTTTTGTCACGCTTTGGGCATCATTCTCTAGCTATAGGCTGCTTTCATTTGGGCGTATAAATTTGTGGCACATACTAGGCGAGGAGGCTTTTCCCGTTATTAAGCATCTTTGTCGCAGCTGAATGTTTTTAAGTCATTAAAGGGTCCATACGAGTCCATATGATTTTCGTTCAGTACAATATCAGCATGCCACTCATCTAGAGATAACAATCATGAAATGTGACCAGTATTGTCCAAGGAATTTCAGACTGAGTTAATACACGGAATACAGTTTTTCACATTTTTTTCCCGTAAGTCAAGCGAAAGACCAAGCGAAAACTCCCGACCCCGCAGGGTGTATGTTAACCTATAGGGAAGTAATTTTCCAAATATGAATGTCATCCATGCATACTTGCCAATGCTAGACCCTATTTTGTGGAGACTGGGTGCTAACGTTTGTCCAATCCTGGTTTTGTCCTTCAAGGTCGTTCAAGGTCAAATCCAGTAGCATGGCTGAACTCGCCGTATGTGATTTCATATTAGTGTCTAATAGTAGCTAGGGGGTCTATTAAACAGTTTATCAATTATTGGGGATTAATAAAGTGTTAACGGAAATTAGCTGGAGAAATGATGTGTACCATGTGAACATTATCTCAGCCACAATGATGCCAGTAAGTCCCTGGAATGGCAGTTACATAGAGGTAACATTCATGAAATATTACCAGCATTCTCCAAGGATTTTCAGAGTTAATGCGCAGAATACATGTACTACACTTTTTCACAATTTTTTTCTGTAACATCTAGTGAAAAGGCGCATTACACAGAAAATCTCCCCCGGCATGTATGATAACCTAGGGAAGTCTTTTTTTCCAAATATGAAAGCCATCCATCAAAATTTGTCGCTGCTAGAACCAAAATGGAATGGCAAATAAAAGCAAGTGGTTAAGTTGTACGCGTACATGTAAATATCTTCTGCATAAATGCTATCCTTACCTATTAAGTCTAACCGACCCCCCAAGTTTGGTTAAATTACTTGCACATTGTATAGCTCTTCTCTAACCCGCTGCAGTCTTCCAAAATCAAGCAAGAGTCAATGTATGATAAAGCGATATCATGGCATTAAACGTGTGAACAATTGTGTGAAGATCGTCCCCGGGACTTCATTTCTGGTGTTAACTACAACCGCCATGATTTATCAGCGTGAATGCAAAAACTAATTTCCCATTCAGTACAGAGGGAGGGGCTGGTATGATCGATGACCATCTTAATGGACACAAATTTTATCTCAAAAGTTCGCCTGATGGCGTTTTCCCGCTCCCCTTCAACCAGTCCACTGGCGGCATCCAGTCCCGCGTATTGATATTAAGCCGTAAATTAGAACGGGATCACTATATTGGACACTTAAGTTGCTCCATGCTCTGGGAAAAACCCGCGACCCCGTCCGTTTATTGGGAAGGTGAAGTAGGTGCTGCAGTGGACAGATTATGGATGAGGGGGTAATATTCCGAACCCTCTCCCACGAATAATTGAAAGACTCGGCTCTATCTGCACGAAACGGGGGGCGGGGTATTGAGGGATTATGGGTAGCGAGACAATCAAATAAGTTTGAATTCCCTAGAGGTTACAAGCCTTTCTTGATCAACGAAGTCATCGAGATCAAGCAGATACATGTAGAGATAGAGTCAAAGATGCTGCCCGAGGCAAAGCTAATATTTGTGTGTCGCTATTGACTTTACGTAGATTGCCAATGGTTTTTTCTCTCAATCTCATGAATATTAATTTTTCCAGTTATCACAGCGTCTAAGATGATGTGCCGAAGCTCACCCTACATGTTGCTAGAGCAACCAACCGGGACGCTGGCCAGCGTGGTCACCATGGAAACGGGCTGCGGAAGTACAGGGGCTCCCTGGGTCATACGCGGGGAACCAGGGCAACATATAGAGATCAAACTGGTGGATTTTGGTCACGGAAGTGACAATGCGTTGCCTGGTCGTGAGAAGTGCTTTGCGCATGCCACTGTAAAAGAAAATCTGAGGGAAGGGGGCAGAGATGTCGTTCGCAGTGAGACGATATGTGGCGGCAGTCAGCGTGAATCCACCGCGTACACTTCACAGACAAACCAAGTCAAAGTCATTTTCATCACCGGGCACAACCGCGAAGACAGCGAGAGAGCGTTCCTGTTAAATTACACAAGTACGTACAGTCGCAATTATGCAAAGGGAATCAGGTGCATGTATGGACGTGACGGTACTGATATTTAAATACAGTTTATACATTTACGTGTTTTCTCACATAGGTAAAGCAAAATTGATGAAACTTTTACGCTTGCTCTAGATAAACGCCAATGAAACGAATCAGTGGGCTTATTTACCACATATTAAAGACGACGAAGATATTTTGCATAGAAATTCCCTACTGATTTGCTCTTTTCAGTAAAGGGATGCGGTACACCCCGGGCGCCACAAGGAGGCTGGCTGAGGCGTACTGGGGATAAATTAGTGTACGGTTGTAACGGCACCTCGGTTACACAGGCAGCAACATGTAACGGGTCCCACTGGGACCAGCCGGTCCGTAACTGCACGCATATACGTGGTACGTCAAATCATTCTCCATATACAGACATAATGAACCTTTTTGCACAAAATATGTGTACAAAGAAGGCGTCCGCAGTAATGATAAAAGAAAACGCATACCGCTACGTACGTTTTAAATCGATTCAACATAAGTATGTGCAATGACCTGCTAGCGAAACTGTTACTGCTAAAGCCTGACGATAACTTCTCTTACTTTCTTGCTACAGAGACGCAAGACCGATTCCACGGGGGAACGTCACGCTTCAGGATATCACATGGTAGGTGTCAAATCTGAGTGAATCTTCAAAGCTCAGGAAGACATCACCAGATACACAAACAATAAAAATATTTCTTTCTTTCCTTTCTTTTTTTTTTTTGCATGCTTGAAGTCCTACAACTTCTAGCTTATACAGATATCTACACGAACATGTAGGTGCGTGTTATATCCCGGTAAACTAACACGACGAAGAACAATATCTTTTTGATTTTGTTATAATGCCATGTATTCCGGCCATTGAATATTATTGTCTTTTTTTTCGGGGGGGGGGGGGGGTTATTGAATATAGGCGAGCTCAGTGCATTTAAAAACAGTGAGATCAGTTGTTGAAAGTAAGAATACCCTCGGTTTTGTAAACACATAACGTATTTACAGCACCACTGAGAATATTAAATCACTTCAGAGTTTGAAGTTCAGATAACTTCATCATACTAGCAGACCAACAATTTATTCTAACTTTTTCTGCTTTGATTGCTATGTGGCTTTATCAGTCTAATATATACGTGTACATGTATATGCATGTATAACATGACTGAGACCAAACACACAACAGCTACCCTACATTATCATCATTGTTCCTTCCAGAACTGGCCGTGGTCCTTATACTGGCCATAGCTTTGGTGGTAGCCAGCATGATACTCTGCCTCGGAGTGGTCTGCATGAGGAGGTAATTAAATTAAATTAAAAATTAAACTGCATTTTATCCTTACAGGAATGCAGATTTGTTTGCTGCCAATATAACGAACCCGGCTAATGAAACCTGACAACGTTTGTACCATGGCAAAAAAATCTTCACGGCAGTGCAGTGGCCACAAGTATAAGTAAAACTTCATTGCTGGGCTATGAAAGATACTTTTTAGTAGCTTTATGTACTCTTAGTATGATATGCTAAAATAAATGCAACGTTAATTATTTGTACATGTACATGTGATAAAACAGGTGTTCCCCTTTTCTCCAGGATCCGTGGTCCGAGGCGCGCTGAACGAACCATTCCCTACTACTCCAGCCAAAGCGAGGCGTATCCAGGAGGACTGGCAAGACCAGCTGACGTGGAGTACCACACGCAGAAGGAGATGTTCGGGAACTACGAGCAGTATAGGAACGGCGAAAACGTCTACGCTTCCATCAGCGAGGGACCACTGCAGCCTTACCCCCTGATGAAGTCGCCCCTTCACGAGCGATGCACCTGCCCCACGGATTCCGCCGGGAAAGATCCGAACGTCGCCCGCTTCGGGACACCGTACAGCAGCTTGGAACACAGCGGATCTGCACCCGGACAGTTCTCCACCGATACTGGAAGCCCCGGGCACAGGCAGGACCTAGGTGGCGGGGCCGGGGACACACAGGCACATGCCGTCTTTATGGATATGAGATCTGACCCAGAGCAAAAACTGTCATAAAAATTAAGCATCGCCGTTGTAAAAGCAGTAGTACTGGCGAATAAGAACACTCGGAACTCTTTCATTCAAGTAAATTATTTTCATATGATATCAAAGCATCGTGTATGTGACATATAGTGTGTGACTGTGGGCGCGCTGGATTTATTTATCATTTTTTCATTTTCTTGATCTTTTTGTATGCACTGACTAAATATTTCACTGCTTGTTACATGCTGTATGGAGTCGATAGTACAATATGTGAAACAATTACTTGTCAGCCGTTGTGAAATTCAAGCAGGGGGGTCCCAGATCACCTCGTATAGAGTTGTTAGAGGCTTGTTTTGCCCACGAAAATTCAAACACAATTAACGCTATTTTATGTCTCATTTTCGAACAACATGCAGCGGATTCAAAGGTCAACTAAAACGCGTTTTCAATGTGTCCATTATAATAATGGGCCCACAGCTGCATCACCCCACACACAAACAGAAGCGCCTTTATATTTAGCTATATATATTTTTTGTGCAACTATACTAGCATGACCACAGGGATAATAGATATCCGAATAATTAGTACGCGCATGAGACCTGATTGTTGAGTGCTGGGTAAATGGCGAACACAAACACTGGTCACCGATTTTATTATTTACAAAGTCCCATAGTAAGGTATGATAATATAAATCCTCATCTACAGATAAAATGTGACTATATCTTATAGGAATATATCTTATGATATATGTGACTATATCTTATAGAAAAAAATACCATTCAGGTCTCCGAAGGAAGCATTTGGTTTTTATTTTCGTAGTTTCATATGTGATAAACCGCCAATTTTTGCCCGGAGACATCATGTCCCACTATTCAGCAGTGCACGTGCGCATCGCATTCAAATTTAAAACACCTAAACTCTTCAGACGTCTAGCTACGACGAACTAGTGGAAGAAGCGCCAAGTTGATTCACGCGGACTTTGCATTTAGTGAAATATTAAAGATCATTCGATATAAATGTAAGTGTTGTGTGAATAATAGGTAATGGTGGGGATATAATTATGTAATGGCTGCTGTATCTGGGTGCTAAGTTAGGAAGTAAAGAAAGAAGAAAAAGGTTTTTTTTTTTGACTGCGAAAAGCAAAGGGGGGATAATGGCGGACTTCCTCGAAAATTATACTCTCTGAAGTACAGCACCGTGATTTTGTTCTTGCACAATCAAAGCAGCCAAGCACTTATACATGCGGCTCGCTATCTTTATTGTGATTATGCCAGGAGACTATGGCTTTAATACATGAATCATTAGATCTGCATGCCAGTGCAAATCTATTGTTTCTGTCTTTCTTATCCTTTTCCCAGACAACTCTCCGCTAACACAGGCTGCGTTAGTGTCGAAACGTTTGCAAACGTTTTGCAAAATAGGTAGTATTTGGCGCTACAAATTCGCAGTATTAATAATCGGTTTCATTCGGAAGCCATACTACCTTGGTCATATGACTACCCTTTAGCCAGTCATATGACCAAGGTAGTATGGCTTCCGAATGAAACCGATTATTAATACTGCGAATTTGTAGCGCCAAATACTACCTATTTTGCAAAACGTTTGCAAA
>JAAUYG010209187.1_pt1 | contig 11060 bp, 11 predicted proteins | sample 7278091 | NCBI WGS metagenome assembly JAAUYG01 (sample SAMN14350201, study PRJNA611818) | marine sediment metagenome | isolation source: surface marine sediment (0.6m) | place: French Polynesia: Moorea | collected 2018-08
AGAACATTGCTATGGACCCTGAATTGGCTGCGTTAGAAGCAGAGAAAGCGAAACTCGAAGAGGTTCTCGACGATTTGTCCTCATCACAAGAAGAAGTTGAGGACAGCGAATGTGAGGCAGCCGAGTCTCGGGATCAGGACACCCGGAGTAACGCTCCGGTGGGTTCTCCTGACAAGGACAGATTTGTACCCGGACTGGACACTCCACAGTCTCCAGAGAACAATCCATGGGACTCGGAAAAGGGCGAGGAGAGTGCAGGAGAGGCACAGGATGATGTACACGAGGATTCCTTCGAGCTGGGTGACAGAGGAGGAAGATTGTACAGGAAAAGAAAATCCAGAGCATCTCTCAGTGAAGGTGAGATCAGCGAGGATAGCGACGACACTCCAGTGCGGAAGGAAAAGGACACAGACGAAGAAATAACCGAGGACTTGAATTATCTGGAAAAGTGTGCCCAGCCAGAGGCCCAAAAGACCAAGCAGAAGAGCAAACATCACAAGGACAAAAGTAGGAAATCTGGTCGCAAGCGCAGAAAGAGGCACGAGTCAGATGCCAAAGGCGACGATGCTGAAACTCATTTTGAGGAAATTGAGCATTCGCTGGCAGACTTAGATCAGGGGGCAACAAGTGAACTACCGGCAACGAGAAACATTAGTGGTACAGATGTTCAGCGCAAGGAGCAAGTGGAAGAGGCAAAGACTGAAACTGGCTGTCTGCCTCTTTCTGACCCAAGTGCAAGCAGCAAGTCTGATCCATGGGCAGAACAGGATCAACAGTCTGTACCTTCGGCTTCGGCTGCACTCCGGCCCATTCCAAACTTCAACACCGAATCTTTGAAGGAGATTCTGCGTCGGGTGCAAGAAGTGAAGAAAAGCAGCGACGAAAAAGCAGACGACAAGCCGAAAGAATCGTGCACTGAAATTCCCGGCTTGGGTTCGCCACTGCCTTCTGGTGAGACACCTGGTAGACCTCTCACACCACCGTGGATGCGCAAGAAACCGAAACCGAAACCTCAGGGCATGCCTCCTTGGTTGGCCAAACGAGGAGCAAATCCAGTGACGAAATCTGCAGAGACGAAAGAAGCACCAGGAAAATCGCGAGTTCTCTTCATTGGGAAGGCGAAGTATGCAGCTTCCCGTGCTCCAGCGTCCGCCACCGCAACTGTTGATCATAGTTCTTGGACGCAGCCGAAATCCACTGCGGAAAACCAGCCCAATGAGGCAGAACAGCAAACGCCTCAAGGAAGTGCCTCGTTTTCCCCAGAATTGCCAAGCACAGGAACAACTAACAAAGACATCCTGGAAGATTATCAGTCAAACACTGCGCCTTCTCATCAGCTGCCCAACCAGTTGGAGCAAAGAGAAGCACCTGTGATTACAACCGCTGCGAAGCCTGTGCCTTGGTTACAAAACAGGGTGAAACCAGCAGTGAACAAAGATGCCCCTTTTCAAGCAACAGACCCATCCGAGTCAGTGAACCTAGACGGGTCTTCTGAAGGGACACACGCTTCTGACACGTTCAGTTCGGTAAAGGAGGCAACTTCCGATTGGGACGGACTGGTGCACATAAGAAATTTTGTCGAACCAGAGATTTCTCTTGAACAGGGTGCCCAGGCTGCACCGATCCCACCTCCGATGTCCGAGCCAATTGAGAAAAATGAGACTCTTGAGCACTCGACAATCAAAAACTGCAACACTTCACCGGGAATGAACACATCACCGGGCAGAGGTTCAGAAGGTGGCGGTCGCGTGTTTGCCCGGCGTTCTTCTCATATGTCGGAAGGCGCGAGTGACGTGTCTCCGTCTCACATCTGGCGGTCTCCCGCGTCCTCGACCAGCAGCAGTGTGCATCAACCCGCCAACCTTGTGCGCGACAAGGAACTCTTCATGCAGAAACACAAAGAACTCAAGGAGGCGACGATGCGTCTCGGCGAGGAGGTTAGAATGAACCCCACGGAGGAGAGCAAGAAGGCGTTTGAGGAGAAGAAGTGGGAGACGCAGCTGGTGGCTCTCGATGTCCAACTGTGCAACTTCAGTTTGCATGTCCAGAATGAAGGCAACAGATACCAGGTGCGATTTTGATGCGGTTTCATTTTCAAAGTTGTGTCCCTGTCCCTGATACTGAAAACTAGATTGGGGACGCATCTGGGTAGGTAATTGACCAAAGCTTGTGTTGAGACCAAATCACAGTCTGGTACAATTATATTCGCGCCATTTTACAAATTGCAGCAAATGAAAAAATAAGTGTGAGTCTTTTTCTCGCATTCTGGAAACTGACCTTCGAAAACCTGGGACTCAATTGGTCCAGATTCATTTGCTGTTTTAAATGTGGGACACGTTCAGTTTGGTTCCTGACGCATCTTTTGTATGTACTTGCAGGGGAATGACCGGCTGCCGGAGAAGCTGCTGTTGGCGAGCGAAGTTTGTGCTGAAGCTCAGGTTTCCGCCGTGACGAACATTCCCTTGTTCGTCATCACACCGCTGCGCAGAGAACAGGTGGAGTTCCTCAGTGTCTTCAAGATGGATATTGAAGAATACGAGAGAAAGTTGCAAGGTATGATTGCTGTCAAAATCAAGACATTTGAGGCTGCCTTGCTTTAGCACACAGAGTGCTCTGATGGAATTTTGCTGCAGTCGTCGTTGTTGCCAGAACTGCATTCTTCCCCTCAACAGTTGTGCCAATCAAAGGCATAAAATGATCTTGCGATTGCGCGACCCGCTCTTGTTTTGTGCAACAAAAAATCTCAATGGTGCATTCTCCTTGCTTTGTCACTCCTGACAGTTGTTTGCTTTTTCCAGAAGCGGACGCAAGTGACGCGCAGTCCCTTCGTGAAGTGCTGAGTTACTCACACAAGCAGAGAGCGCTTCAGTTGAAAAAAGTGTGTGACACTGACAATCGCCAACAGTATCTGGAGACTATGAAGAAAAATCTACAGAAGTACAGGTCGGTGGTTTGCACAAAGTTTTTGGCAAGTTTTATAGGCTTCAATTAGACACTGGAATGCGCAGTGGGAAGTTGGCTGTTTCTGTGAGAAGTTGTGTGCTGTTGTTCTTTTGCAGAAAAATGAAAGAAAAAATGGAAGATAAGCTGGGAAGAGCAATCAGGGTGTATAGAAACAAACATCATTTTGTAAGGGACAGAATTGCTTTCCTGGAGAGGCACATAGACTGCTTCGAAAGTTTGGTATGTCTATCTGAAGTTAATAGCTGGAAAAAAATTGGTCAATGTTGTTGAGACAAACCTCATGGTGCTCAAATTGTGCTGATGTCTTTTGTAGCTTTCCGGTACCGAGAGAAAGGCCGCCAACCAGCAAGCAGCCCGAAGTGCAGCCGGTAAGTTTTGCCAGTTTTCTGGTTTTGTCATTTTGCCTCAGCCCTTGTCACGCCTTACTTCATGTGGTCAGCAAGTCCTTTCGGGAGCAGAAAGCTCTGTTTCTAAAGCAGCGCAGTTGTCGTAAACTCATCATGAACCAGTGTTGTGATCGTAAACGCATGATGACCCCCTGATAACATGGTAACCCCACCCCCCCCCAACCCCCGCCCAAGATCACACCCTCCAGGAACGCACATGGCGGGGCCTCTACGCTGACAAGCGCCCTCCTTCATTGATTGGGTGTTAACCAAGGAGAGTTTAGAAAGGTGCTTGTGCGTTTGCCCATCATCAGTGGTGCCTAGAGTGAGCAGACAGTTCTATCGCTCTATCTCAACGAAAAACGCCATTTGCTTCACCTACAGCACCTGAACGATGTGATGAGCTGCGACGTGATGTGCCAGTGCAGGACCAGAATGACACTGCCTCCTCCAGCACAGAACGTCAGGAATCGTCCGAGAAAGTGGAACCAGAAGTGCCCGCTATTGTACTTGCTGAAGCTGGCACTGTCAAACGTGAGGAGAAAGGTCAGTTCAAAGAAATTTCTTGAAAAACTAAGAGCAAAGGCTGGATGTGGGTCAGATGGTTAGTGACACAAAGGCGAATATTGGTTCAAAAAAACAAAGCCCCTTGACCTAGAGTAAAAGAACAAGGTCGTTTTCATAAAAACAGATGATCTACGTTTTCTCAGGATGCGTTCTGATCAACTGTACTGCGTCGGTTTCGTAAGTGTTTGTCTAAATTGCATGTATTTCTTTTAGACCAATATTGGAAAAAATTCAGCAGCGAACCTCCGCCGTGGGAATCAAGGATAGCAAATACCAGTAATAAGTGTTCTGTGCCTTGTTGTCTTGCACGTTTAGAGATTCTTTGGCATCCTGGGTGCAACTTGAAAGGATGGGGTATTTTCCCTTTACTACGTTCCTGTTGCGCTGTTGTGCAACAACTGGGTAGTGCAAAAGCAAATGTTGTTCTTTCCTGGTGCTGTGAAGTTAACGTTGTGAAAGCTAACTCAGTTTTAGGCACCTCTTTCCTTGTGGGAAAACTCTAGCTTGACGTGCCCAAAGTCTTCCTGAGCTCCCTGCCTTGGTTTACTTCTGTAGTCTTCAGAGTAAATTTGCCACTTGATTACTAGCATGTCGCAAAGGAGCGCTTCGCACAAAGCCTGTGTTGTTTGAAAAGAAACTTTTGTCTAGTCTGCACGAGTTTGTGTTGAAGTGTCGGAAAAAAACCCAAAAAACCAAGTTGACAAAACACACAACATTACTTTTGGAAGTAAAATGTGAGTGCAAAAGCATTTACCTTTTCAGGAAATCTGTAGTCAATGCCTTGTGTGTGCCTGTTTGTTGAAGTTTCCTCACGCATTGTTTCGTGTCGAAGAAAAAATTGCAAAACGTAAATGTCTGTTCTTCTTTTGCAGAGGGGAGAAAACAAACTCCCGAAGATGCTGTCAGCGAACTTCTGCCATCTCTTCCTGGAAAAGACGCTCGGAAAAAGGAATCAGCAAAGCATCAAATCATCAAAGATCATCAAGTGCTCAGCCCCTCTGAAAGCGAGCAACAGAGTGACAGAGATGATGTGCAGAAAGAACAGAAGGAAACTCGTGAAAAAGCAAAATCGAAAGTCACCAAATCTGTGACAAAATCTAGTCTAGCCTCTGGTCGTCCAAGCAAATCTACCAACAAGCAGCCGGATACTGACGTGCGCAAGAAAGGCCGAGAATCTGCAAAGCCGAAAGCGTACCGAAGAAAATCACGCAGTCGTTCAGTTTCACCCGCATTAAGGAGTACCGCGTCCAACTCGCGTACAACCTCATCGTATTCAACACCCAGGAGATCATCAAGCAGAAGTCGGTCACGTTCCAAGTCGAGGGGTAGGTCGTCCAGGCACAGACGACGACGAAGAAGCCGTTCTCGTTCCCGCTCTCGGAGCAAGAGATCCAGATCCCGCAGTCGCCGAAGATCCAGATCCCGCAGCCGACGATCCAAGTCTCGAAGACGAAGAACCAGGTCGCGGAGTCACCGAAGGTCCAGGTCCCGAAGTTGTAGAAGTAGTTGCCATCGACGATCAGACAGTCGGGACAGATACCGAAGTCGACGCCGAAGCAGGTCCTACTCGCCTAGATATCGAGGTCGGTGGTCGCGATCTCACTCCAGGTCGCGGACTCCTGCTCGCTACAGAACGAGATCTCGCAGTCCGTCGTGGCGACGTCGCACATCTCCACCCCACAGGGCGTCAACTGAGATGGCAGCGATGAAAGTGGTGCCTGCAATGGATCCTGCCAGTCATACTGGAAATGTCCAAACGCAACAGTCGGCGGGTTTTGTTGCAAATAGTTCGGGTTATCCGCAAGGTGGATTGTATCGACACGACGTCTTAATGTATCAGGTAACACTTCCATCTTAGAAGAAAAGTCTGATCTAATTTTCAAACTGCGCGCCGCCACCAAAGGCGGCCAGCGAAGCGGCTTATCTGAGTCATTGTGCCGTGATTGTTGTCCTTGTCCTTGTTAGGCCGAGCGCGACTGTAAGTCGGATCGGCCTTATGGAGTCACGTCTGCATCGTTATCGTTGTCATGGAGGACCCCCCCCCCCCCAAAGTTGCATGTGACAAAGCAGGCAGCCTTATGGAGTTGTGTCTGTGTTATTGTCATGGAGGCCCCCCCCTGGCTGGCTGACCTCCCCCCCTCTGTGATGGATGGTTGGGGCACTCGGCCTTTGCACTGACTCAGCGTACTTGTTCTCATAGACACATGAGGACTCATCTGCCTCTTCCAATGCAGCTCACATGCCATCACAAACCAAAAATTGCAACACAAAGGCACAAACAGCACTGCTCTTCTGCCTCTTCCAATGTTGCTCAGATACTATTACAAACCTCCAATTGCAACACGAGCATTTTGAAGATTAGGCTGCTTGCTCGTCTGTGCGGCTTTGTTAAGAGCGCAGTACGAGCAGCGGTGTGAGCATACTTTAGCAACCCGAGTGGGCTTTTGCACTAGCTTTGGGGTCGTTGGTCGGCGTTGTTACTCCACGGTCTGAAGCGCACTTGCTCAAACGAGTTTTGACCTGGCCTCATCACTATCAAGTTGACCTTTGCATGGCTCAATTTTTTTAGAAATCAGAAGTTGAGCGAAGTGTTTCATCAGTCAATGGTTCACAAGGATATATATTCTTTTGCGCATGGATAAGTTGGAAAAAAACTTGGTTGAGAGAAATCTCAAAAACTTCAAAAAAGCAAATCAGAAAAAACCTTGTTCAAGTTGATTTCAATTTGTAGCATTGTTCAATTTGACTTCCTTGTTTGCAGTACCATCAGTATGGACCGACGCAGCCTGGACCTGGACAGTGCTGGCCACATCCGTATCCGGCACAGTGAATCACTCCCCTGGGCCAAAATGTACCTCCATGTTAACACAAGTGTTGGAAAGCGACAGTGAATACGAATCTTTCAGGAACTTTTTCGCATTTGATTCCTTGTGAGAAACTTGTTTGCGAGATGCTTCGGCTTGTAGTCAGGCCTGTGCGGTCACCCAGCAGGTTTCAATGTATCGTTCACAAGGCAGCATGTTATTATCTTGTTTGGTCTTTCTTGCCGGCAGGGTGCTATTGAGAAGCCACCTTTTGTTTTTGGTTGACGTTACATCGTACGTTGATCGTTGTTTTTCTTTTGTGTGTCAAGATGGTGCTGCGTCGAAAGGTTTTGTTTTTCGCAAAATACCGGTAAATCAATTATTGCAGAAGATGTTTTCCGACTTGTCACATGTGCTAAGCAGACAGGGTAAGGATATTTCATTCTGATTTCGCTGTGGCATTGGTATCGGTTTCTGGTTTCTTGCATCACCTGCGAAATCAATTGAGTGAACAATGGACAGCTCGTTTCTCGCGTGCGTTATCAAATTCAGTATTTTTCTGCAAACAACCGGTGACGAAGCTGACCGAATAATTTCTTGTTGCATTGTTTTTTTTGAATTGTTGTTTGTGTGTTACTTGGAACAGCTGGAAGTTTTCCACAGCATTGTGTGTTCTGTAAAAAAAAAAAAAAAAATTTTAAGTGGCCAAAACAACACGAAAAAATGGTTTTGTCAAGTTTATTTGGAATTTTCTAAAAAGCAGAATTGAAATCAACGTTCGCCCCACCGCACTGGTCGACAGCACTGCTGCCTTTCAATGTGTGGGGGTTTCACACGTTGTCTGTGCCATAGCTCATTCCAAGCAGATGGGGAAGTTTCAATCTTGATTCGATTTGCGAGGTAGAAGTGTCTTCGTCGTATCGAGACACAAACCTGTTGTAAAACCGAAATTTCTCACAGACTGCAATGTTCTGTGACATAAAATGCAGTGATCTGAAAACGCTTTGACGCCTGGCATGAGGTCCAGGAAAAGAAACAATTAGTCCTTTTTTCTGCATGATTTTCAATTTTCTTTTGCGCACTTTGTTCACAAATTAGGTTTGTTGGCGTCCGCGCTGTGGGTTCTTTCAGCTTTCCCCTTGTTCTTCCGTTTGCTCCCCACTGGCTTGTTGGTGATGGTTACTTCTGAAAAGAAATCACATCCTGGGTGAGACCAATTTCACTCAACATGACCGTGACAAACAAGAGCGCTGTACCAGCGCCGAGGCCGACTCGGAACACTGCTTGCAAAAACGTGACTTCTAAAGACAGCCCCAGCTTCCACCTTCGCACGGCCTAAAAATCAAATGCAACCACGCTGCAACTGAAAGTCAAGAGCAGAGAAAAGTTTGGACAACAAAGGCTAAGCTGTCTACAGCGGAAGATCACAAGATACATTGGTCTGCTCCAGTTTAAGATTTGGACAGTTGGGAGGACTTTTCTGCGAAATCCAATCAAAATTCCCACCCCAGGATTTGATGCAATCTTTCAAATCCAGAAAAGGCGCTTGCTTCATGTGACTGTCCTTCATTAGGGTCCTCTGTTCTTAAGGAATTCTTCATCGCAAGAACAAAACTACCCACCCAAGTTTCCCTCAGTTGGATTTGACCGAACCATTCTACCAGTGACGTTGGGTTGCGCAAATCGATCAGACACTTTCCCAGCCTTTTTCGGCGACTTTGTTGATTGCTGAAATGGGTAGAATTCTCAGTCTCCGATGTGATCAATGCCACGAAACACCTTTGCTAACTTTACCTGCTGCTGTCTGTGTCAAAATTAGCAGTTGTTGTTATAATGAACTCTGAACTTTCCAGATTTTTGAACAAGTTCAACAAGAGAGTTGGCCACAAAGGCCAGGGTACTTCGCTGCCGCCGTCGCTGCCCCGCCGGGGGGGGGGGTGACAAGCAAGGGGGGTTGGAGCAACCAAAGGTCTCGTCGCTCCGTCTGCTCCAATACTACTTCGCGCCTCTTTCAAAGACAGCGAGGTAACAAAAGCACACCGCCACAACGGAATTTGACTTTTCATCACTGTGATACAGCAGCCTCGACTTACCACACACCAGCCCTGTCACAAAACACCAGCTTTCGAACAAAATGCAAATTTCAGTGTGACCATAAAGGACACCGCCAAAAGTAAACAAAGTGAGCGTGCAACATGCTGAGTTAGTGGACCTCTTTGGTCAACGCTATCCTTATGGCATGCCACAAAATGCTTACAAAGGTCTGTCACTTTGCACACGGAGAGTTTCTGAAAATGGTCAAGGACGTTACAGGAAATTGTTTGAGACATTGCAAGCATCATGGTCTCTCATGGGTTGTCTTGTCAGCCTGTTGGATGAAAGGAGGAGAAAATGTACCTGAGGTGTGAAGGCACGGCCTGATGCAGCAGCGGAACCGGGAAGCCAGCGCATTTGTTGTTGTTGTAGAGAGGGAATGTGATGCTGGTAATGATGATGATGATAATGAGACGGGGAGTGGCCGTACTGAGGACTGTTAGCACCGTGCAACTGATGAGTCCGGTGTTGCGGGTGGTGACGCTGATGGTGGTTTTGTGGAAGGTGGTGGCGCTGGTTGTATTGCTGAGGCTGCAGCAACAGCAGCTGCTCCTGCTGCCACGTCAGCTGAGATCCAACAGAGCCAGGTGAATGAGCTCCGTATTCAAACATCTGAAAGAAACAGAACATTGCTCCTTCCAGCACCCAACTCAAACAATGTTATTCCGTGGACAGAATGTCAGACAACAAATGTGAGGAAACAAGAGTGTCAAAAGTCGGAAAATAACACTTAATCCACAAGGAAACTTCACGCATTTCTCCCTTGCGAACGATTGTCGAGTCCACAGGACACCTTTTATTTTTCTGTGACCATTTGACGGCAAATTCCTTTTTTAGAATGATACATGTCTAGTCATGCTTTGGGATGAGATCAGGACATGCTTCGCACGACTGACAGGTGGGGGAGGGAGTGTGCAAGACTTCATCGTTTGACGGACACATTGATTGTGTCGGAAGGAGAGCCATAACGACTTTGATGCAGTCGCACTTCTTCAGCCGAAAAACAATCACAGACATGATTTCAAATCCCTACAAGTCACCAGTTTCGAGAATTGAGCAACGCATGCTAGTTGTGCTGTCGTCTTGCTTACAACAAAGGTACCAGTATGTGAAGCGAAATTTGCACGGTTAGTGGTGCGGTTAGGCTGTGTGCTGAGCGGAACCATGTTTCAAATGAACTTACTCGCACTGAACCGTTGTTGGATGATGGCGGAGTGCCCTGTGAATAGCCTCTCAGTTGGTGTTGTCTGCTTCCTCCAGGAATCGGTACAGCACCTGGAATATACAACACAAAGAATCAAAACCGCGGAAACATGTATATGTGTTGCTTCCTCCGTCGGATTTCTTCAAGACATCAACAACAATCCCACAGACGCATTGCCCTCGACCAAACAATGCCTGCTGATTTCTCCAGGTGTTAAGTTGTGTTCCTTCCATTTTACAGATGTCTAAAATGTTATTCCTCAAAAAGGAAAAAAAAAAACAACACACACAAGGATCCCTGGAAAATAAGTGTTCAACGGGGCGAGCCAAATCCAACCTCCATTGAGAAGCATCTACCTCTGGCTCCAGATCCACTTTTTCTGTTTCTGTTCGCCACCATTTCTTGACAAAGACGATATTCTTGGTCGTTGACAACAATGGCCCCCGATGCGCCTTTTCGGTTTCTGTTCGCAACCATTTCTTGATGACGGCGATACTCCTGGTCGTTGACAACAAGGGCCTCCATCATGTTCATGATCTGAAAGCACGCAACATGTGTCATAAAGGCAGCAGGCGCACAACAAAGCGACAAGCAAAAGTGCAACGTTTCTCTGAGTGACGGACCTGTTGGTTTTCTCGCGTCTCTGTGTCTCGCTGCTGCTGAATGCGACGAACCATCTCCCTCTCTTCGCGTTCCCGTGCTTGCCTACACGTTTGAGATCAAGGTGAGGTGAAAAGGGGAGGGCGTTCCTGTTTTTGACGCGATTTTATTGTGCGCATCAGTGTCACTTGCACTGCGTTAAAATCGTTTTCAAAAAAGCACCCCAGTTATTGATTGCTATTTTCACCTTTCTTTTCTCTTGATAACAACGGGGCATTCCTTCGCGAAGTGACCAATCTTGCCGCAGATTCTGCAGCCTCGATCATTTGGAGGTGAGCTCTCCGTCAAATGGGCTGGGTCGAACAAATAATCCTGAAAGAACAGTCATCACGTACGAACACAAGCAACCGAGTGTCATTTCAGAAAACTCAGCTTGCGTTC
>JAAUYG010248534.1_pt1 | contig 11059 bp, 7 predicted proteins | sample 7278091 | NCBI WGS metagenome assembly JAAUYG01 (sample SAMN14350201, study PRJNA611818) | marine sediment metagenome | isolation source: surface marine sediment (0.6m) | place: French Polynesia: Moorea | collected 2018-08
AGTAGTAGTAGTAGTAGTAGTAGTAGTAGTAGCAGTAGCAGTAGTAGTAGCAGCAGCAGCAGTAGTAGTAGTAGTAGTAGTAGTAGTAGTAGTAGTAGTAGTAGTAGTAGTAGTAGTAGTAGTAGTAGTAGAAGTAGTAGTAGCAGCAGCAGCATAATTATAGCAGCACCACAAACAACTAAGCAACAGTACTTTCGTCTTTATTTCTATGTATAATAGCGGAGCAAACTTCAGCCCATGTCTGCTGTAACATGTAAATCCCCCAGCCTCGCCGTATAGGTCGATGAGAACCAAAGGCGCTAACCGGTCGATGGCTCGCCGTACCAGATAAAGCTCCGGGTCGTGCCTCCGGCCACAGCCGTGTGAGAACGCTCAATAGGGCGGTAATGCTTTAAAGGTATTCTTTGCGGCCTCGGCGGAAACCTTCCCCGTCCACCTTTGATGTTCTTTTCCCCTTCGTGGTCTGAACAAATGTTTTCTTTTCCTTTTTAATCCAAATTCCGACGGCCACAAAGCGTGGACATTTTGTACCATCGATCACGGGGCAAGCGGACTTGTATGGCAAGCTTTTCGTCACATGCATTTAGCAGGCGTGTAGTAATGCAATGTTGCAGGTGACGGACCTATGCGATGCGGCATAGGGCCTTAGGTGGGATTGGGGTGGGGTGGGGCGCAAAACAGATACCAGGCTTTCGATTTTCGCCTCGAGGCGACCTTTTTAACAGAACGAAAATGCGACGTGCCTTACTTAGACAACACGCGACACAAACAGCGGCCTATTAGACTCCCGTACTAGCGGAGTTGGTACAATTACGTAACGCAACAAAGGGTAGGAGACAATGCGGAGTGTCATCCGAGCTCTGTCACTCTCGGGCGAGGACAGTTCACCACCCGCATTCATGTTCACGCTCCAACCAATCCAAGGCCCAAGCAAATACATTAACCCCGTACGACCGAGCCACAAAGACGTTGTCGTTTCTGATTTTCTCCGGCGCTGAATTTGAAACAGCCACCGTATCCCTGTCAAGCGAACGTTAAAATTACTTGTGAAGCGCGAACTAAAGTGTCGTCTTGTTAATGCAATAATGACGGTCCTGATTAGCTTACATTGGCGCCCCGGGGTGACTCCCTCCCTTTAACCCGGACCACGCTTAAATACTTAACTCAATTTACAAGCCCCTCCAAACACATGCTGAGCAGGGGGTAGAGAAGTAGGAAGATACAGGCCTGGCTGTGCGAGCGGGGACTAACCTAATAAGGATGTCTCGCCATTGGTATTCTGGCTGAGTGCGAGTTAATCGTGTTTAGGGCAGGCAAGGGTTAAGGTGGAATCCCCCTACCCCGAAGCGGCCGCATGGCATCCATCAGATTTATGTCTGCAACTCGTCAGTGATCTAACATGATCTAACGCCAGCAAAGAGCTAACTTCTGAACGAATTGTGTCAGATTTTAGAATAGCACTTGTGAAAAAACCGCATTGTATCTCTAAAGGGTAACATCAGCGTGAAAGTAACAAATGACTGTATCTGCCACCCATTGTATCGCCTCCCATTTGACTGAAGTACCCTATGCAAGAACTACATACAAACGTTACATGGTCCTTTAGTATGTAATTCTTTACCAGATGCACCTCTAACGTTTTATCTGTTCACAGATTTTTTTATATAAATTTTATTTATTTGCTGAGGTTTACAACACGTCCAACGGCATTTTAATGTTCACCCCAAAGTACTCAAAGTTGTTGTCAAGACGCTTTGCAAAACACATGTTTAATTATCAGTGCCTGGATTGCCTAGTTAACCAAGGCCATCAAGCACTTCTGTAAAGTTAACCTGGTATACTCTTCGTGTTGTTACTGAATTATACAGTGCAACTTGCACATTTTTATCCGCAGGGCCCAGGATAGGATGCAAGTTTTTTATAACCCTCTCACCCCCAAATATATGAACATACTGAATAAAGTATTATTATTGCTGTATAGTTCCGATATTAAAGCTTGATTAATCCTCACAAATAATTCCATGATGATGACAAAAAACAGATTGTCGCCTTTCATACAACAAGGTCGACCGAAGATCTATACAGTGTATATATTCTAAAAAGTGAAACAAGACGCACATTAAAGTAACACAGGTAAGAAAATCTGCGAGGAAGAAGGTATACAAGAAAATATACCACGAAAGTTTATTTATAGTAATCTTTACGCGCTTACTATACAATGGTGCTTTGTAGGGTACAGTATATGATAACGTTACATGGGTGTCAGCAGGTGATAGATTTTACAGGTCTGTATGGGCTAAGAAGTAAAGGTTTTGGGCTCGCCTTAGGATAAAGATATAAGAACTGCGAAGACACTACATAACGATTATCGAAAGAGTTCATAAAATAATTGAAACAAGTTATGGGCGAATCGCTGGCGTAGGATGGGCGAGCTTTACTTGTGAGTGCTGAGGCCGCACCACAGTTATTTTTGAGTGAGTTCGACAACTCTGTTGTCAGGTTCATAAATATTTGTACTGCTACAGGTTCGAATCGCATTGTACATTTGTAAGCCTGATATTACATACAAAAAAGGCCTCGACAAAAGCCCACTGTGGAAACTTTATACCGCCGTCGAAAACATCCAGGCCGTTAACCTTTTCTAGACGTAAACATGAGTTTTAGTTATAGCAACGCTTCAAGACCCTTGGCAACGCCGTGTATCTGTCAGAAAGGCTACGCCTCAGAGGTATCAAAAAGGCTAACTGTTTGCTGACCCCCAATGGTAAAGTGTAAGATATTATTCGGGTACATGATAATGCCATTGACTGCATTGGCCATGATTTACATGACCGAGCATATCGAAAACCTGAAACAAGCAGCGTTAGCTTTGGTTCGTACAGTGAAACTCTGCTTTAAAGATGATACCGGAAACAAAGAGAGCGTACCGGAAATAAGACAATTTATTAGATGTTGCACACCAGTGGTCACAGAGCCAGTGGGATGTTATTTCAACATTAAGACAACTCGAGGCCGTGGTTGTTCGTAATTCCGTGGATTAGTCTAGCGTTGAGGATGGATGGAGTTATCCCGCCCCAGCGTATATAAAGGGTGTGGTTGGAAATATCTCCCAAAAGACTGTTTGGAGATATGTCAGAGTCTGTTGGACCCGGGGGTACGAAGAAGTAGAACTCCGCTAGTGCATTGAAGGATCAACCAACGAGAGACTAGACAAGTCGGCACCTATAGGCCTGTGTACAATGGGTAAAGTATGCATTAGGGTAGTAGTTATCCAGTGCTTGTATCCCTTTGCTAACATTCACTTAGCCTAATTACAGAGTAATCTATTTTGACCGAGATTGAAAAGTAGCCTAAGAATATATCGTGTTTTTGTAGGCTCATTCTCCTCATTGTGTGGTGTCAATCTGCATGATCTTGTCTCACCACAGCATAGTGTTGTGTAGTTTTGTAAAGATCAGCACCTTGTACCGATTGGTATATGCACACCTTTTCAAATAAACCCATTAATAAAAATGTGCTTTCCAAACGTCAAGACGTGTCGAGATACCTGTACACAATGCGATTGAATTTCATTTCACAGTTTGAGTTCTCGAAGTTCTAAGTTTTGACTTGAGTCACGTAATCTCAGCCTTGTGGTTGGCTGAAAATATGACTTTTCAAGTCAAAAGTTCCAGACTTAAGTATTTTTGAGAATTCTAGCCTTGGCGTTATGGGAATAGATGTCACTATGTAAAGACTGCTACCTACATATATAGACCAAGTCTTTAAAACGTTCTGTGTGATGAACAGATTATAAGTCTAGTAAATTTCAAGATTTAGGTACAAATTTTTTTTCTTCTCCTTTTTCAATCTGGTGGTGTGAGATTGTGTACAGATACCATGCACGGGGAAACTTAATGACGTAACTGAAAATAGATAGAGTGAATAGAGTGAATATGTTTGTCAAGCCACTAGTTTTTCTGGTCATGCAATTGAACTGCGGCTAATTAAGGATTCGCATTGTTTTTAAATACTGTGCTACTCCAGCGAATTTTCACTGAAAGACTTTTAGCAAAATAAAAGTATGCCAATTGTGTGTGTGTGACAATAATTTTGGTGGATAGTGTATGTATACCCTGTGTATCGCTGACACTGTGACGTGGTACGAAACAGCGTTTACCGTTCCAATCTTTCCGGCTCCTCGTCCAATTCGGCACTGGGCGGATAATCCTTGCCTTGCGGTCAGAGTGCAGTGCAACACTGGGCAACAGAACTTAATAGTAGTCAAGCTGTGGCGCGAAAGGGATTCGAACCCATGGTGCTAAAAGGGCTTTGCCGGAAAAGGGTCGCTGTAGGGTTATACGCATGCCTATACATGTATTCAACTAATGCTCCAGTTGCAGAAATACATGTCAAAGGGCAATGGTATGAAACAGGGTAGTTATTGTGGCACTGGTCGCCAAAAAGCCGTAACCGCCCATCCACTGCCCCACTAGGCGGAAATGTTAATCGGGTGACCATTTTCCCATCTACTCTCAATGTATACCGGTATATCGACGTAAGGTTTGATTTATTATGTTTTATATATAATCAGAGAAGGGAGTGATTAACATGTTAACGCCGCCCAGAAGAAGGAGAAAAACAAGGACAAGAAGCAAAAGAAGCGAACAAAAAGACAAAAGAAGAACAGCAAGAAGCAGAAATAAAGAAAAGAAAGTAAGGAAAATACAGGTAACCTACACATAATTATTATTATTATTATTATTATTATTATTATTATTATTATTATTATTATTATTATTATTAATAATAATAATAATAATAATAATAATAACGGAATTATGTTTATAATAATAATAGTAGTAGTAGTAGTAGTAGTAGTAGTAGTAGTAGTAGTAGTAGTAGTAGTAGTAGTAGTAGTAGTATCGACTTACCGAAGCTGAGGTGGCCAATCCGGAGTCCAGAGAGTGCGTGTCCTGGTACCTGTTGCCCTTCCCTGCTCCTGGCGTATCCATATAGAACCATGTCCAGCTCGTCCTGGGTGAACAACACGCCAGGCTGAGGCATCGTCTGCTGACACAGAGTCTGCACATTTCTCGGATCCGCCATGTTGGAAAATGGCGGCACCGGGATGGTAGCAGGAAGCGGAAGTCTCGACTGCATCAGCATGGCGCGGTGGAGCTGCGCCTGATGAGCGGTAATAGGCGAAATCGCGGTTGACACAGGCAGACGCGTCATAGGGGGAGTGGACATTAGCATCTGCTGCGCAGGCGCGGTGAAGCGTTCTGGTCGCTGAGGAAACCTACGAAATAAAACAAGCACGAAACGATAAGAATAAAAGCCAACTGCAGCCAGTTCTCAAAAAGATGAAATTAAAGTATGCATTAAGTTACACTATCAAAATGACGATCATGCGTTTTTTAAACCTAGTTTAAAATGTCTTTTGCGGAGCTTTGAAGTAATCTTAGATTAACGGCTTACTTAATATAAGCTTTCAAATATAATTATGATTATGTTTATGAATATTTCCAATCTGCAGAATGTAACGATGGATCGAGTGCATAGCTTTAGCATTTTATTTTATTTTGTTTGACCCCTTGGCCCACCCGTATTACCATAAGTTGGTTGTTAGAGTTATATATGCTTAACTTCTAGTTATGGCCTTGGTTACATGGCTTCTTTTTCAGAGTCATTGTTCATTATTTCACTTTCCGTTAATGACATGTACCAAAATATACATACATATGCCGTGAGATATATTCATTTACTTAATCCGAGGACCTTTTATTCGACTGTGGGATTTACAGTAATACTTGATACCGTCGAATAGGTATGCTTCTTGGGAATAATTTTAAATTAACTTTAAAGTTTCTTAACTGCGAAACATTATTCGTAGGATATTTCATAGTTCAGGGACTTGTTTCCGGAAAATATCTTAAGTCTAGAAATAGACTTAAGCTCACTAATCGCCTACGAAAGCTATTTTTCCGTGCTTAAGATCATTGGTGAGCAAGCATTTTTTTCTAGAAACCGGGGGTCCCTGAAACCAACTGAAAATATTCATGAACGGCATTAATGTGCGTTGTTTTGATCCATTCCTTATTATCCACTGAAATGGTGTCATATAAGTTTATATAATAAGCATAAGTTGGTTTTAATAATCATTTTTGTTTTCACCTTCTGCTACCCTATACAAAAGAAGCCCTAGTTCAGTTTGTAGAAGGTGTTGCTAATTTTGTTAAAACAAAGAGTTAGAACTATACAGGTACACAAGAACTACACAACGTCGGTAGTTAGCACTTTTGTGCTAATGTTATTTGTTTTTGTTGTACAGACGTTAACTTATTTAAAGTTTTATCATATCTTATCTAACATGCCTATTAAGATTGGAGGCCGCAAAATTAAAAACTATTTATTGATGCTACAGAAAAGTTTACATAAAATTACTTTATATGCTACTCTGTGGCTACAAAGAGCGCACACTTCTTATTATATAATAAAGTGTAATAAAGTTATGTAGTTTGTGGAAATACACTGAAACGAAAATATGAGTTTTAAGACAGATTTAAGTATTGTATTAATAAATAAGCAAATACTTAACGTTATATGATTTTAATGCCTGATTCATTGTACAGGAATACTAAAATGAAAAGAAAAATATAGAAGAAATAGAGGAAATGCGCCTTCACAAGAAAAGAAGGGAGAAAAAGAAGATTTGGTGGTACACTAAAATGACGCAAATCTGACTAAATTCAATGGACTACCCCGCCTAAATAAAGTTTAATAAAAAAGGCTACGAGCATATTGTTGATCGATGACAATGATTAAACGGTTTTGTTGACAAAGGCGTTAAATAACTCACTTCAGTTGTTAGAAAATATATAAAGTACATAGTGTAGATATTCTCACAAATCCGATATTATGTGCTCTTCTTTCATAACTGAGCGGGATTACCTGTTTAACCTCTCTCCGCAACCCCCTTAATTTTTATTAAAATGTTTACAATGTATTTGTACATTATTTTAAGCCTTGTGAAAACAGTGTATACTTTGACTGAAATCAATGAAATCAAGATGATTAATATAGTCCGAATAAAACAGTTTAGATATTGTCATATGATTTGCTATCAGTGCATGGATGTGACGACGAAAGGAGCATTACGGTATTAAGTAGCATTTAAGAACCGTTGGGTATAGCTGGGAATTAGGATAGTCACTCACCCTGTCGTTCGGACTCCAGGTATCTGCGGCAGCGGTAACCTAGGGAATCCACAGGCGGGCTGGCCTTGGGGCGGTAGAGGAGGTGGCATCCGGCCCAGGGTGTGGTGTCCCAATCCTGGATTACAGGGATTCCCGGTCATGCCAGCCATACTGTCTCTGTCTGGAAGTCACCAAAATCTGAGCTTCTGCGACAAATGTGACACGGACAGCACTTGGAGCTGCAGAAAGATGTTGCAGCTACTCACTTATCAATGGGATCTCTGCGGTATATGGTCAAGACTTAAGGAACGACACATGCTACTCTTTTCTTTGAAAGCCTCGATCAGAAGTTGGCGAAAGTGCTTCACTTTTCTTTCCCTGCAGGTCCTAATCTTCGCTTGTCAACGAGTTGTCACCAGTTTAAAGGTGGTCGTAACAAACTACGCAGCCCCGCGCAGGCGTGACAGTGCCAGCCAATCAGAAGGCAGCTAGCAGCTTGATTGACAGGCCTGCATTCGCCCAGCTCCCCGAATGGCTGCGCTGCGAACTAAATGCATTGATTGGCACTTCTGGCGGGTGCCCTTGGGGCTAATTTACACATCAACTTAGCCTGCTCGCGTGGCCACTTGAGTAGAAATTAGGCAGTAATTACAATTTGTGGCAACACGCAACAGTTTGTGGTCGGTGCCGGTGGTTGGCCGAAGACTGCCCGGGGCAGACATTTAACGCAAGGATTAGAAGTGTTCTGCAGTCGCCATCTGACCCCGAATTTAACCTTAGCCCTCTGACAGGTTTCCAAATTCCCACTCCAACAGATTCTTTCTTAGAAAAAAACGGTTGCTCACAAATCGTTGACAAGTCACACGGTTAGTCAATCTGAGCAGTTGTGATGGGGTGCATGTTGCAGTTAATCTCCATATTACCTGTTGTGTACTTTAACACTCTCACATAATATTATATATTATCTCATTAAATTATACAGGAATTAGGGTGTGCATATATTGTTTCTCCACCAAACTACGTAGAGTGAAAACCCAAATTAAACTAGAACTCCCAGAATGCCGAATGTGGTTAAGCATAACGAATGAGACCTTTCATTATTCAATTTGTGTAGCTTCTATATTTGCATATGCATAATTTGCTCACTAATATTTACCGCAGTGTCGTTGCAAGAGCTAACACACTATAAGACACCATACATGAATATTAAGTTGTTATTTTCAGTTGTAAAAGTACTTCCCTGGCGGTGCTCTGAGGGTAGGCTGAATTTATAATGATAGATGTATTTTTGACCTTTTTATTTTATGAGAAATCCACTTTAATTGCTCATATATTTCGAATTAATGCTATTGAAGGAATCTAACCTCCATGTATGTCATAAAATTATGGGTCTGGGGTAACATTGTATTGGAAAGCAATGACGTATGCAATTATTTCCCATAACATAGACTTTTATACAGCCACCCATAATCAACATTTCAGGTTATCATTGCCATTTGAATTCGCAGGCCTTTCGCCAAAGTGATTTGCTAACTCTCTCGCGAAATGCCCGATGGCTCCTGCCTGAGTATGACGTTCTGAAAAAAGTAATATTGTTTTAAATATATACCACAGGGACAATTGACAGACTGACCGTTTTGAAAATATAGCACTAGGAGTCCTTATTCGAAAAGCAAAAGCAACGTGACGTTCAAAAAATATTTATAACTAGACCTAATTCGACTCCTTCCGTTAGAATAAAACCACATATATGTCATGTGTATGTGTTTGTGTATTTTTGTCACTTCACACGCCCAGCCGCTGGCACTTTGCATGCACGAGCAGACCCCTCAAGGGAAACTAAATTTACTGGGCCGTAGAAGGAGACAGCGACAGTTTGCTCTAAGAGCATCCTGTACGGAATCCACTGGAGACTAAACGCGAGGAGTGCCGGTCTTTGTAATGCCCTAGCGGAATTCATTGTTGGATAGGAAACTAGGTTACGGGAATTACGGCCTCTTACAGGGGGAGAGCCTTTCTTTCCCATATCTGACTCTTTAATAACTTGGTGTCTGTGAGCGGGAAATTATTCTACAGGTGCCCGCTGGTTAGCTCCATGGCGGGGTGCTCGCAGAATGCCGAATGTTGGAAGTCCGTTCTTCTCTCAGCATATGGCCCCGCTGATGTGCGTCTGTGAGACCGCAGGACAGAGCGGTTCCCCTCTGTAGGGGGGAAGCGAGGCCTTTCTTAACTCGATTACTGGTCGGAGAATGACGCGGGTGCTGCCGGTCCTTCTGCCTTCACAGGGCAGGGGGACAATTAGCAGTTCGCCCCCCGGGGGTGAGCGACAGACGTGACCCCCAAACACTGATTACCGATGCGACAATGCCATGGTGACAGTGTTTAGACGTTTATCCAGCAGGGGGCGCGAACAAAGTCCTGCGACTCCGAAGCTACAACCCCGGCGCAGGGGACACAGGAAAGTCGCAAGTGTCACAGAGTTGACATTACGTCCGGTGGAATCGTATGACACATTTTCACTTATGCTGAAGACATTTCGCTGTGGTTGGGCCCCATAATTTGGGACAGAGAGTCACACGTAACCAGTTATAAGAACGGAACTAGATTCCCTCATAGCAGCTGTTTTCTGCCAGCTACGTGCACTGACCTGCACGAAAGTTGGAGTTTTTGCACAAGGAGGAGAAATGGGACACTTGATATTAAAGGAGGTTTTAATTGTTGCAATTATTCCGGCATTTCCTCGCTTCATCTACGATTGCGAACTTTTTGTAGATGAAACATTTTCAAATTAGTGTTAAATAGCACGATATATAGGCTGACGGGTACTGTAAATGTTACAGACCAGTATCAGATACAAATAAAACTATGTAGTTGGAACAGCTGGACACAAAGTTTATAATATCATTCATGTAGTAGAAGAGTAGTAGTAGTAGTAGTAGTAGTAGTAGTAGTAGTAGTAGTAGTAGTAGTAGTAGTAGTAGTAGTAGTAGTAGTAGTAGTAGTAGTAGCAGCAGCAGCAGCAGCCGTAGTAGCAATAGTAGTGTGTCTTGCATCTTCTCGTCTCAGTAGCCCTATATCAGATTTTCCCCCAAACTGCCCACTCCATACCAGGGTAGTTCGCAGGCCCAACAGTGTGTGACTACGTTTGGGCATGGTGATCCCTTCCTCGGTTACCCTGGGAACATCGCCCTGGTTATGTACCAGTACCCTCAGACCCGCCCCTTGGTGGGGGCCAACCGTATATTCATATTGTTCTAAGTTCACTGCCAGGTTGAGACCGGAACCCTGACCTAGAGAAAGGGTCAGAAAGGTGAGGGAAACAAAGGTAAAACCATGATATTTAGCCCAGGTTGATTCATTCAGCAGAGCTACTGTCGTGGCGCGAGCATCTCGTTGTCTAACACAGTTCATGTGTATTGGCGTAAAGGCTTCAAGCTACTTCTTCTCTTCTACAACCACCACAACAATCTACAAATGCTGTATACAGATTAAAAGAGGGATTTTTCTAATGAGGCATCGCTTTGTTATTGAGGGACAATTATACAAAGACACATATGGGATTCCAAATTGGTATTTGACTGTTGACCTTGGGTGACGAAGAAGGATTAAATACAAGGTCATGCAACTTTGTGTCTGTAGCTTGCCATGGCCTTTTTCGTTACTACAGAAGAATACAAATAGAAAGTCACATGAACTTTCAATACTTGATGCGAGATATGACGTTGTCTGACCTTGAAGGGTCAACAAGGTCATGCAACGCTAAGGCTATGTAGCTCGCCAATGGTGCAATATATACAGTTTTGGTTTCTACCAAGCACTGAGAGCAAGTAACGAGAAATTTTAAATATGATACAAGCTATGATCTTTAGTGATCTTGAAAG
>JAAUYG010025202.1_pt1 | contig 11058 bp, 6 predicted proteins | sample 7278091 | NCBI WGS metagenome assembly JAAUYG01 (sample SAMN14350201, study PRJNA611818) | marine sediment metagenome | isolation source: surface marine sediment (0.6m) | place: French Polynesia: Moorea | collected 2018-08
ATATAAGGGTTTCCTATTAATCTGTTCCTATTAATGAGTCCGAAGTGACATATTGTGTATTGTATTGTTTTAGCCTGAATTGTACAATCCAACCTGACGGTTGCTAATAAACTTTTACCTTATCTTACCTTACCTTAAAGTGTCATCCCTCTTTAAGTCTTCTATACAGCAAGTCAGATTTAAACAACTTTCATCTCAGACTCGCAAGGCTGTAACCACATTTTGTGAGCATTGATTTCAGCTTCACTGACAAGAAGCTAAAAAGACCATGTTTGCATTGTCATTTTGGTTTCACATAAACGTGTATATATTAGCAGCATATCCAGGCATATTCCAGTGCGCTTTCAGCGCCATTTCGGACGAATTGGTAGTTGCAAGAAGCCGGAAAGGTCTACGCGTTGGATTTGGATATTTGTTATATTTGGATATGCTACAGTCGTCAGCCTTATGGCTCACTGAACATATTTCTGTCAGTTTTATGTGAAAAGGCTGGAAGCGGAGACTTTCACACCAGGCATTCTCTGCAAACCACAACGACCACAAAACTCTTAGAACCATGTAGAGATAAACAGCTCTCACTACACATATAACAGACCACCGATCATTTGAGGGTATTATAAGACATACTACTGTGTTCTAACACGTAGTGACGAGTCGGTGCTATTACTTAGTTGGTTTTGTTGGTTCGGTGGGAAAGGAAAAGCTCGCCTCCGCACTCTACAACCAGATTGAAATCGTGTAAATCAGATTAGTCAAGTGTGTGGGCGTTTCTATGAGTCGATATACGGCACTGTCGTGTATAGGGATGAAAAACGGGATTAGTTTAGTTTAGCAGCGCTTGTCTTTAGGCAACGGTGCAATAATTACATATCTCTGTATCAAAACGACATGATTCAGAGTTCTTGGATCCTAACTTGACAGGTAAGCTGTACGACGTATTTATAAGCTCTGAGGGTCCGGGGTAAGCTGTATATGACTTATTTATAAGCTCTGATGGTCCGAGTCGTATTTTTAAGAAACTCCGTCATTTCTAGCGTCTGGTACTGTTGCATGGGCACATGTAGGTTTATTCTCATACCCTTCATATTTGTGAAGTTATCGTCATTTTATCGTCGTTTGACAGTTTACTCAACTTGTAGTCGTACTTCCTAACTGCCACGTCACTGCACCCAAAGCAATTGCCAAAATGTCGGTATATGTAAAGAAGGCGAAAATTAAGCAGCCACCATTACCTTACCGCTACCTAAAAGGTAAAGCGGGGTCCATGCACACTGATCTGTTTGTACATGTCTGTATAAACAATGATGAAGGGTTTATGGAACTAGAATCACCGTCGACCGGTCATATCCACCGCGTGTCAACCAGTGTAACGGATCGTCATATTCTGACCATCGATCATCAGTCTGTTGTAGGCGCAGCAAAGGAAAGGGATTGTCGTGTGTCAGTTCATTCGGTTATAAAGGGTTTTCTGGAAAACAGTGACATCTTGCCATATGGACCGCTGTGTTTGAAGTGCACAAGGCGGCAACTGGAGAATGAGTGTATCGCATTACTTGCGATGTACTGCGATGCTGTCTGGATGCTTTAAAGTTGCTTGTAATCCGCAAACGAACATTAGAAATAGACGTGCAAATATTTCCAACACAATCACAATAAACTAAAAAAATGTCCATGTTTATATTTCCCGAAAAGGTATATTTATCTAAGGTCCGTACTTCATTTTAAAAATCGTTTAGCACACATGATTGTACCGGTTGGCTGTTTGGTAAATTTAATTCAGGTATCTTTACTGTAATGTCGAATATCTAGTATCTGAGTATTCAACACGTTAACTGTGGCAATCACCAATACAAAATTAGTACCATTCAAATTTGTTTTGTTTCACCTAAACCGGCAGAAGCAACTCTCCATCTACGCGTGTTATTTCATGGCGGTTGGAGTAATACCAGGGAATGAGCGGCCTGGGAACAGAAGTGAGTACAACTCGTACTATAGCTGTTCTTAAGCAACTTGAGCAACTTAAGCTGTTCTTAAGCAACTTAAGCAACTTAAGCAACCCTGCTGTTATATTGATATCCCCATGGTATGCATAGGGAAAATGCCATCTCACTGGGATATTAAAATGAATGAACCGCTGGTTATTTCGTAGTGTTTTTGGACTGTACCGGTATTGACCCGATTAAAGCTTTGACACTGGTCTGACTGAGTGGTAGATGTGCTGATATCAGGCCGTTAGCGTGTGGTCCTCGGCACTGAATGAACGAACCGATATGATCGCACGTTAGCATTTTCCCTGTCGTTAGGGCGCGGCGTAGTTGCTGGCAGATAAAAAGGGGGATGTGTCAATTGTGCCTTCAGTAGGGTGTCTCGACTCTTGCCGATGTTGAGAAAGTAGCATGTCGATTTGTCCATTTTAAAGCAGCCAGTGTAGGTCGTTAGGTATCTGCGTGCTTGCAGGGAACCGGAATGTCGACAGCAGGCGGTGGATTGTCTGGAAGCGGTATGATTAATACAAAACGTGGCTCGTAAATCTTCCCGGATTAGAGGCGTTATTGTCTGCCGGCCCGGGTAGCAGGATAGGTAGGAGTGGGGGTTGGAGTGGTAAGCGCAAGGACGAGGAGCCTATAGGATGGGGACAGAGAGAAAGAAAGGATAGGGGACGGGCTGGGGATGTGAGACGGTCAGTGTTCAGACAATGTGTGGGCCCACACAATTTTTAACTTAACCATACTTATGGGGGGAACTTCTACTTCTGGTTCTGTACGGAAGAAGAAGAAGAAGAAGAAGAAGAAGAAGAAGAAGAAGAAGAAGAAGAAGAAAAGTAGAACAAATGAAGAATTAGCCTATTATAGTGATATGTTCTATCGATACAGGATGTTAACTGCAATATACAATACCGTTGGGAACAGAATCATGATAATACACAATATTGATCGCTACAGGATCATAATTACACTTTACAATAATGGGAACGCAGCTCCATGGGGCTTATAAATCACTTTAATCGTGAAGACAGACTATTCATAACTAGTAGCACAAATAGGAAGACGGTGGGAAAAAGATAAGATTAAACGGTGAGATTAGCTACGATAATCGACCTCTAAGCCACCGAATACATATTTCACTACTCTCATCATAAGCCCATTATAAAAATGAACTCCCTTCAACATTGCATTAAATAAATAAATTTATGATCTAAGTGAGTGATAAATAAAAGTTTGTATTACCATGACGCCGCCCTGGGGCAGCCTCGGCTACCAACCTGACGCAACGCGCAGATTGCTTGGTGGTTAGAAATAGTATAGTATTCAATATCACTGTTTAACATATCTCGCTAAAAATAGACGCGTTTGCGGTATTGAATCCGAATGTACATTTTTCTGCGCAGATTGATTTTCTTCGTAAGCGTATTAATGAGGATATTTTAAGGTAGAAACGTAGTGAAGACAATATCTTGAGGCAAGAGTTGTTTACAATGTGAACAATGCTGGCGATACTAGGGTCTTTTTGATACGGTCATAATAATTGAATCTGTCCAAATGTTTAGCGAAATAAGTCGAAAAATTAGATATAAATGAAGACTGATAGTAGTTTACATGACCACCAAATGTAATCAAATACTCAGTATCAGTATTGTACTACCCGGTAAACGTGAAATCAAGAACTATTTTGTGGAAGAGCTTGCATGGTACTTTTACAGTAATGTGTCATTCGTTCGGCGTATTAGTACAGAAAACATTGTGACTTATGTGTGAGATTACCCAGGCGAGTGCGAGCGACAGCTAAGAGCTACCTGGTGGGACACAATGTTTTCTCACACATGGAGCACCTATATTGGAGAATATGGGATGTGACAATTTGAGTGTCCTGCAGCGCCAGACAGACCTGTGACACTGTGTCCGCTCTGTCTGTGCGGAAGGTGACAGTCTCACTGTCCGAGACTGTCACACCCAGGTAGACACACAGTCTACTCTATACATGGGACAAGTCTCCCTGCTACTCCGAGTTCTGCCATGGAAATGTACCTTTTCAAGGCCACCAATATGCGGCTTGCCCCTCCCTCCTTCCCAGCCACACACATACACCATCTCCACCCTGCCCCCGGGACCTTACCACAGCATATCATCCAATAGCTGATTGTCCTTGTAAAACCTGCTCTGGCTCCGGGGTGGTGCTGATAACGACACCGGCCCGGTATCCAGACGACACTGTTGTAACGGAATTACATGGTGTTCGGAGACTATATGGCGCAGTGTCTATTTGTATGGAGCTTCCCCGTAATATAACCGAGCGATATTGAGGCAAAAGCGTAATAAAACATGGCTTCATTATTTTCCTTTAATAATAATCTTACATTGCCCACTTACCAGACCGCCACTGTTAATGAAGGGAAGACCACAACTTGACACGGCCATAAAAAGTTCGCGCCTCACTTCTGTCAGCAGACGATTTCCGGTATCTGCCTTTTACAGCGGTATAATCTGATGATAGGGCTAAATGTGCATGCTGTACTCGGGCCGTCGGGAGAACTTACCGTAAACCACACCACAGTACAGCGACCTGACATGGCGGACTTACCGTAAACCAAATACCGTAAACTGGCATGAAGATCTTAGCACAAACCAGATAAACCAAGGTATCGGACCGGTATTCGAGCTGGAATAGTGGAAAACCTTTCAGCCTGTCACTATTTGTTTCACTTAGCAAACTAGTCTGCTCCCGGGACGAAATGGTTTTCCTGGCCTGAGATGATAAAGCTTGGATTTGATATATATTTACAGAGTATAACAATGTTAACCGGTTTATGTACCATACGTCTTAAAATAATTATATTTGGACCAGAACAAATTTAATTTATGTCACATTCGTATAGGCGATACATTTTCCAGATTTGGGCTTGCGTTGAGCACGTGGCGTGAGGGCAATGCCATGAGGAGCTGTGAGGGATGCAAAGTTGCAAGTGTACATGTACATGTACCAGACTGTTGAACGACCACGAGACCTGGTGCACCACTCGACCGCTGTGACCATGTACCACCAAAATCGTCACATATTCCACAGAACGGAATATTTGAAACCCCATTGGCAGGAAAATGTTCCGAAGATGCCCGAAAGAAGCAAAAAGGCGCGAAAACCGTACCGCGTCGTGATTGGTCGAAGCTTTACTGACGGACTGAGATGGCCAAAGTGTAGTCGTATGACCAACCTTAGCTTGGCTTCCGAATGAAACCGTCCTGTTGCGAATTTGTGGTCTCAAATACTCTCTATTTACGTCGGATTGCAGTTATAACATCCCGGAAATTGTCTCCGTTAACATATATATGTATAGCAGGACGGGCATTGGTCCAACTTGAACAACACAATGCCACTATTATTAGAAGCTATCTGTCCATAAAGGTATCAAGTCAGGTAGCTAATTGCTAATTTTAAATGTATTATTTTGAAGTCTGAAATGTAACATCATGCTTCATGAATTGGATGTTGCTTACTTTAGCCAACTCAGTACAGTGGGTAGATTATACGCTTGTGTAAGCAGGGTACCGAGGGCTTAGTTTCATTTCGGACAGACTGGTAAACTATTCTTAGCTATAGCCATTATATTTCCCACAGGAACTTTGTCATCAAGCCAGATATGTCTTTTTTCTATCCGAGTGCGTCTTAGAATCAAAATCAACAGCAGCAGGAGTAGTAATAGTAGTAATAGGAGCAGCAGCAGTAGAAGTGATGGATTCTTCTTCCTTCTTAAATCTTCTTCTTTTTCTTCTTCCAGTACTTCTTATTAATAGCAGCAGCAGTGTAGTAGTAGTAGTAGTAGTAGTAGTAGTAGTAGTAGTAGTAGTAGTAGTACTAGTAATAATAGTAGTAGTAGTAGTAGTAGTAGCAGCAACAGCAGCGTTCATAGCAGTTACTGTAGTCATTTTGTGGGCTTCATACGACATGTACAGATGTACCGGTAAAATAGCCCTTCAAATTTCTTCTTTATTTATAACGTATACTGTAACTGTACCTGTGGTGCTCTGCTCCAAATGCCAACATGTTATCAACACGGCTCTTAAGATCAGTTGGTCCGCTCTGAGATGCAGATTTCATATCCTGGAGTTGAAAATTAAAGTAGTTCCAGAATTCTTTCACCCCGGTCTCCAGTTTCCGTCTGAGGTACTCATGCTGGAAACTTGGACTGCCATCTCCTGGAGAAGAAAAAAAATAACACAATTATCATGAAGCTCTCAAATGAAACCTGTGAGCATTAATTTTTGTTCTTATACATATTTATTTGTATATCAACAATTTGCGAGGTAAACCTGAGAAATGGAATTTTGTTCATGTTTCTAGCACTACTACAGTATTACCATTATGCTACAGTAAAAAGGGCTTTTGCCGAATTTAGAATTTGTGTCCTTACTAGAAGGATGTCTTCTCTACATTGTAATGTACATGGTGTCATATAAGAAACAGACCACTGTACTTCCAAGCTTTAAGCCATTAAAACTTAATGAATTAAAATACAGTAGTCCCTCTCTAATAAGGCCACACTATTTGCCAAGAAATTGTGGCCACATTAGAGGGGTGGCCTTTGGTGAGAGGGAGAAGTAAATACATTTATGGTAGTAGCGGCAAAGAGCTGTGGCCTTATTAGAGAGGGGACCTCTGTTGAGTGGCCACTAAGAGAGGGACCACTGTACCGGGTAATTAAAAATAACTTAATAAATAAATTCCTTCATTAATCATTTCCACTGTAAATTCATTAATGTTTGAGAGAGACTTATTTGGCGAATTTTGCAACAATCTTTAAATCGCAAAAATAAATACGCCGCAAACATAATTCATGTACCAGGTAATTAACAGGACCTGAGCTAACCACAAATATAAATCCCTGCAAATGTTTTTTGTCTCAAAAACGCAAACATTAATCCCCGCGAATATTAATGAATTTACAGTAAACCATTGTGACAGTCTTTTTCATGCTTAACATTGCGTGGACTTTTAACATGCTTAAGAACTTAAGATCTTTTTCAGAGCCGGATCCAGACAAGCCTCACCTTGACCTGGATCCAGTGAGGCATCACTAGATTTCCCAGCATGCTTGTGTTCCCCGTTGTCTGCGAGATCCAGCAGTCTCGTGTTGGCTTGTCTTAGCTTGTCCTGCAGCTCCTTGTTGTCACTTTGAGTCTCCAACAGCTTGTGGATGTCTCTGAATACAACAAAGAAACGTAAAGTTCTAAATGTTTACTTTTCATGGTTTTAGGCCATTTTTCTGCACAACTGACTGCTGCTGGTTAAACTGGACGGGCCAAGCACCACACAGGCAATGAGGTGAAATACGAAAGATTGCCCTAGACTGGATTTGAACCCACTACTCATCGATCTGGAGCCAAACGTCTCTAGCCACTCGGCAACAATACCAGTATAAATTCATTAATGTTTGCATGGTTTGTGAGGGATTTATTTGGCAAAATTCGCGACCATCTTAAAATCGCACAAATAAATACCTTCAAACGTAACTCACCTGCTCATTGTAGTACTTAGATAATTAACAACAAGGACCTGAGCTAACCGCAAATATTATTAATTAATCCCCGCAAACATGATGGTCAATTTGTCTCAAAAATGCAAACATTAATCCCCATCAACATTAATGAATTTACAGTATTTACAGTACTGCGTAAAATATAGTCATCACTGTTTGTTAAAATACATCCATATAGCACAGATTAGGGCTCTAAGAAGTTACCACAGAATACATGTATGTAGCAATATTACATGTGTTTAGTGTGTTATCATGTTTATGTGTTTAGTTATGGGAATATAATATATGCATTTGATATAGGAGTATAAGGACTACAATGTACCTCTAGGTCATTTTTTATACTAGTATACTGGCAAATGAATTTCTTCACACGTTAGATTAAGAACAATGTAGAACAATTTGCGTAAATATGTCAGTATTTATCATCATCATGTTTATATAACAATGTATAATAAGTTCCTCGGGGGACCTGTTTCCCACTACATGTATACACAAGCTACATGATAAACATGGCAATTGCTACTTAACTTACCACCATTGAAGTATATAACCACCAAAGATTTTGGGGCGGGGGTTGACATGTTGAGGCCTATATTCATATTCACATGTACATGAATGATATCTACTGTCGAGTAATTCTTCAGTAATCATGGTAATTGTCATACAAAGCTCTCTTCCGTTTTCGGAAACCCAAGCTTGTGCATGTTTCTGATCCAATGCCAACAGCCGTGACAGGCCGAGACCATTATTGCCTTCGCAACATTGCCATCTGCGATTCCTAATCCAACCCATTTACGTGCAAAAAAGAAACGTTCCAAATCCAATGATTGTTCAGTTGAATCTCATCTGCAGCTTCTTAGAAAAAAAAGAAAAGTCACTTTTTCTTCATCATGTTCATGCCCACCATTTTTCATGTTCTTGCAAGATCTCCCTCCACCCCCCCCCCAAAAAAAAAAGAAAAGCCTAAAGGCAGTGATGTGACAAGAACACAGCCATTAAGGGCAGTTTGACCGCTATACAGTAGAACCTGTGTTATAATGAAAGACCGCCCGTTAACCATAAAAATATGGTCTCTCATTGAAGACAGGTTGTCTTTGGTGACACCTTCAGTTACCATGGTTACACTGAAATGTAGGACCTTCTGCTAAGAGTATGTGCTCCTTCAAGACAGGTGGTCTCTCTTGGCAGTGGTCTCTCAAGACAGGTTTCACTGTACAAGGAATCCGATCGAGTTACACCGAGGTTGGAACTGACAGCATCACAGGCCACACAAGATGGAACACCTTCCCAGCGGCTTTTCTCTAATATCACTGGATCACCGTGATCACCGTGGATCTCCCCGTAGTTTTTTTTTCCCCACCCTCCCCTCCCATTTCATGTCTTTGCGCCTGAATTCCGTACAAGCTCCCAAAAGCTTTGAAAATTTCCCTCTATAGGGTCCTGAATGGATGGGCAAGATATTAAACTTCCTTCCTGCTTTCGCTTCAGAAGAGGTTTGCATGATCAATCTGCATTGCCTTGGCTTGCTGGCCGCACCGTCGTCGGGTACTGGCTAAGTTGGCTGCCGATATACGACTGCCGAGGACAAATGCTAACACCCGGGGGACACCCGCACCCTTATCTCAAGCTTAATTTGGTAAACTGGAGTCACTAGTGCGTAAAAAACACCCTGAGAGTCTTTGGTGACTCAAGGGCATAAACTACAGACTAAAAAGGGTTTGGTGCCTTTCATGCAATTTTTTGTGGAATTTTTGTTTTTCCATCTTCTTTGCAATTCTCCTGTTCTCCTTTCTGTTCTTTTATCTGGTTTTTTTTTTTTTTTTCCCCCTGAAAATTTATTATCTTCCCCAAATGCAACCCCAACATATAGCTATATCCAGTGGTTACCACCGGGTAGCATGAGTAGTACATTCGTCATTGGTGCATCAGTCTTAAAAAAGATCCCAGCATTTCCACATTTTAAAAAGAAAATTTCCCATACACATGATACATCACATGTGTCTGTACATGATGTACATGTGGCATATTTAGTGAAACAGTTAACTTCCATACACAATTTTATGAATGGAACAACTGATATTATCTATCGGTAAATCTTGATATTAGTAACTGTGCATGTATTTGGGATAATACCCGTAGATCATGTGTAGATCAAAATCCATACAGTGCTCAACAGCTGCTCAGCCCGGTCCGAGCAGCTGCCTTGCAACAAAATACCATGGTCCGGAATGGCAATCAGCGTCTTTTTGTGCGCAACACTCTGCAGAAAATTGGCTACCATGCATTTCCTCAGGAAGTAACAGGCCACAAAGGCTGAGAGGGTGACAGGCACTGGGCTTTTTTGTGTGGCAAGATATATTGGGGGAACAGCATGGGCAACTTTGCCCGACAACAGAACTGCAGAGTTTTAATTTTGCCGCAGTCGCAGCCGAGAGAAAACATTCCAGGCGGAAGCACGTCTGCTGGAAAGGACGTAAATTGGCCCAAGGACGGAAATTAAGGGAAATTGGTACGCCCCTTTATGTGAATACCAAAGATTCCAGGGTGTACATTCTTTACTCAACTGCCCCAATCATTTTTTTTCTTTTATTGGGTACAAATTTGTTTTTCTGCTCAATTGGTAAATTGTGGACTATTGTCACTTTAACCATGTTAACATATATGGTAAATGGTTTTAAAACTGCTTTGCTTTTTATGTTAACTGGAAACTGCTGGCTTAATTGTGGTGACTTAAAACATGTAAATTTTCTATTTTTTGCTTGACAAAATTTTTATTTTTTCATGTTGAAACTGGCAAACTGTTGGCTGGCTCCCTATGTGCTAACAGATTGTGGTAGGACTATCAAGTGAAACCTGCGCTGTGTTCATCGATGACTGCCATACGAAAGCCAAACTGTCTTGAAGGACCAGATAATTAATATTCCTGGCAGAATGTACGTCCCACATTTCTGTGCAATTGCACTTGTCCCAAAGAGTCACAAGGTTACAATGTCTTGAGGATTTGTTGAGAGACAGCACATATATTTTTATGACCAATCGTGCAGTCTTTAAAGACTAGGTTCTACAATTATTCTAGTACATGATCTACATGATCTATTGTGCCACGTACAGTGTAGCAATCTGCCATCAAACAACAAAACACAAATCTTCAGTACATGTGGACACAAAAATAACTTCTCTGCACAGCTAGGAGCAATATACCGTACTATATATAGACATGATAGACGCGCAGTGCGCCACTGCGCCAGTGCAAGGGCTTGAGTGCGTGTCTATTTATAAATTTCAACAATAAAGCCTGTCGTCCGGTACCATGCTACAATACACATATACGGTAATGCCATGGTCACATTTCGGGGCGCCGCCGCACGATGGGGGCACCCGGCCGGGTTAGGTGCCATCGGGCGATTTTGGCGCAAAATTAAACAATTTCAACGGCTGGTCACATTTGAAAATGCCGCCGCCCGATGGCGCCTGGCTCATTGTAAGAAAAAATCGCCCAGACGTCGGCGATGTGTTAACAGCCATCGGGG
>JAAUYG010185571.1_pt1 | contig 11057 bp, 13 predicted proteins | sample 7278091 | NCBI WGS metagenome assembly JAAUYG01 (sample SAMN14350201, study PRJNA611818) | marine sediment metagenome | isolation source: surface marine sediment (0.6m) | place: French Polynesia: Moorea | collected 2018-08
GTGCTTAGACTGTAGTGACTTGAATTGACGTTGCAATCATTATCACCTGTTTTGGCACGGTATGACCCTTTTGGTGTTGATGTGCCGTTAAACTTTGATAACACTCACTCTACAGAGTGTGCTTTAATAGAGATGGACGCTGTATAGTTCCAGGCTATTATCTGTGTACACGATATACATTAATATTATACCATAGTGTCACTGGCTATAGCACATAGCATGCGATCCGATAATTCTTCAAAAACATTTTGTGATTTACTGTGAACTGTTCTCTAATTGCAACAATTTGTCACATGCAATATTCGGAGTGAAAGCAATCATAATGCAACTTTCTAAGTGCCCACTTACCACACTGTAATGTTATCTGGACCTGCATGGCACGCTTCCGGATAAACTTGGGATCCTGAGACGGAGCATCTCTCCAGTTAGCACTGAGGTAGCCGAAATTCTCCCTAGGAACAGAGGAATAATACTATTAGATTATTATTATTTTATTTTTTTTTTTTTATTATAGAGGTCGGTATCTCTGGATTAACCAGAGGCTTAGGTGATTATCTCTGGATTAACCAGAGGCTTAGGTGATTATCTCTGGATTAACCAGAGGCTTAGGTGATTATCAAATGGCCCTCTATCAACTGCTGGATAGGACAGCAATACACAAGCATTGGCAAAGAATGGAAGAAGGGGTCAAAGGGAGCACCAGAAAAACTTCACTTGTTGAGCCCATATTGGTCTACTAGATTTGCAGTAATTTTAAAAAGAGTTTGTTTACGAAGATCATTTAGCCATTAGAAACCACCATTTTACCATCGTTGGCTTCATTCAGCTAGGAATTAAACCTCTATCACCCACACCCCTATCGGACGCCATAATCACTAGGCCAACAGAGACGATCAGATTTAAAAGCAATATGTTCTCAAGCATTTTGTACTAACAGTTTATAATAATGGAATAGCACTGCTTACCAGAACTTGGTAACTCCTTGCTGGGCTGGAGATGGAAGAGAGAAAACGGAAGTTAACAAAACCCTACATAATATCTCGCTGCTATAATAAGCATCATTGTCCATGTTGTCAGGGGTTGGGATCTGGGAAACTCCTGGGAAAGTTCAAAACTGTTTCTTAAGCATTAAAAAAAAACAAACAATGATTGCCAAGGTGATTAGTAAATTTAGGTTCTTTCCAAAATCTTTTCTGTGGTTAATATCAGTTTTAGAGTTAAAATTTACCTGGAAACAGCCCCGCCCCACCCCCCCACACAATTCGAGTCCTTTGTTTCAGAATTAAAACTGATTCTACTTAACATGGCTAGCCAGGTAACTTTCATCAGTGCTATTTAAATACCTGGGGAGGGGGGGGGATCAAAAATCATACTAATCTAAACCCAACAGTAATCTAAGCAGTGCAAATCAATTGACTGATAATGTCATTACTGCGTTCTATGTAACATGAAAGCTTTTCAAAGCAGGGCTCACTTAGCGTGTGTCAAAGTATCCTCCGAGCCTACCTATGCCGATATCCTTCCAATATTGCACCATGTGTTCTCCCATAGCTCGCTGTAAGTGTCTGTACTCCTTGGCATCGGCGAAGTCCTGCTTGTTATGTGTCGGCTCGAGGACCAGGTATGGGACATCAACCACACCTAGCAACGATATCAATATATCAATGTTACAATGGACACCGGTGATGGCATCAACGTTGCCATGGATACCCTTGACAAAAATTGAATTTCTCCAGCAATGTAACACTATCAGATAAGCACTAAAACACTGCTTGAGGCCTATAAAAAACATACCACATGCTTATTACCGTAATGTGCAATTAAAAGAAAGAATATTACAGTACTACAAACCTTAGGTACAGCTTCTATAGAAAAGAAATCTGGATGACCATATTTTACTGTATATTGAACATACTGGGTTTACAAGTACCGTACACACTTTTGTGTTTACGGGTAATAAAATACAATTTTTTTTCAGATTATAGGTAGGTATTAAATGAAATCCTTTACAAAATTGAAACATTGACAATTTTACGATAAACTTACCAACAACTCCGCTGCAGAATCTGCAAAGACACATCAATGGAGAGAAAAGTTAGGACTTCCAATATTAAATACATAATGCTACATGACTCGAGGTGTTGACTTCCTCCCCAAAACCTATAGGATAACGTACAGTGTTACCTGTGCCCGATACTAAACTTGGCCAGAACAACCTATAATACTGAAGCATGCAATACACACACAACCATTGGTCAGTTGCTTCAATAATAGTATACCATCATTACATGTAACAATTTGTATCGAATATTGGGTAATTTAACATACTCTTTTCGCTTTGCTCTAATATTTTTTCACAAAATTTTACTGCGTGTGTCAATATGAGGTCGAGCCGTCCCTTTGTTTCGCAGGAAGTCTAGTATATGTACATATACCTACAGTATGTACAGTGAAGTTCAAGCGAGATACAGTAGACCCTCTCTTAGTAGCCACTCTCAACAGTGGCCACTCTCAACAGAGGCCACTCTCAACAGAGGCCACTCTCAACAGTGGCCACTCTCAACAGAGGCCACTCTCAACAGAGGCCACTCTTCCTAATGTGGCCAAACACTGAATGCAATCACTTCTCCCTCTCGCCAAAGGCCACCTCTCTAATGTGGCCACAATTTCTTGGCAAATAGGGTGGCCTTATTAGAGGGGGATTACTGTTAGCTTTTAGAGAAAGACCACAACAACCATATTCCTTTAGTCCAGTTTACTAATTCTGCAAGATAAAAATTCGATTTTGGTGCCGAAGCACAAAGCGGGCACTAGTCTAAGAGAGATCACTCTACTCAAGAAGCAGTGTTGCATTCTGGGATAGCTTACACTCCTCCATCAGCCTGCGGTCCGACTTTCTGGTACATCTTGATCAATCGGCTGCAGTTGTACACGAACATCCCGTCCTGGTTTCGGTTGTTGATGTTAATGCCGAAAATAAAATTCAGTGTCTTGGGGTCTCGCAAAGACCTGGAATCAACGATATCGCAAGTATAAGACTGTAACATGTATAACTCTGGAATTAACCAATAGTTAACAATAGAGTCAAACCTGCTATAAAGACCACCTGTATATAAAGACTACCTGCTTATAAAGACCATATTTTATAGGTCCTCAGGGGTATACTTTCCATGCAATTGGACCTGTGTATAAAGACCACCTGTATAAGGACCACATTTTGGTGCTCCTTTGGGTGGTCTTTATACACAAGTTTCACTGTAATTTTATTTGCACTTTTAAGTCAAGGTCCCAGTGAATTATTGTTTATATAAAGATTTTTCATTCTATTTCTATTCTTCAGCTGTTTTAACGAGACAAAGGGGCAATTAAAATTATTACTGTAGTAACTTAAAAGGAGGAACTATCACGCAAAAGCAATAAGCTTCTCTGTCAAATTGCATGTTCCATCAAAGCACTTGACAATGTTTGTCATATCAGCTGGTGTCACAGTGTTAAATTGTCTGTTTTGCCAAATCAGCAGCCCCTGAGAAGAAACATTGGCTTCCAGATTTCAAAACTTGTACATTAATCTCTGCGATTTAAGATGGTTGTGACACTACTATTACCCATGTTACTATTTTCAAAATAACTATCCCTCCATTTTTAGACCGCCTTCAATTTATGACAACAATTTTCTGACCGAATGGGTGGTCTTAAAATACAGGCCCCACAGAAAACAACTGAGTACACAATTTTGGAATACTGTACAGTCAAAACATATTACATACTCAATGTAAATTTTGTTAGTGGCCAGATCATATCTTTCACTTGCCAAGAAAGATTCCATATTCTGCACTGGTATACAGTCTAGGGGACAGCCCGAGCAGTATCCCTCATTTTGAGGGAACCACATATAGGTTTATACCAGGGTGATCCAGGCAGGTTTGCGGGGCTGTCGGCTAGACTGTATATGGTAGAATTGTTTACACTGCTACTTACTTCATTTTCCGGTCTGCGATCTGTTTCTTGATCTGAGCTTCTTTCCGCAGTTCCAGGGCGGCTGTTTGAGCCTTACGTAACTCTGTCTGTAAATCAAAACAAAGAGCGAAAATCTTTAGCATGATGCAACTGTTTAAAATCGTGTATGTAGGACCAACTCTCAAATTGATGAACAAATTAGTTAAGGTGATATCAATAACATTTATGGCTTCTTATATGGAGTGATTTTAACATGTTTAAGAACATTGGAAAAAGCTACTACCTAAGATGATACAGTAGAACCTGTCTTGCAAGATAACCCCAATGGCCTCAAAATGTGGTCTGTCAAGACATGTGGTCTTTGGCGACAGGTTCAGTTATATTGAAATGTAGTAGGTTCTTCTGTCAAAAATGTGTGGTCTGTCAAGACAGATGCAGTGGTCTCTCAATACAGGTTTCACTGTATAGTTAAGGCCAATGCCTTACAAACATATAAGACTGAACCAATCAATAATTCTTTGTCCCAATTTTACATTTACCTTCTGAACATCACACATGATATATTACGTAATACGTTATACACATACCCTTTGTTCCCTGTTGCCACCACTTCCATATTTCGATTCCAGATTTCTGTCAAAAAGAAAACAGAGAAAAACATTTCAATTTATTATAACATTGCCTGACATGGGGGGGCTGCCAGTATACAGTAGTCCCTCTCTTAGTGGCCACTCTCAACAAAGGCCACCCTTTTCTAATATGGCCATAAATCTTTGCAGGTACTACTATCAATATCTTTACTTCTCCCTCTCACCAAAAGCCACCTCTCTAATGTGGCCACAATTTCATGGCAAATAGGGTGGCCTTACTAGAGAGGGACTACTGTGCTGGGTTTTATAGTGAAGATTGACACTCGCGGGATCATATAACCAACAGCGAAGACCCATTGTTGCGTGTCTGGGCGTATATGTGAGGACTTCAGCCTTCGACCAAATGACCTCTGCTGGACAGTTTGAGTGGCCACCCACAAATGTAAGTCTGTCAAAGTCAAGCAGAAATCAACTAACCCTACCATTACACTGATTTTGAGACAGCTGCAACGAACTGCGATTGAACAGCAGTAAATGGAATTTCTACCAACATACCAAGACGTTTATTCATTGCACCTTTGTTCATTTGTGCTTTTTTGAATATTTCTTTTTTTCTGTGGCTTTTCACATGCGAAGCCTACATACCTGGATTTGCTCTCGGCTTCTTTTGCTCGGTTGTCAGCTGGAACCAACAAATGACACGCATGAATGATATTCAAATTTATTGGAATAGCTTCAAAACATTTAAGATGGGCAATACAAGCTCAATTCGAGCTTAATTCCACACACAGGCCAGCAGCTGGGGAAAAAAAAGCTCCAATAATAACCAATGGTAACTATATAGGCAACACAATGCCTCAAGGGAATTTCAAACATTGTGACACTAATGTTGTATTTGTGTTTCAGAATTTAGTCCACCTCAGAATTAAGACCACTTTGGCACCTTAACCATACATGGTCTTAATAAATCTGGAATCCTACTACACCAATAATACATAAGTCCTATGGCGATGTCAGTTGCCATGGTTACTGATGTGCGGTTGTTATGGTACCTGCTGATATCCTTGCCGATGGTTTCCCCTACCTATCTTAGACTCTTCCTTGGCCTTGATGGTTTCGTTCTCAGAACGGGTCTTGAATCGGCTGGACGAATATTTGTAAATCCGCGGTTTGAAGAGGCAGTTGGCCAGCCTTTTGGTGCGTACTTTCTTCCCTTGGATGTAAATACGCATTCGTGGGTCGACGTAAAGCATGGATGTATACGCCCTGAACGACTTTCTTTCTGGAACCAGCCTAGTTGATAACCAAAAAAAAAGTAATCATCAATTGTTGCTAGATAATCTGAATTAATATAAGCACATATGGCAATCGTAACAACAGTGGCATTTCGTAAATTGTGGGACTGGAGAAAATGGTTCACTTAGTACTGGTCTCATTGATCCATTACCCCTTTCTGCCTGTTAAATCGGAAGCATTTGGACAAAATTGCTTTAGAAACAATAGAGCTGCTGAAAGAATAAATAATCCACTAGGCAAAGCATGGGACTACTTTTTTTTTTCTATTTGCTATTCTGCTTGTTAAACCTATTCTATTCTTCTACCCTCTATTCAAATATATTACTATTGTGCAATACAATTGCATTAACTCTCTGCAATACATGTACCTTATACACATGATACATGTTTGTACCTTATGCAAAATTAAATGAGCAATAGTTTCCAAATGAATGAGAACATGAAAATTTTGATGGTAACAGTCGGTAGAAAATAGATTTAATTTTCCCTGACTACATACATGTATCGACTGGGAATCAAACTTTGACAGGTAAGTGCTATCATTTACAAATCTTGTATGTAAAAAGCAATGACCTCATATTCCCCATGAACAAACAATAGCTCCCTACTTAAGATAGATCTGTACTAACTTTCAAGATGTAACATAGAACGGGAACAAGTAACATAAACACATCCACCAACCAGAAAGGAAACACTTTTTTTGGGTAACATACGTAACAGCAAAAGGACCAAAATTTATTCACCACCGCTGAAGTAGTTTATATCCCTGCCAAGAACTGATATATAAGAAGGCTTTCTACATATACTGCAAGTCAAGTTTCAAGTGGAAAAAATTCAAAATAAAATTTTCAATTCCTCCATCCAATTTTCTATACATATACCACTGTTCACTATGGACTACGATGATCACAAACGTGTATACAAAGAGTCTGAGTTTTTGCATGCAGCAGAATATAAAGTTTGAGGAATTTTGCGACATATTAAATGGTGGAACAGAATGACCAAAGTGCCCAAGTTTGGATAGTAGGAAGGTACTGACAGTCGCGTGTCTTTTTTTTTTACCTGAAGTCAATCCTAGAGATGGCCCGACACAGAAATCAAAGGGGAAGAAATCAAAACGATTAATCTCCAAGCTTCGGTTTCCCAAGCAAAGTGTGTTTTTTTTTTAAAACATCCAATGGCAACGGCACAATACGACTTCGTATGCTCCGAGATCGCCATGGTAACCATGCTGATTTCAGCAGGCGTACCTTGGCCTCGTGGCTCAAGCAAAGTAACCTGGAACACTCGGCCAGAGCTTCGTTTGTGGACAGATCAAGTGTTTCGAAATTCCATGACAGCCAGCACCTTGGCCTGGGCAGAAAGCTTTGAACTCCCATACACAAAACATATGCTTAGGGCATTTTATTTCACAGGTATTATGGATATATTTTTCAAATTAGAGCACACGTACATTTATGTACAAAGAGGATGTAATATGTAAGTGTTCTCATAGATATATACTGTAATCATATAATACACATTTCTTACAAACCAATGTTACTATGTTTATATTGTGTACGCAGACAGGACAAAAAATGTTTACCTTTCGGGCTTTCACACATTTTATTAAATGTTTTTTCCAGCTTTATTTTTTAAGTGTACATGTACATGAAGTTACTTTAATAGGACCACAGTCAACACATAACTTTCTTTAAATTTCTTGAGTGAGGACTGCGTTTTGTAATACCTTTGTTCTTGCCACATAATCAATTGCTAAGGCGGATAAATAAATCAGTAACTTAGTTCTGGATCTTTTGAAGATTTAGAATGATGCTTGACTAATGCACTTAGGCCAAATAAAGTTAATATTCTGGTTCCAGAGTCACCGACGCTTGCCTTTAGAGACTACGCATCAAACTTTTTCAAACATACTTTAAACATTTTAAAATAAATCCACCCCACCCCCACCCCCATGGCGTCACAAAGATGCAAAAATGAAGCACTCAAATTTTATTGTCAGATTAAAACCATAGAAATTAAGCTCCGGGGTTTTGGCTGAGTTCAACATTGTATAAAAGCTTTCTCAATTTCTGTACAATACAAGTAACTTTAGAATCTAAGCCCACCCATGGGGTTGTTGTGAACTGGTGTTTAAGAGTTAAGCATTTTTATTTCTCCGACTACTAGAAATTAAAACAGTACAAGTTTTAGCACAGCCTAAAAGGGGTTTTTACTTTGAGGCTATCTTTATCATATGCTTTTAAATATTAATATAAGTGGATTGTAAACTTTCGAACATGGAAAGAGCAAGAAAGGCAAGCTAAGGCGTATTGTTGTTTTCTCCTGTTTCTGTCCACAAGGAAAGTCTCTGGCACCATGAAGACACAACACAAAGGCCTCACCAATGGCATGTCGTCCAACATCAAGCAACCAGGGATGCCTGAACGCAAGCATTACTCTGACGACATCCCCCACCCCACCCCACCCCCGAAAAAATCACCTCAGTCTGATGCTTTTCGGCCTCGATGCTCCCAATGGGAAGTATTTTAAACCCCTTTGCGGCAAAATTTTCTGAAGATACCCGAAAGAAGGGTAAAGGCGCGAAAACAGGGACAGGGACATCTCATGATTGGCGGAGCTTTTATTTGTTGCAATATGATTGGCTAAAGGGTAGTCATATGACCAAGGTAGTTTGGCTTCCGAATGAAACCGATCATTCATACTGCGAATTTGTGGCGCCAAATACTCATTATTAATAAATGAAAAGTCTATATTATTAACTGCCAAAGGTTACTTATGGGAGCGATGTTGTGGAAAATTTGTGTAATTAGCGGATATGGTTGAGTGAGTTCGATCAAACATTCCCTGGTGCGATGCGGAACTAAAAGCCAGTGATGGTGAGAAATGATGAAGAATGCAAAATATCACAGCAAAGGCAAAAATATCAGAAACAATTCATGAGTACATTACAGACTGTTATAATAATAGCAAATTCGAGGTTGGTTAAGCACAACATTTATATTACTAGTATAATACCATTAAGTGATATGTTGCATATATCTGGTGATAATGAGTGATAATCAACATAATGTGATTACTGTAGGACAAAAGGATAGCCTTCATGTACTATTTAACAGGAGGCGGGAAACATCTGTCCAAGTTACTGAGTTACAATCTCTACATGAGAAACCATAGACAATACAGTATCAACTAGTAACGAACACGCGCTACTGACCATACCACACGAGCAAACAAATAAACCAGACTCGACCACCGTAACCAAGTAACCAAGACAAGACACCACCTCCACACACAAGCAACAACGTACAGCTTGATCGCTAAGACTTCCTTTCCCCCTGGGCCTCTTGGCTGAGCTACACGCACACACAAGCACACACACAGACATACACACATAAACTCACCCGTCATCTGAATCAAACTCGTTTCCGTCCGGGTGTGACAACAGAATGTCACAGGGATCTGTGGTAATGTCCAGTTCGGGTTGGCTGTTGTCCAGCAGTTTCATGTTGTAAATGATGACGAGCGTCCCCGACTGACCCTCGATCTTGTCAAACTCCTTCATGAACTGAGCCTCCGTCTTGAACGGCGAATACTTGAGAATGAGATCCATTTCGATATTGTGCTGAAAGCAAGACACCGTTTATTTTATCGCTTAAAAAATAGTCATAAATACATATACACAAAAAAGAAGAATTAGACATGTTAAAAGTATTTTTCACACAAGATACAAGAATCCCATATTAGACACAGACTGAAGACATTGCTACAAGGCACAAGCTTTAGAATAATTTTCATATATACTTAAATGTGACTCCTACCAAGAGGACCGCAGTTCTTGTACTTCAGGCTAACTTGGATCCATCTTTTGGAAGGAGCACATGTGAAACACATCGGCCAAAATTAACCCTTACAAAGCATCATATCAAAAACTTCCTGTTTTACATGACAATGACTTGTACAATACCGTTACATGCACCACTTGGTGCTGTACATGTGCAAGGTAAATGTAGCATCAGGGTTGATGTCAGTTTGTAAATACAGGTTTCGTACATGTCGTATTGGCAATGACAATAGAATGGGAAGAATATATAGCTGTGAAGGCAATTTAAAAATATTTTCAGTTAAACCGAGAACAGTACCTTTCACTAAGGACAAAAACATTATTATTAAAGAGTCATGTTTGGAAAATGGTGGCGAAACCATCCTGACACTACAGTGATGTCTGTGTAAATCATTTTGTGTACATCCTAAGCTACCTTCTCTCTTTCCTTGGGTGTTTTTGCCAGAGATTTCTTCGTCTGGGACTCGAATGTGGGCATGGGAATCACGATCTGGAAAGATAACATACCGGTAGTTTGGTACATGCGATGTATGCAACAGAACCACAAACACAGTTAAACTTGTTGCTGAAATAACGCAGGAAACAGTCATACCCTGAAGCCTCTTGTTTATAAATGTTAACATCACGGTGACTTTGACGGAAAATATATTTTAACATGCAATGTCATAATCTGAAGAATTACATTTTTTCTAAGGAAAATAAATTTACTATGCAATACGGGAATTTTTAAGCTCTTACCATTGCTCAAGAAAGTACATTTATTATGTAAAACCATAATAGGTAGAATTAGGTTCCCAAGAAAACAATGTCCCAGAATATGTAGAATTATAGATAACACATTTAGCATGCAAAGACAGAATGTAAGACAGAAAGACAGAATTTTTACAGGCAAAATATACCATCTTTTTGTAACAGCAGAAATATGTAGAATTAAATTTTCTAAAAGCGGTTATTTTTTTTGTTTTTTTTTGAGGAGGTATATTCCAGTGTCGCATGAAAATCAAGATTTAAGGAACAATACATGACGTATGTATCTGGAAATTGTTGAACAAAGCCGTACATCGTATGGTTTGGCCTTGGTTTAGCGCACTTTGGCAGCAGTTTGAATTGGATACAAAGATTAATACTAGGAGAGTATAAACTTTTGACTTTCCTCATACCTCATCAATGTGTTCCTCTTCATGGAAGGTTCTGGACAGTAGGATACAGCACATGTGGGGGCCCTTCTTGGTGAACAGAATCAAGTCATTGCCAATACGCATGGAACCGCTGAAACAAAGCGAACCCAAAACTTTACCGTACTGTTCGTAACAATCTTGTTATACTGATACTGCTTTTACACCTTTAGATCTCATTTAGGTTCAATCAAA
>JAAUYG010013016.1_pt1 | contig 11056 bp, 6 predicted proteins | sample 7278091 | NCBI WGS metagenome assembly JAAUYG01 (sample SAMN14350201, study PRJNA611818) | marine sediment metagenome | isolation source: surface marine sediment (0.6m) | place: French Polynesia: Moorea | collected 2018-08
CATGCGTGTTGTAAACCTCTATAAAAATAAATGTTTATATAAAACAAAAACGTTCAACAGGATAACAATGCTATTTCAGATAACAGAGCGATCACATTTCGCTAATTGGGCTTCTAGTAAATAAAAATTATTAGGCCAACCAGAGGTGGGAAGCATATTTTACCATCCAACCACAGTCCCAGAGACTTTCGGGTAATGGCCTAGGTTCTGTTTGGATTGGTCAGTCTGTATCTGTAAACCTACAAATATGTATAGTGTACTACGGAACTGAAATAAACATACCTACAAAATACTCTAGCAAACCTTGTCGTATATGTGTATTTGGTGTAGATTTACATTGTTATACATGTGTTTTTTGTTTATCGACAACTTTCTTTATAAACCAGAAACAAAGCCGCATAGTTGTTTGCAAAATGGAGGTAACAATAATCCTATGTCTGAAGTACTCGCCCTTTGTTTGATGTTAGCGATTTTCGTGTCGTTTAATTCAAATCGTTTTCCAGTGCCATTTCGAAATTTTAGAGATGTACATGTATGATGTACTGGTGCTCTTTCATTCTTTATTACGCATTTACGGTGGGGGCAATTACATTGTGTAATCCATATGCGCTATAACAAGAGTGCATTTTGTAACTTTGAAAAAAAAATTAAAATGTTTTTCTTAGAAATATGACGCTCACCTAACACATGTTGGCTTAACACGAATACAGGTTCATGTTTACCTCATGCAGCAATTGTGCTCAATTTGGAAGATACTTAACTAGTAATATGTATGTATGGGTGTGTGTTTTTTGAGCTTTTTTCACATAAAAGTTGTTAAAACCACGGACTATCGTAGGAGTGCCATATTTCTACATGTACCGGGTACTGTACTATTAACACGGTGGTCCGTGATTACAACCGCTGCAATTATGCTGGGCTTAGTTATTGTGATGTCCTTGGCTGCCTGTCTGGCCTTCTGTCTTTCACGTGAATCAAATACATGTATTACAAAGTATTGTACCCATATTTTTAAGGAGAAGAGCTAGAGCACACATGTGTTGTATATGGCCATTCGGCACGACTTTGCGTCATATGTGGAGACACCACTGCACCATTGTACAAGTCATTATTTGATCTGAACTGGGCCTTAAATAGTCAACATGAAGGCTACGCATATTTTGAGCCCTTATATCGGAAACGAACAGAGTATGGAACTATAATGCTGTTAACACGAATAGTAAATCAACATATGAATAGTTCAATCTCAGCGACTTGAAATTTATAATTTATAAATTACAAATTTCAGCTATCATTATTTCTTGGAAGGGACCAGTGTTGGGAGGTCTGTACATTGTATATGCTTTGCATTTCCAGAAAATGGAGAATCCAATCATTATTGATATTAAAGGATCAATTTCAAGTTCACCCTTAAAATTGTTTCTTCTCAAATAGCAGAGCGAGTTATAATAAACCTTTTTTATATTAGCAGCATAACAATTGTCTGCGAATGCAGTGATTTTCACTGTCCCAAAGGTCTCTGTTTTTTACGTCCCAGCATCCAATATATTGCCCCAGCGCGTTGTGTTCATGGGCACAAACGGGCCCTTTGGTGCCCTGATTTCGTGGGGGCGGTGTATCACAAAGCCATGGTTCTCCCTCGACACCTGCAGAAATCAATTCACCCCGATAACACCAGTGCATGTTTATGTGATTTGACCTTTTAAGTCTATCTCGTACATCACACCATAAAGCGTAAGTTTAAGCTTTACAAGTGCGACCTCGCCGGAGCAATAGCCGACATTGACAGGTCAGTAATAGTACGCGTCTATCTCGTAGACAAAGATACCGACTGCATGTCCTCGGTCGTTCTTTCCGTTTCCGGTCCCAGTCTTTAGCAACGTCGGGTGTGAACAACGGAATGCAGGTCGCCTCTGTTTCATTTTGTAAGCAAACCTTTTGTGACTTGACTCTAGCGTGCTCAAAGTACATTCTCCCTTCTATTGATCCCCCTGCCGTATTGTCCCAGCTGTGCTGTGGGCGCAATGCTGAGTCTTTCCCCGTTTCCCGTCACAATGCTGAGATATTGGCTTTAAACTGGGCGCACCGGGCCACCTTAGACGTAATCTTTCCAGCAATTACACAATGTGCCTTCTAATCAATGCGCACGCCATTCCAGAATCTCATTCCAGGTTTTATGTCCCACGCGAAGTCGTTATACACCTGCATGTATATGTATATGCAGATTGTGGTAGTCGAAATGTCTTTGCACACGGAAGGCGTCAATTCGCGAAAGACTCCAAGAATGCTTGTATTCACCTCTATATCCCGACCAAAGTGTGATAACTGATTCAGAATTTAATTCATGGGCTTAAAATGTTCACGCATACCAATGTATGTAACTATATAAACTACAAGTCGTAGAAAGTTATAAAACTAGGAAGATTCTTTGGTAGTGCCTCAAGGAAGTCCAGTTTAAAAAAAGAAATCTCTAGTTCCATTAATTATTTTACTTGTTTCTTACAGGGTAGGGGTGGCTGCCCAGGATTTTATAGATTACCGATTAGACCCAGTACGCTATGATAAGAGGGTCCGTCCTTTTCAAGGCCAGGGTAAGTGGTAGTTTATAGTCACAGAATTTGTTCATAGTCAGAAAGTCTGTTTATAGTCTAGTTGAGTCGAGGCATACAAGGAACGTATTGATAGACAGGCAGGCATATACATGTAGTAATCAGAACAGCAAGTACATATGTGTGGCCAAATGCTGGATGGAAGAGTATGTTATGGTTGGGGAAGAAGAGTGCTTTTCGCGAGGTTAATTGCACATAAAAGGCATACCAATGGTGAAACAAAAATATGCGACTAGCTTATCCACGTCTACATGCACCCATGCATTCCTGGTTAACAACCGCCCCATTTACAATAAGCAATAATTTGCCATACGATCGTAAATGGTACTCGTGCCAAGAATAAAAATATCTTATCACAGCGACTTTTGTTACATTTGAATCGAGAGTACAAATCGGTCTTGTAATTTCTGAACTGGATTCTATATGCAATTAGTTCTCTTCACTTATACCGTACCTGTGAGTGTCCGGAATTTCTAACTTAAAATGTGTGTATATATGTACAGTTTGTCCGTAAACTAGTTATGGTAACGTTCTGTCTGCTTCTGCAACACGTCGTCTTGAGGTGTTCACGTCGTACTTTTAAAGTATAACCAAGACAATAATATCTCACGATAATCTTAATGATAAATAAAAAAGAATAAAGCTGTAACGCAGGCTAAAACAGGCTAAAATTGCAGAACAAAGGCTATCAATGCAAACGATGTCACGTGCTGTGGGTGTAGAGCCCGGGGTGTAGAGATGTGCGTTTTCCCTGGCACAGTAATCACGATAATAGGCACTCGCAACACGCTTCGCTGCTGCAGAGATGCCTGACGCAGTAGTATATGCGGTATACTTGTGTTGGAGATCAAACCAGCAATCTACTAATGTATATTGTAGTTCTCTTGGGAACCCACCAGACATAAAATCATTAGGAACTCTTGCCTTGGTTCTCACCCAAGGTAAGCCTGTCCAACTAATTCTGGCCCCATAGTCTCACAAGCAGGTAAACACTGCCACGCATCTAAGCAACGAAGTGCATTGTGCACGCCAGGAGCCTGTGCACATGGAGTGCAGCATCTCCAAGAAAAAAACTATAGGAAATTTAACTCGAAAGTTGACCTAACATAATTGCTTGATCAAAACTCGAATATATGGGGAGAATGCTTTACCTAAAATTACAAACATTTAAGCTCCCAATCCCTTTCGAACGGCCTCGATCACTCGTGGTTTAAATTGGCTGGTTCGTCTGTATACTCCAGGTACAAAAAATGCAGACATGGGAAATTAAGATTAGAAAGAAGATCACTTATTGGGGAAATCATTTCCTCCACATAAGCCGCGTGTGAATTTGATACAAGGGTTTGCGTGGAGAGAGAAGCCTTGGGTGGGAAAAGATAATCAAAGGTTCTTCTCAAGTTTACAAAGACGCATAATATCGATTTTCTGTAACTGCGGAAGAAGAGTTGCTTCTTTGGCCAAAAGGAAGTGGGAAGCGAGCCTGATGTTTCTTTTATTAGGCAGAGTGTAGAACCTACACTACAGGGTATGAAAATCGAAACCCCAAGGTTACTCCCGCGTCTTGCGCAGACCATATGTTAACACTAGCAGGCCTGGCTTGCTGTTCTGGACATCACATGTTAGGTTACCTAGGCACCGCGGTCCTTGGTGGCTGAAGATCGAGATTTCTGGTCTTGAAATATGCAAGAGATACGGTATAGGGTCGTTTGTTTTTGACGTTCTAGCCTACAGGCAGCTATACGATTAATGTTGGCATTGCCCTCTTCGGTATGCACCTTATTTATATATTTAAGAATATACATGTAGTTATACATGGTAGGTATGTACATGTAGGCCACAAAAGGTTATTCTGTCCAAGCGATTTGTTGCGCAATACACAATAACAAACGTTCAAATAAAACACAACTTCAAATTGGCCGCTATGTAAAAAAAAAAAGCCTAAACTAATATTCTTTATGTGTGAGCACTAGCCAAAACAGTCCCATAGATTAGTTTCCCTTTATACATGTACATGTAGTTATTGCTACTCTGTTCATGGGGAGTTAGACTTTACCTAGGTGCTAATCTCTGCAGCGTAGCTATAGGGTATTATACAGTACTTTAGACACAGTCCCAATATGGTCCTGTAAAGCTGACATAAACGGCAATGCCTACGTATTTTTTATGCTCGGTGTTGCTATGCTTTTGGGCTTATGTAATGTATATACAGTGGAACCTGGGAATTAGGGACACCCAATGGACTGTGAAAAACTGTCCTGAATTCTGAGGTGGTCTTATTTCTCAGGTCTATTTCTATGTCTCGAATAGGCCTAGAGACTGGGATAGCTGTCCTTAATTCCCAGCTTATCCTTATTTCTCGGGTGGTCTTAAAGACAGGTTTCACTGTATGTGTATTTATTTAAGCAATCAAGCAATCAGTAAAATCACATATGTGGTCAAATCCAGGCGTGCCACAAAGCTTGGCTGGAAGCAGAAAACATCTGATCAGAAGGGACCTTCGTTGACGCCGACGAATTACACGTACATAACGTCACTTCCCGTACGAGATACTGTCCCAAGATATATCTGGGCACATGTATCACTTCGTTTCAACTTATTCAAGTAAAGCATCTCTCCTAAGTTAGAAGCCTTAAACTTTCCTTAATTATACATATGTCGCTAGTGTTTACCTGGGCCTGTTAAACCATCTCCAAAAATTTTGGCAGCCTGCAATAAAAAACATCTTGCATTTACTGTAGTGTACAGGTAGCATCTAGCTCACATAAAAACCATCAATAATCCGTGCCAATACCAACGATGCTCATTGCTCCTGTGGGTACTGTGTTCTGTTGTTGCCATTACATCTACATCATCATGATTATATTGCTTATCCTCCCCTGTTTCAGGAAAACCCGCTGTCGTCAACATCGATATGTTTATAAACACCATCAGCTCAATCGACGAGGTGAAAATGGTAAGTTCTCCTCGCTACAACAAACCCCACACACCCATTCTCACCCCCGCCCACCCACCGTTTCAGGAAGGGTCAGCAAGAAAAGCCAATCCTCTCTACATGTGTACATGTGTACGATGGTTGCTGAGCGTTTTCAGTTGCCTCGGCGTTCATAAATAATAACTTGTCGAGCAGACGGCCAGCTGGCGACAGGGCCAATAAGCTATTACAGCGTAAGCAATCGTACTTGTTGACATTTAGGGAGCGTTCGATGAACTACGCCCCTATGTCAGGTGAGCCGTTAGCATAGTCTTTAACATCGACCCTGAGAGTTGGGGCTAATTTGCATAATTTACACGTTATTGAAAGTGTGCAATATACCTTCTTGATATCACGCAATAACGTTCAGCGTAATTCATTTATCGTCGTTTATGTATATGCTCACCTTTTTGTTGTTTTATGTGTTCTGTATTAATTTATTTTAGTTTTGACTTTTTAAACATTAAAATCCATATCTTCAGTAGATAAAATTGACTCGGAAACCATGTCGCGTAGAGGGGATAACCTTGAGGTGTTTAAAGTGGACTGTTAAACGATATGAGCAGATGGATATTGATTTCTTATTGGTTGTTTAATTTGGGCGATTGTACTGTACATACCAGTGTATGTATGTAACTTGCAAGGACTTAATATTTCCCAACCTCTGTTGAAGTCGTGACAGAGTCTTCAAGATCTCTGCACAAAGAAAATAAATTTATTATCATTCTCGAGGTAGAATTGAGAAAGGGTGCATTTAATTGCGAGTAACATTAAGAGGTAAATGCTTCTATGCAAGTACATATGCATATACTCCCAACAGTAGTTACCCACTACGACCTAACTGGAGTCCTTTCTCTCTCCCCCAACCCCGGTCCACCACCTTACCCCGTAGGAATATACGATCAGCGTGTATTTGCGCCAACGGTGGTTGGACCACCGCCTCAGCTATACAGAATCCAACGAGACCGTCACTCTCAATTACAACATGTTTGACAGCCTGTGGGTCCCTGATCTCTTCATAAAGAATGAGAAAAAGGCGACATTCCACGATATTACAGTTCCCAACAGACTCCTCCGGGTGGAACCGGACGGTACGGTCTACTACAGCCAAAGGTGGGACTGCATGGGACTAACGCGATAACACAGTACACTTATTTCCATGTAATCATGTAATGTGTTCCCTCATCAGTGTAGATGGGTATGAGTGTCAAGACATACATGTGCACACAAATTATTCGCATACAATCCTAATACTTGAATTTTTAGGTACAGATGCACTGTACAAAGCATCGTGCATTTATGAAGCCCGATAAGAAGCAATCATTTCATGTACGAATGATATTCCTGATTAATAATGACAAATAATGACGGAGTTATTAGTGCATGTAGTGTTTATTTCTGCAGCGTGCTTAGCTGGTGCAGAAAGCTTGCATACATGTACATTGTATATGTTATGTACCGACGATTTATGAGTTAGACGTAACAAAAACTGCATAATGCCTCCATTATGTTAGGGTATTCTTGATAGAACTGTGTATATATTTCCATATATTTGTATGTATTAATGTTTCCCATTTATGATATGGGCCTGGCGTACATGTATGTATTGATCAATTTTCACATTAACAATGGTCTTAAGTTTGTCAAAATGTAATTAGATTTGTGTATCGATACAGGTTATATTTTCGAGTTTAATAATAGGGTCATTTAATGGAACACTTTTCCTTTTTGTTTTCGTTTTCCTAATCTGTCACAGATGTTGATGTTTAATAAACACAATGTAACTTAACATTGCGATTTCCAGATTGTCCATGACTCTGAATTGCAACATGAATTTGCGGAAGTACCCGATGGATATCCAGTATTGTCAAGTAGAAATGGAAAGCTGTAAGTAACAAGGTTAACTATGAAGCTTTTAACATATATTGCATTCCAATTACATGAATGAGTCATGAGTAGACAAATGTAATTACTCTATAGTGACAACCAAAGGTGCATTAATTGTTGGAATTCATCGTCAACTTCGTATGATTTGCGCTATGAAATAACAGTATGGGAATTTAGATTGTATGCATTAGCATTAGTAAGAATAGATACAATGTGCGTTGTATTCATATGTGTGTCCAGTAATCGCAAGAGACACCACTGCAGCTAACGCTTAGAATCTGTTGGGAGGTGGGGGAGGGGGGGGGGGGTTAGCGGGGGGGGGGGAGTAGGGTTGGAGGGTTTAACTGACCTGCTTGTGTAGGTACCACCTAATTTCTTTCGTAAAATGTTAGATTTTTTTCTAAGGCATTTTTTTCATAAAATTGGTTTCTCACCCCGGTATTCACTTTTAAAATAAATTTGCTGTAGCACAGAGTATTCTAACTGCAGGATATTTATGCTCTGGCATCTTACTCTGCGAATGATGCCCTGGAATTTATTTACCAGTGGTAATCTTATAAACACTGAGCATGAGTTGGCTTTAGGCAGGTGCAAGACAGACATAGGAGTCCTTAAAATAATGATATTTGGTTAAATTAGAGCATGAATTTGCCTTTCTTGATTTCTCCCAAGGGCTATGGGTTCCGGGCTATACTTTGCGCTATCCCTCCACACCACCCTCCGCCTCCGGGTTCTGGCTATTGTAGGTGGCACGTGAAATCAAACATGCAGGCAGTATAATTTACTGTTACATATTATTCTTCTCTTAGACGGTTACACAACACGGGATATTGTGCTCGTCTGGCGTAACATCGAGAACCCAGTCCAGACAGGAGAGATTAAGCTGCCAGAGTTTCAGCTCTCAGACTACAAGACGGGAGACTGCACAGTGGCTTACGTTACCGGTAACAGATGCTACCCAGTCACAAACAAAACACCAACTCAAAAAAGCAAATGGAGGTGGCGCAGGTGGTGCCAAGGTTGAATTCAAGCACAATGAAATAGCTATGCATACGTGCATTTTAGCACAGGGAAGCACTGGCGGTGGCCTCAGGTGGTTTAACCACAATAGTTATTCATATGCTGGCATATTATATTGGAGGAAGCTTGACATGTCGTTTACAGGAACAATAGATCAAAATGCTAGCACCGACTAAACGACCTTTTATGTCTGTGTGATAAAACGCTGTAAAAACCGGCGACCATTAACTTAATGTACCCAATGAATGGATTCTGATTTTACAGATTGCTCTTTGTACCACGTTTCCAGAAGCTATTTATGTTTTTTACCGCACAATCGTCCTTGCCTTTTGGATTAGGATACAATGTAGGGCATATATGTGGATTGGTTTTAATCTGTGAATAATATGCTTGCAAAATGGATTTATGCCTCGGTCGAATAAATATGCATGTTACATAAGAATGTAGATTACAATGTATTTGTATTGTGGAAAATTCTGTGTATAAGCTTGGCCTAACCAGGCGGTTTCTGCGTTTTCCCCAGGGAACTTCTCCTGCCAGTATGTTACATTGGTGCTGGTTCGGGAGTTCCAGTTTTACCTCATCCAGACATTCGTTCCCACCATCCTGATAGTGGCGCTCTCCTGGGTGTCATTCTGGATCGACATCCACGCGGTTCCCGCCCGGATCTCCCTCGGGCTGCTGACCGTGCTCACCATGACAACGCAGTCGTCTGCCATCAGCCAGCGTCTGCCCCGCGTCTCCTACATCAAGGCGATTGACATCTGGATGACCGCCTGCCTGGTGTTCGTCTTTGGGGCGCTTATAGAATACGCCTTTGTCAACGTACTGGCGCGCAAGGAGAAGTCCGAGGACGCGTCGATTAAGTATAAAGATGACGATACGGTTGTTGTGGAAAAGGTGGGGAAAGAGAAAACCGAGGACGGGACGAGCGAAGATACTGTTATCCATGTGAGTTAAGTATTTCCTGACATCCTCGGATTTGAAGGAAGAGCTACATGTATTGTGCGAAGTCCCTTCTGGAAACCGTACTGTTTGTTTTAATAGCTGCCTTTATTATGGTTAGTACGTGTTCAAGCCTAATGGAATTTATTTGAATCCACAATGAGTGGCTGCAGCCAGGCTAGTATTTGTCAAAGGTATGATTAAATTCAACAACTTATTCAGTCAGATTGCATGACATTTTTCGCTCTTGTTTTCTTAACTAGTACATGTACACGCCTACTACACGGAGGTTTTTGACACTTGTGGCACAAGAGATCCTATGGATTTCTATTTGCGCAATCGCTGCTGCTACTACTACTGTTACTGATGCTGCTGCCGTGGCTGATATCGGGGGGTTCAAAATACTGAACAAAGAGTTCTTTCGTAATAAAGTATAGCTGCTTATTATTGCTACTTACAAAACCAAAAACATCCAGTGTTTTCTTTCTTGCAGTTCGGCACAGATGATGACCAGTCGCAGACTAATGGGTCCACTAACAGATTACGACGTCTAGATCGTGTAGCCGACGTGAAACACGTGTTTGTGGAGCCGCCTGAAGCCAAACCTCCCAAGTCAATCGCCAAGAAGAAGCCGAATCTGTGGAAGCGATCCAAGGAGAACCCGGCACTTGCCGTGGACGTCGTGTCCCGGATTCTGTTCCCATCTATCTTCATAGTGTTTAACATTTTCTACTGGTGTTGGTATAAGCTCCCGCAGGATGACGAAGAAGAGCTGGAGGCCTAACATACGAAATGTCTTTTCTATTCACTGATAACTACTATCCGCAGCATCAGAGCCGTTATAAGACATTTAAAGTGGACGCATTACCTCTCATGGTTCATTGTAGGAAACTGACCAAACAAGATACCTAGCTGATGTCTTCGATAGACGCATTCGTCACTTCGTATCTCTGGTTACCACAGGTTACCAGACGTTTCTGAAGATTACGGACCAACTGCTTGTCCCCTCAAGGTAACCAGGCAGATGTTTTGTCATCGAGAGAATGACGAAAGATGCAATGGATTAAAAATTGATAAATACAGCTGCTTACTTCCCTTAGCGGTTACCCCTATACTGTGTGGAACCGAATGATAAATACAGCTGCTCACTTTGTTAACCTTAGCGGTTAGCCCCATACTGCGTGGAACTGAATGATAAATACTGCTGTTAACTTTTTTAACCTTAGCGGTTATCCCTATAATGCGTGAAACTGAATGATAAATACAGCTGCTTACTATTTAACCCTTAGCGGTTATCCCTAATAAAATAATGCCTCTGTTCATTTAGACTCTCAGCATAAGCTTTCCCCGAACAAAAAGCGAGATGTGGCAAATTTGCCAACCCTGTGGTTGAATGCATGTACATATACACAAAGTATATGTGCATGATTTCTGCTTGATTCCATTCCACTGCCGGGACATTTACTGAGAAAGCGGGCTGCTTAAACCTACAGCTACATAAAAAATGAAATCTGCAGAGGGAAACTCTATCCAGATATTTTCGGCTACATTTTCTGAGGGGGGGGGGGGGGGGGGGGGGGGGGGGGGGGGGGGGGGGGGGGGGGGGGGGGGGGGGGGGGGGGGG
>JAAUYG010023480.1_pt1 | contig 11056 bp, 9 predicted proteins | sample 7278091 | NCBI WGS metagenome assembly JAAUYG01 (sample SAMN14350201, study PRJNA611818) | marine sediment metagenome | isolation source: surface marine sediment (0.6m) | place: French Polynesia: Moorea | collected 2018-08
AGATAACCTACAACAAAGGTCTCTATATACTTGGCTCGCTATCACTGGATTTGTTTCCGACACTGCCTTATCTCTTGCCACAAATTGATTAAACAGACAGCGTGTCAGGGGTCCATTAAGGAACAAAACAAGGAGAAGGTGCGAGGGCATACAACACTGATTTTTAAGCCCGTGCTAACCCAGCAGATTAAGCAATCTGTTAAATACCTGCATATACACGTAAGTGCACATGCAGGGTATCTGCATGGGGTGACACTATTTGCAGATCGGGGACTGCTGGCGGGTCTGGTGTTTTCCTCGTAAGCGGGGATAAGACGTGTAGTTTTATTACGTTCGGACGATAAATACAAAGAGGTGGCTGTATATGTACGCGATGCTTAACTTGCATAAGCTAGAGAGATCGAGTCGCTTTCGGTCATGCAGCATCAAGAGATGTAGCGATCACGAGGCATATTTTATCAGATTTGGTGCATATAGGCCTATCAGGTTTTTACTCACGATCTCATATACGTCGATTTGGATCGATACATGAATTCCAATTTAGACTGGTTACTCAATTAATTACGCCAGTGTGTTCTATGTATTACTAAACGTTAAAAACTATATGCCTGTCCCTGATGGCTAGGGAAGTAGGGGAGGGAGAGTAAGCTGTCGTTACTGCGCTATACACGTAATGGCACCGTTGGGTAACAAAACAAAACAAACAAACAAGAAAAAAAGCAAACAAACAACAACAAAAATAGAGCAATCCACACATGTAATGTTCGCCTACCTGCATATTGTAATAAAACATATTTTATATAGTCAGCATTTGAGAGAAAAGGGGAATTTTGAGGACGAAATTTCCAAGCCAAAATTCACGCGGATTAAACACCAAAAATATTTATGTATATAAATATATGTATTTTTAATGAACCTACACGTAAAAAGTAAAAACAAAAACCTAACCTTTACAGTTTTACTTGCCGAGATAATACTTTCCCAACGCAGCATATCTGTATTTCGAAACCTCAGAGTCGCATGGTAATTATATTTTACAAACAAAAGGTTTTCGAACATAGCGGCCTCGCACTAGCTACACGTAGTTATTTTTCGAAATATGACGCACGTGTCACATCGGCAATCCGCTGTCTCCGCGACCCAAACGACACGCACACACCCAGTGTATACTGTCAGAGGGGATCAAGTGAGTGCGCGTGTACACGACTGAGGCAGACTATGCTGTTAAAGCGAAGACATTTCTTTGCTTCCAAGGAAAGAGAGGAACAGAGGTCACATATTCAATACTACGTGGGGGAAATGGCCCTATAGCCCTTGTGTATATACAGAATTTTTGTATCCTTGCATCGCGTAGCATGACGTAGGATTCCCCAAACGGTATACCGCCCATATTCCAACGTTTTTTTCCGTGTCTCACGGTCGTCTTTCCACTAGGATATCCACAGGAAACACAAATTAACAAGTGATCCCTTAAATACATTTAATCATATTAAAATACATTTTTTCGTGACCCTTTTCCGTATGTCTGTCATACCAAATTAATATCAGCCTATTTGTTAATAATAAATACTGATACATGTATACTAATGCATGTAAAATAACAGCAAGAACAACAGATAAACGTTGGCACTAACTGTAAGTAAGAACCATGAATTTTGCAACGGTTTTCATTTTTATACGCACTTGGGACTTTTTTTAAAATATCTCTCGCCACCCTTTTTTGTGTGCATACAAATTTGACCAGCTCATTCATTAAAACGCGCCTTGCGGGGCTTTGATATAAGGTATACACCCTAAAGATAAGCACAATGTAGTCTGCTATGCATTTATGTATAAATATGTATCGATAATAAAAGCTGTGTGGTACACACACCGATCCCGTAAAGACGCTGGGCTATAATCATATTGAGACTCGCGAGGCATCATGGTGATAATTCAGTCTGTTGGAGATATAGCAGCACGAAGCCCAAAGTTTCACTAAACACTTTCGGTATACATTGCGTGTAATACAGTAAAACAGGGAACTTTTATACTGGGTTTTTAGAAAACGCGGAACAAACGAACAGATTCAAAGTACGTGCAATAATTTTAAAAAAGAAAGGAAATGCAAATACAAATTTTGGCGAAGGAGAGAAAAAAAATATAGTGTATAACATAAACTGTGTCGGCGGTCAGGTGGGTATTCAGGTAACGAACTCCAGATATGTTTTATCTAAGATTCATAAAACCCATGCCTTCTTACCTCTTATATTTCCCTTTTACCTCATTTGGTAAAGCTACCTTGTTAGCAAAAAGCCAGCCATTAGTCCCGGAGAACAGTTGATCACCGCAGTTTCACGGGAGTCTCAAAAACTTTTTTCTTAATTTATTTGCCTTCTTGTTCTCTGGTTACGTGCGGAACAGAGTGAGCGTTTTCTTCAAACAATTCCTGTGCCCCCATTCAGCTTCCCATCAGAAAGGGTAAACACGCACCCTTTTTAACTTGTGACGGCCTGAAGCCCTGCGCCCTTGAGGCTTGGTCAGTGCGCGGGCGAACCGTACCGTCCGTACCCTGGGCGCGTCCCCACGAGGAAGCGCGCTACAGTCTCTATTGTTCACCTGGGAGGTGGCGGCTGGGGGTTCAAGTAGTGAGGTCCGGGACCTGGGAAGGAGCACGCTACCTAGCTCCGGAAGACGACAGTAACAAGGACGCCACTCTGTGACGTCGTCTCGCTCCTGTCCGCTGGATCACAAGATAAATGAGCCAGTGAGCCACTTGACTGCTCTGTGCTCCTCGGTGAGGACTCTCACTGCGTCCCCAAGTATGTGACGAAGTGCTTTCCAATATTCACCCGAAACTTCTGCCCCCAGACTGAACAGCTCGTGATCATTTCCTCCACTTTGTTGCTGTGCCCCCCCCCCCCCCAACTACACAAAGCTACGACGGACATGTGTTGTGAAAAACATACCGCCCCCCCCCCCAACCCCAACCCCAGCGTCCCACTCCCATACCCTCTCAACGGTTTACCTGTCACGTTGACCAAAAATAAAGGATTATTATCTCTGATTATTAATAGCCACGGCCACCTAATTTGGACAAAGTCTATTTCTGGTCCGATCGAATTAAGGCGCAAAAAAAAAAAAAAAAAAATGTTGGGAGGCCGTGGCGTACCGGGTATCGACAGGCACCACAGAGCACGATCGAACTCTGGCGCTTGACTTTTACCCAGGAAAGACCAATCCAGCGAATATCCTTGTTTTTACTATTATATAGGTTTACCTTTATCAGAAGGTGGGGACGAATTCCATTAAAACTTATGATTTGGTCTTGAGAACTGTGATGTGTTGTTACCTGTCATGGCTGACTTACCTTTGGTTGACACAGAATGTGAAGCACTTAGTACACTGTTGTGTCGTAAAATGAAAACCTAACATTTCACACACACACATATATATAGGGTGTAAATATTGAAATTTTTCCAGTGCACTGGCGTGGTTCCAAGGCAGTGGTATGGGGCCTTACCTGTAGTGGCCAGTGACGTCCCCAATGAGGCGTTCTGGCTGCCGGAACTCTCAACCCAGTGGGAACAGAGCATGTGCCGGCTCCGGCACCACAAGCCTTGCTCGATACCACACACACACAACCTGCCATTTTCCCGTCTCTCTCGCTAACTCAACGTAGCTAGCAATAAACCAAACGGAATACGCCAATTGAGTTAAGGTATCACAATTTTTTTTTTTACGAAAGCCTAGGCTTGTCTTCCGAGAAGTTGCGTGAGCGCTTGTTCGAAATTTGTGGTGTCCGAGCCTGAACGGCTTAGAGGTGCTATAGGGTCTAGTCCGAATTCGACTTTGCGGCCGTCTTCTCTGGCGCAGCTATCTCAACTGGTCAGATCTGGTGCTGTAATCAGGAAAATAGCCGCAGTTTGGAGGTTTTTATCAGTATGACCTCCGAACATTTAACTATGCGGAGAAAAAGAAGCTCTATCGCCCCTCTTGTGAGCAATAAACCCCCAAGCTCTGATAATGGAAAAGTTGAGGTAGCAAAGTGTGATTCGATAAATCAGCCATTAACGACCAGATATTGCAGATGATAGCGACGAAAAGATAAGAAACTGAAGCTAGATCGGGGTGATTAGCCCGGATAAGACTGTAATATTGGACCCTTAGCATAAGGCACACAGGAGATAGCAGTGTTATCAGCCCGAAGCGGCGCTCTTTCTCCCCCACTTTTGCACGGCTTGATGAAGGTGATAACGGCCGGGAAAGCCCGCTTTATCAGCCCGTGTTACACACACACACACCTACCTCCGTCGTCTCCTCATGCAGCGTCCTGTAGATTGCGTCCTAACCTTCGACTCTCTCCCCCATGACCTCTTCCACTGATACGGATGGTTTATGTCGGCTTCAAGAGTCGTAATATTTCTGCACATAAAATAAAACGGTTATGTTTATAGCGGCTGCTCGGTGGCTCTGCCCGCAGTGACGTCACCAGAAAGACAATACCGAGGCCGGCCCTGCTGGGTTTGATTGACACGCCAACTTATCAGTACACCAGGTGGGGGTGCGATCGCTCCTACCTGGGATTTGTACAGCCAGGCTCCTGGCTTAATATGGCACGTGATTAATTAACAAACTACACCATCCTTTTAGTGCTTATCTCCGTCTTCAATCGATACACAGCGTACCGTACCCTTGATCTCTTCTGTGGGACTGCAGATAAGGAACTTCTATACTGATGAATATTCATTTAATACGAAACCCGTAGTCGGTACCGTCCATCAAAGTTTCCGAGTACCCAACAAATTTCTAGCAACCTTTTGATTTTATATCATTAACCAAAGAAACATATTTGTCTATTTTTTTATCGACAGAACTTCAGTTACTAACTTTCTGGATTGCCCTCAAAGGTATTCTTTAAGATCATGACATTACTGGACAGAAATTAAGCTGTTCACTGTTACCTTCGAACAGTCAAGAGCTGAATAGACAATTTAACTTATAAAAGTTTTTATATTTCTTTCCTAAAAAAAAAGACAGCACCATGAATTAAGAGTAGGTTTGGAAATGTTATAAAAAATCGTCTTAATTGTGAGGTGATGTTACTTCCCAGTCCACTGAGCATTGAAAATGCAGTTTCAGTACTGCTGGGAAGTGATCTTTATTCTGAGGTGGTCTCAAAAAGGAGGCCCTATGAGAAAAGTGTATTGAATGACCCCAAAATGACCTCGAACACTACGGGATCAAAGCTGCCCCGTACATCATCTACTAGTACACTCTGAGTCCCACATTTCAACCCGTTTCATTGTACGGCCGTGCGGGCCATACGTTTTCGAATTACAGGTCATTTTGAGACAAATGCATCGAATGACCCCATATTACTTTGAACACTACGAGGTGAAAGGTACCCCACATATGTTCTACTACTATCAAGTTCAAAATTGCAACCAGTTTAGCTCCACAGCCATTTTCGAGTAACAGACCAATTTGCGACATACACACTTAATGACCCCCCCCCCAAAAAAAAAAAAAAAAATTAAGCACTATAAGGTCAAAGATATCTCATGTGTATGCTACTAGTACCCCCCAGCCCCAAATTTCAAGTCGTTTCGCTCTACGGCTAGCCGTTTGAATTATAAGCCATTTTGAGACGTGTGACCCCAAATGACCTCAAATGACCTTGACCAATATGAGGTCGAATGTGCCCCATGTGTATTCTGCTACTTCCTCCAAGTTTCAAATTTCAACGCATTTCGCTGTACGGTCATCCGTTTTAGAGTTACAAGTCATTTTGAGACAAGTACACCAAATGACCATAAAATGATATTAAACACTACGAAGTCAATGGTATCCCATACATGTTCTACTATAACCTCATCCAGGTTCCTAAATTCACCCCGTTTCGCTCTACGACCCGCTGTTTTCGAGATACAGACCGTTTTGGGACAATTGCACCGAATGACCCCAAACTGACATTGAACACTACAAGGTCAGAGATACTCCATATGTGTTATACTACTACCACCGAGTCTCAAAGTTCACACCTTTTCGCTCTACGATTAGCCATTCCCAAGATAATTGGATTTTTGCGTCCCATTGGCCACAAAGTTCAATTTCAATCTTTTTAACATTTATGAAGTTTTTTTTAATTTCCACGGGTCAACTTTTGTGAGTACTATCACAGGAAACACTTACAAAAAGTTTGGTTCATTTTTTAAATTTAAATTTGATTTTTTAAATTCCTGTATCCAACTTTTGTGAGGACTGTCACACGAAGCCATTAGAAATGTTTAAAATCTAAATGTCCTTGACTTTGACCTTTCTAGGTCACTCGAGTGCAAATATAATGTTGCAAACGGATTAACCATATATATGAATCCCTACTGGCGTTACTAAAACATATAAGCAAACTAGGTCCTTTCAGAGATATAAGTCTTCAAAATCTGGGTGGCTTTAAATTTGACTTGTCAGGTTCACTCAAGGTCAAACCTGATGGTGGCGCTATACCGGATGTATGACTTTCTGTCAGTGTTTAGCAGTAGATATTTCCCAAACCTTTACGAGATACAAGCATTCAAAATCTGAGTGACCTTGTCTTTGATTTTCCAATGTCACTGAAGGTCAAACTCAATGCTGTAATTAACACCTGAGTGTCCTTATCCATTAAGTGTCTAACAATACCCACATGTCTACCTCCAATCGTTCAGCTGTTATATTCACGTGGCAAATTTAAATTTTCCTTATCTCTTACCCCAGCCTTACCCAATGTCGATATTTCTCAAAATCGCATCACTTCATCCTTGGGTCACATGTAAGAACCCAACCAAAAATGAAGTTAATTGTGTTTAATAATTTTCGAGATATTTTGTACACAGACCGTCACACATACACGTGAATCACAGCAAGAAAGACCGTTGAGACAGCGGATAATCCCGCTTGCCCATAAAACAACTTTATGTGATAATTTTTGACATGATCTATTAAGGTACCTTAAATTTAATAACCCAACAGGGGTTTTGCTTCAACTTTGCAGTGGTATAAAGACTCGGGTAAGGGTAATAAATACATGTCTAACCTTGTAGTACCACTTGACCCTCACTGTCAAATCTAACGGTGCTGTGTGGTGACCATATACAGTACAATTTCCCAGCCCTCAGTACAGGTCCTATAGTATTCTCCTTTTGGGATATAACACATGGTCAGTATTGGATATTGACGACATTGCACTTGACCTTTCAAGATCACTCAAGGTCAAATGTAATGATGCTGTTTGGCCTCCACGTACGACTCGCTATTGGGGGGGGGGGGTCTAATAGTAACCATATATCTATCTCTCACTGTTTAGCTGTTTTAGGCACTTTGCCCCATCTGGGATCACTTGGCCAAATTTCCGACTTAACACCCCACCCCCAAGGGCGATTTTTCTCAATAACGAATCGTTTCATCCGTGGGTCAGAGGGAAATGAAGTTATATTGATATGGGATATTTTGCTAACAAACGGATGCACACACACGCGAAATAATAAATCACGACATGCTAAGCGGAGGCGGAGTTTAAATTAACTTATCATCTCCTACGTAGTACTATTATATCCCACGTAGGACTTAGTATCTCCTTCGTAGGACTTATTATCCACTACGTAGGCCTTAGTAGCTCCTACGTAGGACTTAGTATCTCATACGAAGGGATTAGTATCAGGACTTAGTAAGTCCTACGTAGGACTTACTATCTGTCATAAGGTAGGACATAGTTTTCTTTTTTGCCACAGGTGTACGAATACGCCACCGTGTGTTATAAACACGGAACAACAAAAGTTCAAAACTATACAGTTGCAAACTTATATCCTTCTCCTTAAAACTTTCACTATCCAAATTCCACGTTAAAAAAATGCATCGTCGCTCACCGCTGGTTGCCGGATGCGATCGACTCCCTCTCCCCACCAAGTTTGGGAGGGAGATGGCCGAAATATTGCTTTTGTATTTTTGGCAAATCATTGTTAGGTCCTGCGGTAATCTACATTATTTTCTGAACACAAAATCGGAATACACAATAATTTCAAATGTCTATGATTTGAAGTCTTGATGCGCTCTGTGACGCTAAATGTGACCTCTTGAAAATTAGAATATTAATCTAAAACTTTCATTATAATTATTACACCCATGTCATAAATGGCTGGTAGTACAGGTATAGGATCTGATACAGAAGGTGCGTGCCTGGAGTAAGTCCGTATGGGTTCCTTGAGTTTTGTGAATGGTCGTAACAAGATTTACAAATCTCCCAACCATGTACATGTACGTTTTTTTTTTTTTTTTTTTTTTTTGTTTGTTTGTTAATTTCTAGCAAACTTGGCATCCATTGCGGAGCATTGACAAATTGGTTATTGGTGTTTGTGCTTCATTTATTGCACGTAAACTACCCTGAAAACTAGTCCTTGTAGAGTAATGTATCTGCATAGCTTTCAGCGAACATACATTTATCTAGTTGCTCAAACGCAATAGCAGCAGCTAGATGAATTTGCAGTCTGTCTGTCTTTATATGAATATACAAAAACCTTTAGTTTTTGGTCAGCATTCGTGGGGGAGGGGGGGGGGTCTTTCAGAAAAGCACACATTTCCCTGTCACACGGTAGAAAGAAAGAAATTTCGGGTTTAATAACGCAAATACACGTATTAAGTGGATGGAGTTGGACTCCATTTTGTAGAAAGGCAGTATTAACGATCTATTTTGCGTCGTGTTCGCCGATATGCAACACGATTTAAGTAATTGGATCATAAGAATGACCTTTCTGTAGGGGCACTAACACAACTGCAAGCTAGCGTATATCTGTATAGTCTGTACGGATGATCGTTCCCCAATAATTTGGTCCCGAAATTTATATATTATAATATTTGGGGAGAACGACCAGCACTCCAGTCTCCAGCCGTGCAGCAGGTACATACTATCGTGGCTTTTACATTGTAACAAATATTCTTCATATGGTGAATGATCTGCACAGAATTAACCTTATTCCTCGACGTCTTGTCCCCCCACCCCCACCCCCCAACGGCTGCCCTTGGCTCATTGAAAGGTCGGTTGACAGTAAATAACTCGCGGTAAAATTTCCGGCGCCACGGGAAGTAATGGCACAACTAATAATGATATTGATTACTAATAACTAGTTCAGCTTAGTTCAACTCTGCCCTTGTATAAAAAGAACCCTCTTTAAACCAAAGGAGTAACCAACAATTGTTAACGAAAGCATTTTTGCGCAGTATAGTTATTAAGCTCGCTGGAATCATGTCAAAATTAAAATATTGTGCATCACTTTGGTGAGGCAAATAATTAATACTAATGTAAAATTTTTGGGCTTGCTGTCTTTTTTCTTCCCGGCCAAAAATAGAATCAAGTGCAGGTTATACATAACCTTGTGATAAAATTGGAAGTGTAGATAAGTATACAAAAGTCAGATGGCTCCTTTTTGCGATTGAATACTGAGAACAAACGCCAGTTTAACATTAAGTGTTACCAAAGTTTTATTAAAAAGTACCCACGTACTGCACCATTAAATAAGACCTTTCATGACATCTGAAAAGTAGTGGTCACGGAAACATGAAATCCAAGTAAATATTACAGCAATCGGCGAATACTGGACCTTGATGCAGGAAAGAAGCTCTGGGTACACTTTTTGACAATCATCCAGGACAGCGCCGGCCTTTAGGCCCTTGGGGGGGGGGGGGGTACTTATTTATACGTCGATATGCATAACACGACAATCGCATATTAGCCTACATGTAAATTATACATTTACACGAAGAGGGGTAACATAAATAGGTCATGTAAAAGGTTCACGTTTACTTGCAACATGTATAGTTACCATAAAATTTCGATGGCTTACTACGATTCGAAAGACACATTTCGTGCTTATACGCGTCGTTATATAGCAAAAATGAGTTGATAAACTAAATAATGAGAGAGAACTATTGACAAAAGCACCCCCTTTCCCGTTGGAAAGTAATGCTGAACAGACAAAGCCTGTTAGTGTATAATCCTGAACCGTTGGTTCGAGTGTGTGATGGACTGGTTGGAGACATATGTGGCAGTTCCCTTGAATGTCGCAATGTGTCACATGACTTGAAGTGACACTGTGACACTGTGGGCATACGTTAATTTTTACCTGTGTGGTGATGCGATCCATGCACTGTTCGAATTTATACGCAATGTATTGGAACCCGCTCTTTTTCAAGAGTACGGCTTGGGTGTAAAAGCGGAGATGCGTGACCTTTACTACCATCAGTTTGAGGATGCTAACCTGAGCTATACTGACAGCTGATAACGGCCTGTCTCCTTTATCACACAAGACAAATAAGGTCGCCCAGGATAATAATCGTAATAGCCATGCTTTTGGTGGCTTTAGAAAAACCGCCGAGGATACGTTTCTAGCCTATTATCGCCCACCGCATGGCACACTGTGTTGGTAAAGTAAAACGACAGCGTCAAATACATGCCTGTGTGTTCAGCAAGCACCGAGCAAAAGACTAGGATGGTTCCTTGTATGTTTATACTGAAACCAGAAATAATAAATAAGAGGATAAATATGGCCATAATATGTCGGCCTATAGCGAGTGACTGTGTAAATGTGAGGTCTGGGCATTCCTACAGGAAAATGTTACTCGCTAAAGCCATATGTATAAAGTGCAGCATCACTACTCAGCATAGGCTATCAATCAAAATGGTTAGATTTTTTAGATGTGCAATTTTGAATAGAAAAGTTTTTAAGACAAAAGCTTCAATGTTTGCTCAGACAACTCAAATGCGGCTAAGGACTCACGGACACTGTTGTCAAGTGTTATGCTATTAAGATGAATTTTCTTTGCGCGAACCTCAAGGAAATAAAAAAACAGTAATTGTGCATGTGTCTGATAACCATTTTGGCCGACAGGTCAGTGCTTTATCCTATAGCTTTATGTATGTTATGGAGTGGCGGGTGGGGGGGGGGGGGGGGGGGTTGCCGGAAAAAAAAAAAACGCCAAAAGCAATTAATGCCAATTACTGCAAGACGCGGCATGCGTGTAAAACCCAAAAATTTTAAGCGAACGA
>JAAUYG010041797.1_pt1 | contig 11056 bp, 9 predicted proteins | sample 7278091 | NCBI WGS metagenome assembly JAAUYG01 (sample SAMN14350201, study PRJNA611818) | marine sediment metagenome | isolation source: surface marine sediment (0.6m) | place: French Polynesia: Moorea | collected 2018-08
TTTAATTTATTAAGTGCCCAAATCTGTTTCAAAAATTAATATGGTGCTATTTAACAAGATTTAATTAAATTCACCCCTCCCCCCCAAAAAAAAAAAAAAAAAAAAAAAAAAGATTTCAAGGTACATTTGTGATAAACACACTCAAAGCATATTTTCTAGCACACAACTTAACATGAACTGAATGAACTTCAAGCGTTCATAAACCACCAGGAGAGTTCATTCTTTTAGCAAGCTGAGAACGAATGAGTACTAAAGAAAAACACGATGGCCACCAAGAATGTTACACCAATCAAGAGACCGTAGTAAGTATCTCATGTCAGCAGTCTTCATGAGGAAAACTTACACATCTCCCTCTGGTGCGTATGTCGTGCCAGTAATCTCAAACTGCTTTAGCTGTATGCTGCCCCCTTCCACTTTATCAAAGATAAACATCTAGAAGGGAAGATCTCCTCTCAATAACATCCGTAAAACAATCTTAACTTGTGTACATTGATTGTATGCACAGTAGTGAAACTGCTTATAATTTAATATAATCAATTTTTGCAGACACTAATTTTTACAAACATGCACATGTATGTAGAAAGGAAGATCAGGGTTCAATAACATAAGTATTATAATAATGGATTATATTAATCAATGTGTGATATATCAATTTCGAAATTTCATGGTAATACTATATTTTTTTTCAGATCCATTTCATTTGTCAGCTTCACTCTTTTTTATAGTGTGTAGCATTTTAGACACAAGTTAATTTATCCGTTCAGAACGACACAGGGATTCTTCGATGTTTGGACTTCTTTCCAAATTCTTGTGAGAAACAGCAGCCAATACTACTGGCATAGTAACAAAGCAAATGTCTAGTAGCATCATAATTTCAGTATTAATGCAGTTTGGTTTCTAAATTGGTATTTATGGATATGAAATGGCAATGTGACTGCTGGAATATTAAATCATAGGTTATATGACTGTGCATATATATTTTCTCAATTTAACCACCTGAAACTGAATAAACATCAATGCTATATAACATTAGAAAACCAGACATTTCCTTGGTGGCTGTGTAAACTTGCCCATAGATCATGTAGATCTGGTAGGGTTTAAAAATTTATAGATACACTTCATAGCACACAGGGTCTAAGAATTTAATCATTTAATGTACTTGAGGTATTGAAGGCAATAGGAGACCACATACTGATAATATATGTACATAGAGATGGTAATGCATTATACATGTTATAAAAAGTTAAATTTGAATGAGAGGCTAGCAAGCAACCTGTGTACAAAAATCATCATCATCATCATCATCATCATCATCATCATCATCATCATCATCATCATCATCATCTCAACCCGACATTGATACTAACCCTGCACACACTCATCTGGTTGGTGGTGAGTGTGCCAGTCTTGTCAGAGCAGATGACAGAAGTGCAGCCGAGGGTCTCCACAGAGGGCAGACTGCGCACAATTGCGTTTTTCTTTGCCATACGTCGCGTGCCGAGGGCCAGGCAGGTGGTGATAACGGCCGGCAAGCCCTCGGGGATGGCGGCCACAGCCAGGGCGACGGCGATCTTGAAATAGTAGATGGCTCCCTGGGGGAGAAGACAGAAGAAAGGACAGCAGCCCTGGATTAGGTGACGGCATAGACGGAGAACTGGGGACATACATGTGACAGTTACGATGAAATCTCTCTAGCAATGGATATATGTTGGAAGAGAGCCAAAAACAAAAAGAATCCATCACCAATTTAAGCCTGATTTGTGATACAGTGGTGATTTTTAGCCTCAAAAAATTTCTCAAATCTTTGACAGACAATTTGGCACTACAAGGGATCTGCTAAACCATTTAGGTCTCACTGTAGATGTACACATATAGGGTTACCGCTGCTTTACAGGTAAGCATTGGACATGTACAAATGGACCACTCAAGAACAATGAGGTTCATGTGAAGGGTCGCATTATTATACACCCACCACCACCCACACATCACGGCATGATTTATTTGCAACTTACTAGCGTTGGCACAAAGACACATGCAACTTGATTTACCCACCTTGATCCATGAACCTCCATGAGCGGGGTCATTGAAATGGCCAATGTTGATAGCCCAGACAGCGATACACACGATGGAGATAACCTAGTAGAATAAGCAAAAAGAGCTTGAATATTACGGGTAACCAGATTTTGTACATACCAAGCATATAGAAGTATTTTTTTCCATATGAAGATTTGACGGAAGTTTTAAATGTTAAGACTCCAGTTTCAATCTATATCTTAATTATTATCGGTGTCTAGATGTTATTTCTTAAATGTTATACATGTAATGTTAAAACATAACACGCAATTTCTAATTTGATAAAAACATACATGTAGTTCCTTTACTAGCTGCGTGTAGGCCAAGCCACAATAGGTTTCAAATAATTGTGTATTTTTATTCCAAGTAATATTAAACTTGCAGTTAAAAAAAATTTGATATGACACATGTACATGTACTTCACTTTAAAGTATATTTGGGTATCCTTGGCAAGGGAACTTTTGTTTCCTAGTGTTCTTTGGTGTACTCAAAAGTTCTTCATGTACATACAAATACGTAAAAAAAAATCTTTTGTCAATAAAAGTGTATTAGTTCTGCTAACATGTTCAGCATGTTCATTGCAAACTGAAATACTAAGTCGCTGCCCATACCAATAATGTAGTTTTTATGTGAAAATGAATTGCAAGTCTCTGTCCGATATGTTGTAAGCAGCTCTCCTGTTTTTGATATACACTGTAAATTGGTATATTTGATGTACATAACTTTATAGCACACATGTATATATACAGAAGCTTAATAACGTTTACCGCCTCAGCATGTTCAGCGCAACAAAAAAACAAAGGCTTTTCTCCATTACATGTACCTATATCCCATCAAATGTTCTATACAATAAACCGCATCTACCAATGCCAAATTGCCAATGTCACGAACAACACACACACATGTACTACTGAGCATGTATACTGGTCCTGTGAGCTCATAAAACAGCAAAACCTTGTTTTATGGCAGAAAGAGTACACATATAGACATAATTTCTGCATGTATAAAATAGCAATTTAGTGTCAATCACCGGAGAACAGGTATCAAATGTCTTGTGTGTAAACTCATATCTCTGTAATATAATGCCCATCATAATAGCATGTGCTTTTCAGAGATATTAACTGCCCAGGCCAAAACTAGGGAACTAGGAACATGAAAAGCACGCACGGTCAAATCTAATGGGACCAGTGTACATGTACATTATAAGAAACAGTGCTTCAAATATTTTCCCATCTTTTTAATAACATTATACATGTACGTATTGCTTACTACATGTACTAATATACAATACACCCTCTCATAGTGGCCACTCTCAACAGAGGCCACCCCCTCTAATAAAGCCATCAATCTTTTCTGCTACTCCTATCAATGTATTTACTTCTCCTCCTCATCAAAAGCCACTTCCCTAATGTGGCCACAGTTTCTTGGCAAATAGGGTGGCCTTATTAGAGAGACTACTGTATATGTTTACAAACATGACAAAAGTACATGTATAATATGTATGGTGCATATTTGAAGCATCACCTCCATAAAATACCAGTTCCGGTGGCATTTGACCTGTGGATAAGCTTCTCCAAAAAAATATTCGAACAAATTTATCTGGTTTTATACGTAGCGCTATTTATTTTATCTGTTAAGCCAAATTACTCAACTAACTGTACTTTAGTGCTATCATTTAATTTTTTTTCAAGAAACCCACTACTGGTCTGCCATACATAAATTTTTCGTAAAAGGTCTACATGTCATGATGATGCAACAAACTAAATACAAAATTTCCAGGCAGGTTTAAGTAAGAGAAACAGGGACAGGATGGGGTGAGGAGGGGGTGATGGGGCTTGGGGGTATGTCAGGGTCAACAGGGATGGGTGGCAGGCTGGGATCACAAAAGCTGGGGTCATGCTGAAAATATGTTGATATGAAATAGCAAAAAAAAAAACACCTTTATAAATGCACTGCAAACAAAATACACATGGGCGACTGTATGGGTATAATGCAAATCAAATCCATTCAAAATGCTCACACTAAAAGTATCGGTAGTAAACTATAAAACTAATTTCATTCCACATCTTTTCAGCATTTCTCTCATCAAGTATTATAGCTACCATAGCACTTGATTTCATTTAGGATCACGTCATGCTATACAGCAAGACAAATTAGGAACCGGATGACAGAAATGCTCCAAAGATGTACCACATCTATTAAAACAAATTACATTCAAAACAAAACACATGTATATCTGCTAACATGAAAAAATTCTCTAATGATCCCACATAAATGCTTCTGTATTTTCCAGTTTCTACCAGTACTTGCCAATGTTAGTCAATTTTGAATTTCATGTTCTATATTTCTAGAATTCTTAGAAGGCAAAGTTATTTATAAATCTGTTCAGTTGTTGGAACAATAAATTTTCAAACCTATTTTGAAAAGGCAGATAGAAACATGACTGCCACGCATATCGGAATTCAAAGCTGTTCTGAAGAAACTCTTCTCAGACAACTAGAGTCTATTACCAAGAAATTAAGTTACTTCTCCATGTATGTCAGCTCAAATGCATGTTTCCATAAAATATTGTAAAAGCAGTATTGTGTCAATTCTTGTCAACCAAAAAGATCGTCCTGAAGTACACACACACACACACCCCTCCTCCCAAGTATAGAATTTTAGAAGAACTATTTCCAAGTGTGACCCAGTCAAAACAAATCCGTGTCAACATTTCATGGCATCTTAAGGTCACAAACCACAAGCGTCCCTTCACCAGTGTATACCACATTGACAGCAAGCTGTGCAAGTGCTGTGTCCTCCGAGGCAGCCACCAACGAAAACAAACCTTGGACAGTTGCTGGCCGAATTCGTCGAGTTTCTGCTGCAGCGGGGTCTTGTTTTCATCTTCTTCCTTTAAATGTTTCTGGATGCGGCCTGTAGATCATGGTGGATTGGGGGGTCGTACGGGGTGGGGGGGAGGGGTCAACAGATGGGTGGGGCAGCATAGGGTAGAAAGGGGGGTGAAATCAGTGAATCAAAATGCATAATTGACTGGAACCAAACGATAATAAGGCACTCTGGAATAGGTCCTTGGTCAACTGGATTGCAGAAATAAGGGTGACAATCAAACGGGGATTATACATGATAGCTGCTGGTATGATCACACTAGTATGGTATATATCTGCAAAATACGTTAAGGGTTGGGGGTAAAGATGCCCCAAAATCCACTTGAGATTTGGTCAGAACACAAGTTTAGTACCAGTATTACAAATTTCGACTAAAATTGTGATTAAAATTAATCAACATGACTACTCCAGAAGCTCGCTAGGAGGATTTTTAGTTTTATTTTACAGATCAGAAGTGGATTTTTAAGGCAGCAGTTGTCGGCATCATGGTTTGGCATGTACATGCACATGTATATACTCGTTATATAGGGCTTTCTGAAATAAAATCACATTGGAAGTTGTTAGTAACAGGTGAAAATAAATGGCTGTAAGCACACAATCAGGATGGAATGAATATTACATCCAAATAAATATAGAGTTCGTTGTCGCGATTTATTTCCTGAAAAACTGATGGATATTCTATGAAATTCCCTAATGTGCATCTTGTTGTTGCCTTATAGCGTATTTGGGAAGCATGGAAATGTGATTCAGTGCTCTTTGTATTGGCTTTCGATGTGTGTTTCTGGTGTCGTAACATTTCAAATCCATTTTCAACTATTTTGCTTCAGATGGCCCTGGTTGAGCCTTGGTAGTGTGTATAATGCATTTTGTAGTACCAGTGGTTGTGTTTATCGATACTGAAATGGAAATAGTGATGCATTTACAAGAAACATCAATGAATCTGCTACTGTTAGGAGAGAGAACAGACTGCCACCAAGAAAGCAGAAGTTTCACCTGATGTATTAGGTGTGCATACTAGTATGCACATACTTTGAAAGATACATGCGTACAAAATACTTATTACATGTGTTGTTGCATGCTTAACAGTAATGTATCAAGCCTCTGTTTTTCACAGTAGTGTAGTCTAAATGTCTATCTATTATGGTACACAGAATGGTATATCATTGATATACTGTATGTTTATGTAGCTATTTTGCATCTTGTTTAAAACACTTGAGGTTGAGGTTAATAGATATGGGAAGGATTAACCACTGCAAGATGACTAACTGGTTTATCCGTGGTATATCACACACATAGATAAATATGGGGTCAACTGGGCAACGATCAAGTTTTCTTGTCTAAAATAAAGAAATATAAAGCCTGAAGTTATGAATATAAAACTATGGAAGACAATGCAACTGGTGGAAAACAATGAAATATAACAGAAAGAAGGTTTAAGACGGAGGGTGTCAGAGTTTTGATCCATGTAAAGCAGGTTATGAATAGGTATGTATGCCTGCGGAGGCTGTGGTGGCTTAGACATGTTAAGGGCAGAATCTGCACTGATCAGAGGAAAGAGTAAATGATTCTAGGATTGCGTGAGTGTAGTGATAACTGTACCTTAGACAGCTGGTTACCGAACTCGTCAAGTTTCTGTTGCAATGGCGTCTTCTCGGCTTCCGTTTCGCTCATGGAAGTTCTGATTTTGCCTAAATTTTCATGGAACAAAATATCAGGTTAACCACAACTGCATGCAGGTATAATAAAACATGAGATGCTGCATTCAGCAGGGCACTGGAAGTTCGGACTGTAAGAAGCGTCCTGAGCCCCAGAGGTTCCTCAGGAAATTCTGCGTATAAACATTTTGAAGATCCTGGAAAAAAAATATGTGATTTTTTTTTGAGGCGGTCGGGGTGCAAGATGCATTATTATGAAACTGATGAAATTGAAACAGAATATTTCATAACTGACCAATGTGCTCGTAAATTATTTGTGACTGTAAGTACAAAATAATGCCACATGTGTTTGAAGTGTATAATGGGCACTCGATTTACTGTACACCATGTTAAAGCAATTTCACAAACTGCAGGAGGGCGAAGTCGTTTCAGTCAATATAGGCGACGGCAGTAGGGCTCCATTCGGAGACGCAATACTAGCAATATCCTCAGTGTCACGTGGAATAGAGGGAAATTAAATCTCATGGCATTTGGGGAGGCTGGAAGGGAAATGTGGCTGTCAAGAATTGTTGCGAGGTTTCTGGATGAATCCATGATATTTGGAGAGAGTGGCTGATTGCTACATGGAATCTTTTTTTTTTCCATTGTGGCTGTGTGACACAGACCTTCCGAAATCTCTGAGGCGGCCACTGCCGCAAATAGACTAGCATGTCATCGGCAGCCACTGTCAACAGCAGTGGTCCCAGGGGAGTACTGGATGGCAATGCAGGCTCACATTGTGCTATAATTTCAGGTAGTGAGGTACATGTACACGGCATCCAGATGATAGATAAGCCTGAAGCCGGTGCTCTGCTCCCTTCTTGTTAAGTTTTATTGTAACTCCACAGAAGACATCAATTGGACGGAATTCTTGCGCAAAGCATCCCACGTGCACATGGTTTGCTGTGGATGAAAGAAGGCTGCAGACAAAGCAGAGGGGAATAACACATATTCTAAATGACAGGCAAAAACGTTTAGCGGGCAAATTATCTCAAGTGCCACTGTGCGCCAGCTTTATAACACAGCTCCTGGGTGTATGCACTAGGGAGAGTATAATGGAGTCATCGCAGCACATGTCCGCGCCCGGACGATCTGCGGCTTCTACTATCGCTGCAGTACCTAGAGAAGTGGAGATAAGCGCACCCAAACTGGCTACACTCAAGGGTATGTCTGCCTTGGAGAGTCACTGCAGCCAATGAAGCTGAGTTATGCAGCCACATACAACTCGGCAGCAGTGGTATCAATACCTGCTGGCTTCCACCCACCACTCGTGAATCTTCCACACAGTCGCTATTGGTAGTACAAGTCAAAGGCATTTTGTGCCCCAGAAAATTTCTACTGTCAAGCTTATACAATTTCTCTCAATTTGCTGGCAGGTGGGCATGCACTAATATTGCCATTAAATGGAGAAATCAATATTGGGGTGCATTGCCAGGTATGGCAGTCAGTGGCAGTAGTAGCAGCTGTTACAGTACTAATGAATATTCTGATGCAGCTGATGTCAGCTTGAATTTCATTCAGTCATGAATAGAAATATTTATATGTAATATGTGCACCGTGTACGTAATATAACATGTATAATATGCCAGGACAGATCAACCAAACAACCATGCATATACATGCATAGAAAAGGATTTCTGAATTAATACTTTCAATAATGGCTTCATGCCTCTACTTAAAGCATACTCTGAAACATGATCCACCAGTTACTCAAAATTTAAGAATTGTAGGTATCAATTTCACGTGTTTCAGATGTTCTTTTTTATTTCCTCTCCATGCCTGAGAATTCCCCAGGAAGCACCATGCCATAAAATCTACTCTAGTTGAAGAAGCAGATCAGAAGCCTGCAGTAAGCCAAGGCTGAGGCTCCGGGGGGTCTAAGAAGACCAAGATTCTCAGCTTAAGATTTATGATTTGCTAGGAGGCATTTTTATGAGGTCGAGGGCAGTTCCATCGGGCTGAGCAAAGAATCAGCACCAGACCCCAATTTCCTGGTATGAGTCTCTGACCAGGAAACAAGCGGAACCTTCCTTCTGCCAAAGGGAGTAAAACCATCAAAACAAATGGCTAAGGTCGCCCAGGTATGGTTCAAGCCATAGGCTAGCTGACCTGGAGTAGAAAACATTCCTAAAATTTTTTTAACTGCTTTTCGTCTTTGTTCTAAAACTTTTCCAAAGACATTTCTCCTCATGGAAGAACTGTAGTTGCAAAGTCTATGTTGGGAGAGACAGTCTTTTATATTCAACTTAAACTTTGTGCACTGGCTCTTTTTTTTTTTGTTCCTTTCTTTCACTCCCTAATCTTTGGTTTCCACTTGGTTTACTTAACTGCTTTTATGCACGTCATTAGGTCTACGTCATCGCCGTTATCTGAAGCTGCACTGCATCTGTTTTACCTGACAACAGCTGATTGGAAAAGCGACGGCAACATTGTCGAAACAACAAGCGCCATTTCCACTGACGATGTTGGAAAGGCCAGCCAGACCTGTGCCAGGCAGCCAAACCAGGGAAAGATTTCAGTTACACGACTCCTTGAAACATTGCTCGCACTCAGCGTCTCTATCTAAACAAAACTGCCGATGAGCTCGTGATGAATCCGGCAGCAGCCACGTAAACCGTGAGAGCCACAGGAACGGAAGATCAGCTTCCAATTATTGCATCAAACGGAATCGACTGGTGGGCTGGGGAGGTGATTAAATATGTAGACTGGCACTGGTGGTAATGGTGGTGGGATATCTTGAGAGAGGTTTTCCTTAGTTGCTGGTAAGAAACATGAACTGATGAACCCAATATGTTTGCCAAGTGGCATTTTGTAAGGTCAGGATAAGTTATTTTGCTCAGATATGTACAATTATACAACATACCGAATTGCATTGGTCTTAACATGTTTAAAGCCTATATATGTGTTACATACATAACAGCATGACTACATGGCCTGAAATATAATGTAAAGATTTTAGCATTAGTTCAAACATGCAGATCACATAAAAGGCAGTTAAATATTATCATTTCTGATACCAAATGTAACTTTAGAAAATAGTCTTTTCAAGCAAAATTCTATAGAACAGTGGCTCCATACTAAAATTTATATGGAGTAACTACAAGATATAAATTTTGGACAAATCCTGAAAATACTTAATCCCTGATTTATATTTGTTAAATGTCTTTGAAAACTGCTTACAGTTACTGAGGTTTCTGTAACCTTTATATGCACACGGATGATAAGATACAATTCCCAGTTTATATGGCACACTCACCAATTTCTGTGTTGAGGCCAGTGCCTGTGACAATGCCTCGGCATTTCCCAGCAGCGATATTGGTACCCTAGGAATGTGTAAAAGTTTTTAATTAATATTCATTATACTGGTACAGAATGTACACACAAATTTAATATGTAATGCCTGCAGGCAAGAAATCTTTGCAAATAGATCATTAATCGCAATTTTAAAATATACTGATATCGGATAAGGAGGGGGTTGTATGTGAATCTGTTTTGAAAAGTTGGTTTGTTGTGTAATGTGGTATGATCAGATCTTTCAAGAAGCAACACGTCATTTTGTCATAATAAGGTGTGTTAATGCCAAATCTTCTGGCCACAAAAACCAACAGAACACAATGAATGGATAGATCCATATGAACAATGGAGAGCACAGGAAAACTGTATGGATCCATATGAACAGATCCCCCCCCCCCCCCCAACACCTTATCCTTTCCTAGACCAGTTTCTTTATTCCTGTGCACTTTCCATGGAAAGCTGGCCAAAGGATGAAGGGGAGAACTGAACCCTTGGAGGGGAAAAGAACTGGGAAGCCAGCCTTTACTCGTCACTCTCTCAATCTCTCACTCCTATTGTATTGAGAACACTGCAGACCTAGCACTGATCCCCTTAGCTATTCTGAGACTGATAGCTGACTGGTTTCCGATAGCCCGGAGGAAATGAAACTGAGAAACTCCCGTTCTGCAAACCACAGCAAAATATTCGATCAAAACTGGGACAGGCGCTCAAACACTTGTTCACCATCTGTTCGGCCTCTCTGCCAAGTGCAAATTTAATCGTGGCGTACTTTTGGCACAGTACCCTTAGATTATATCAACACACATCTTTTCACAGATGTTAGTTTTTATCAGGAATTTTTTACCCCATATTCTGAATCACTGCTACAGAATTATGTGAACTTTATCAGTTTTTGTTCCAACTAACGTGAAAACTGACAGGTGAATTGTAGGTCACACATGGTCAAATATGAAGCACAGTTATGGAGCAGGGTAAAAGGACTCGCTTTCACGATGTTTACAATTTCCCTTTAAATCTAGGTATTCATTCTGCGGGGGGGGCCGCGCCCCCCCTTGAGCAGAAGAAACAGATAGATAATTATGAAGAAAAAAAAAGAGGTAAAGTAAA
>JAAUYG010176885.1_pt1 | contig 11056 bp, 9 predicted proteins | sample 7278091 | NCBI WGS metagenome assembly JAAUYG01 (sample SAMN14350201, study PRJNA611818) | marine sediment metagenome | isolation source: surface marine sediment (0.6m) | place: French Polynesia: Moorea | collected 2018-08
GTGTTGTGACAAACAGTTGTTGTCACAACACATTCCCCTGAAGATGGCAGCGAGATGCTCGCCAAAAAATTCGGGAACAATTATTTTGTTTTCTTTCAAGACTCAGTGTGTAGAAAGACAATTGTTTCTATTATGAATCCTGAGTCCAATAACCTATTTTCTCGCATCTTACTGATGTTTAATTCCTGATACCTCCATCTGGGTCATGGCCTCTTGAGAAAAATTAAATGCGGCTGCTCGATTACTTCCTGGGCCCAAAGCAGTTCACGGCATGTGTGTACTGACTAACTTGAAAGCTTGAACACTTTTATCAGTTTAAGCGATATAATAGAATTATTTCTACGGCTTTACCGAGGTCTGGCTAGTAATGTACTGCAAAAAGAGGAAGGATGCTGCTCTTCAATTGACAGCATCCGATAACTGCCCAACGAAAAACATTGGATGTTTAAGGAAGTGTGCATGTATTGTGAAAATGATATTTCCTTGCCTACTCCAGGAGCATCCGTCTGGCAGTATCTACAACTACGTGCTGAGCACGGAGACGTGTTTGGGTCCTCTCACCTATCTCCGGGTCTGGCACGACAACAGTGGCAATGGCAAAAACAAAGGCTGGTACCTGGATCAGTTCATGATCGTAGACATGCAGACTGGCGAGAAGTGAGTCATAAATGCTATAAACGGATTGTGCTTGCGCTCAATTAGCCGTGATAACATAGGTAGAGATATGTTGTATTTAGAGATATGTATTACTATGGTATTCCAATTGCTCTAAGTTTCTATGAGTTTTGGTCACAACATATTGGGTGTGGATATTTCTTATTCTAAGCTATTTAACCTACAGTTAAAACGAGGGTCATACATAAAAGGACCTAGAATCTTCCAGCCTTGCGTTTAAACTATGAAGCCAGCTTTTAAATTGGATTTGGGTAAAACAAGCTTTAGGCTACGTATGTTAAATCTAGCTAAATGGTTTTCCCACCCCAGGTTTGTTTTCCTCAATGATCGCTGGCTGGCTGTGGAAGAGGACGACGGCATGGTTGACAGGATTATCCCCGTGGCCGGCCTGAATGACCTCACGGCCTTCAAACATCTCTTCTCCTCCTCGGTTCGCAAGAAGCTGACGAACGACCATCTGTGGTTCTCGGTGGTGTCTCGTCCTACCCGCAGCAGCTTCACGCGCGTACAGCGTCTCTCCTGCTGCGTGTGCCTCCTGTTCCTCACCATGATCACCAACTGCATGTTCTTCAAGGCAGACGAACGAGTTGAGAACGTCCAGGCCTTGAACCTCGGTCCGTTCTCCTTCACCTTGCACCAGCTGTTCATCAGCGTGGTCACCACGGCGATCGTGTTTCCTCCCAACCTCATTATAGTCACCATCTTCCGCAAAGCCAGGCCCAAGAAGAATGCGGTGATGCAGATGAACCAATCCAAGTCGAACAAGTTCAAGTGGCGCACCATCAACCCTGGTTCCTCCCTCTGGAACAACAAGCAGAAGAGCCGCGCGGACAAGTTCAAGGACGCCCTGAGGAACATCATGACTCAGCACAAGAGATCAAAGTACGCCCCGGATGAACCAGGAAAGAAGACTGCGGCCAAAAAGAAGAAGAAGGGCTTTTCTCTCCCACACTGGACCATGTATTTTGCATGGGGCTGTAAGTTCAACGGTTGCTATGGCGACTTTATTTGTTGGGTGTATACCATTACTTTTATCATTTCATTTACGTGACGGTACCTAGCAGGTATAGGTATAAACTGACACGCTATGTCCTGTAATTCAAGATTCATGGCACGAAGCTCAGGCGCCTCTCAGAAGCGAAAAATCTGCATGAATTTAAGATAGATTTTCGAAGATACATGCATCAGGCTCATACATCGTGTCAGATCCTATTTGATATCAGCTTCAGTCCATAGCTCGTTTAGCGGCTACACATTAATGCACAAAAGATCGATTTCAGATGCAGAGTAGATTGACTGTTTGTTCGTCCCACCAATTTCAGTGGTGACGTTGAGCATCTTGGCGTCAGCGTTTTTCACGATCCTGTACAGCATGGAGTGGGGCCGCCGCAAATCCCTGGACTGGCTTGGTACCTTCCTGCTCTCATTCTTCCAGTCGGTGATTGTGGTGCAACCTGTCAAGGTGCGAACATCCTGTGACAAAACCCTTTTTTGCGATATACTTAGTTTGTGTGTAACAATTGTGCTTGTAGATTTTCGGGATTTGTAAGAACGTTCTGTCGCATATGAAAATGGGTGCAAATAGCATATAATTATGTGACTGCGTTGTCGATCCTGTATGGTAAGTTCAAAGTGAAATAATTTGTTCTTTATGTCGTGTTTGTTTATTGTGATTGCAGTAACAGATTTGAAACGATGCTAAATATGCCTTGCTGGCATATTTAGGCGTGGTAAATCATTGGCCCCAGACTGAAAACACAGGTTTTTTTCTAACACGATTTCGTGATGGAGCAGATTGCAATACCTACTATCGGTTTAAATACATTAAATATTACAATTCTAGTAATCCTCCAACGTATTTTAAACTACTTCACGCGTAGCACGTGCTCCTTGCGTTATTTCTTTTTCTGTTGTCTTTGTCCAGGTTCTGCTACTGGCGGCGTTTATCTCATGCATTATGAGGAAACCGGATCTGGAGGAGGAAGAGGAAGAGTTTGAAGATAACGCTATACCTGGACAAAACGAGGAGTTGCTCACTGGCAGCCAGCGAGACCTACAAGGTCAGTGACCGTTTTTTTTTAGAAAAAAAAATTAAGTCTAGAACTGGACATAAGTAATCTCTGTGACAAACATTGTCCTTTCCATGCTTAGGATGAACTTTGGACATAAGATTATTTTAAGAAAACGGCCCATGTCACTAGACTCACATAAACTATGATAGGTCATTTAGATCATCCGTTCAGAAATTAAGGCCTTAATCATATCTGGACACCCACCGTTTGTCTGTCCCAGAGCTGATCAAGCAGAGGAAGCAGGCGGCGAACGAGATCGCTCCTCCTGACACTGAGGAACTCGCCAAACAGAGAGACCTCCGCATGAAGGAGATCGCGATGGAGGCCATCCTGAAGGAGTGCATCGTCTATTTCTTCTTCATCATGGTTCTCTTCTTCATCTCCTATCAGACCAGAGATTCCGATTCATTCCCGTTTGCGCAGAACATCAAGAATTCGTTCGACTCGTCGGCTTTCCATTCGGTAGGTCATTCATTATAGTAGTTGAATAGTTGCTTGCTCTTGTGCGACCTTGAAAACACAACACATCTTTCGATTTGAATGATGTTGCCACGTGGTGCATGATAGCACAAATTTAATCAAACTCTTTACAGTACATTTATTGAATTCATTATAAATTGAACACTTTTTTTCTGTTTGTCTCATTCAAACTACAAATGACCATCCGTCGCTTGTCTTTCCAGATTACCAATTTTATCTCTGATCATTGTATGATAAATTCGTGTTTTCCCGGTATAAGTCTAACCACCAACTTCGATAAAGACTCTGTCAAAATCATGAAATGGTTGTTTGATCATGTTTTAAGCACTTGTTAGGGCAGTTATACAACGGTTAATTGCCTTCGCGTACTATTGATTAGGTTTGATAGACCATTCCTTCAAAACGGCTCAGGCCACCAGGACTTTTTCCTTTGTGAAACCAGAGCTGTTATGTCTGAAAAAATAGCAATGCTAGAACTAGGATATGATTGAATTTTCTTTATTTTCTTTACCCAGAACTTCTCTTATTCGGGGAGAGGGGGTGGGGTGGGTTAATCCTGATAGAGCGTTCAAGCTGTACCAACGTTGAGAGGTTGTGTTCTTCCATCTCCAGGTAGGGAGGCCTGACCAGGTCTGGTCGTGGCTCCAAGGCAGCGTTATCCCGGCGCTGTATTCTGGAGACTGGTATAACGGCAAGCGTCTGGATTGGCGGGAATCGCTCCAGATAGAGGACCGGAACACCATGAGGGTCGGGGTTGCCAGGCTGAGGATGCAGAGGATTAAGGAAGGTGAGAGGGAAACATTGTGACAGAGAACAAGTTGCAAAGAGGGGTATCTTGACTGACAAGTCTGTAACTGGCAAAACAAATACTGCATAATGTAGTGCACGGATATACACTGGATATAGCATAATAGTCTAGGAAGAGCAGATATAGTAAGAACAACGATAACACAGCGATTAACCGTCTTTGGTGAGAAGCAATAATAACAACATTAAGAGAAACCCTGTACTACCTAGCCTCCTTTCGCTGTTATCTTCTGTTTGAGCATTTATGACTTGTGAATGTGTGTGTTGGGGGTGGGCGTGGGATGGGAGAGTTATTTGGTAATACCATTGCCATATCATCGTCAATCACCCCACGCTGCATGTGTATTACATCATGTACATGTGTAGATTCATACGTTCGTGATCACTCGTCACTTGTGTGAATTTTCCACCCAACCCAGATTCCTGCGACGTGATGGAGGAATTCAAGACGTTGATCAAGCACTGCCGTGACGACTACAGTTGGTTAGATGATGACACTGACGACTACATGCCTGGCTGGGTACCCATTGTCAACGAAACCGGTATTGACAACAGTGTCAACACTTCATCCGAAACCAGCGTGGAACCATCGGAGCGCAAAATCACACCATTCACCTATCAGGACTCGATCGACCTTGCAAGTGCTCCGTATGCTGGGATTCTGACCATGTACAAGGGCGGAGGCTACACGTTCTCCTTCAAGCGGAGTGCCAGGCAAACGGCTCGCTTGCTGAGAGTGCTGGAGAAGCAGGACTGGGTCACAGTTCAGACGAGGTCGGTCTTCCTCGAGTTCACCCTGTACAACGCAAACGTCAACCTCTTCGGCTCCTGCATCATGCTCATCGAGTTTATGGCTACGGGATCGGCTTTGCAGAAGATGGAAGTTAAGGTGGGGAAAATGTTTGCAGTATTTTCTCTTATAAGATCCCTCTGTAGTGTGGCCCTGTGTTCCACAAATCCACATTCACTCAATCTTAATGATATTAGCAATAAAAATATCCACTCTCATATAAAACGTGTCTACTATTTAAACTCGTCAAAGGCAAAAAATCTGTCTCTCGTGCACTTTATTCAACTAAAATGCCAGAGTATACCTACCGTTTTTTGTTTATGGAAGTGTATATACTATGTCATGTAAGTATATGAGCGTATTGCTTTTATTCCAGGTGTTCCGCCTCAGTGGCTATGTGGGAGGCTTCGGGATCGTTGTCCTGATCTTTGACATAGTATTCCTGGGATTCACCCTCTACTTCCTCATCAAGATGATCAGAGACCTGCATAAGCAGAAGCGAAAATACTTCGCCAATTTCTGGAACATTCTGGAGTTCTGCACCTTGATCCTAGCGCTGTCGGCAATCGCCATGTACGCAATGAAGAAGGTCATGGGGACTGTGGCTATTAACACGCTGCATGAGAGTGAATCTGGTGAGTGGCACTGGTAACGGGAACCCTCAAATCACGCTCAGGATGTAATTATGTAATTGTACCCGCCACTAATCCTGCTTAGTGTTTTTGTGTAGTTTAATATTAGAGCTAGGATGATTTCAGTAATTTCGCCAACAGTTTTTGGCCTAGCAGTAGAACATGAGGTACTTGCTGAACGACACCTGCGCTCAGCTGCTTACTTATTTATTTGCTCGACGTACTCAAAATGTGTCTTTGGACGAAATTTGGATACAAATCAAACTACCCTTCTAAATTCCATTGGAAGAAAAGGGCAAGTGTCTTTCAAAGCTCAGGTATGAGCAGAAAAAATAGTTAAGCGGTTCGATTTCAGTTTAACACTAGCAGTCCTGAAAAAGACTCATATTTCTCACACAATTATTTGAATTGGTCATTGTCAACTTTTACGGTATCCCCTAAAGGAAGGAATGGTAGTCGTAAAGCTGGTTGCCTTGGCTTTTAATCACCCCCACCTGTCACCACCACCCGTCTGTTATTGTGTGCTTTCTGCCTCTCCCCTCCTTCCCCAGGCGAGTACGTGAATTTTGTAACTATCTCGGTGTGGGACGAGGCGTTCGGCTTCGTGCTGGCCTGCGTGGTGTTCCTAGCCACGGTTAAGTTCATCAAGATGCTCAAGTTCAACAGGCGCATGGGTATGTTGGGCGACACCATCAGAATATCGGCCAAGGATTTCAAGTACTTCAGCATCACTTTCCTGATCTACTTCATGGCATTCTGTCAGGCTGCTTATCTGCTTTTCGGAAAGCTTCTCCCGAGCTACGGTTCCTTTATCGGTGCCATCGAATCGCTGTTCGCGTTTGCTCTCGGCAGCTTCGACTTCTATGAGTTTCAGGCTGCCGACCCCGTCCTGGGCCCGGCTTTCTTCTTCATGTACGTGGGGATCGTCTATATCGGCCTGATGGGGATGTTCCTGACGATCATCAACGACGCTTTCGCTCAGGTCAAGGAAAACTCCGACCTACAGTCCAACGACTACGAAATCGTCGACTTCATTTGGCGCAAATTCAAGGGTGTCTTTGGCTGGGGCGGTTGAAGGAATAGATCCCTGTCAAAATTTACACCGACCGATTTGGTGTTGAGTGGGATCCCAAAACGTGTGTACTGAACAATGCAAAAGAGCGAGTAAGACAGAATGACACAGTTTGTTGAATATACGTATTCATAATCGAACATATAACCGAAAATCTAAAGCAGCTAACTAAAATTATATGTGTGCAAATAATATTTTAAAATTATTTTGTTGGGTACTTAACTGCTGTCAATTCTCTGGTATTTTATGAACTAAAACCAACATAGCAAAGTGGGGTAGCATGAACTTTCGGCCTCAACAATTACTGGTTTGTAATATTGGCGCTGGCGCAAAAAAGCAAATTTCATTAATCATTTCAAACCTTTATACAGGGATTACACATATATACCTTTATTATACAAAAAAAATAAACACGCTTTTCCTAAAATACCAACTAACATTACGTAAGCCTGGACCATCATTGTTTTTATTGCTGTGATTTAAGACACCTATCCGTAGGTCGTTGTCACCGTATCAGTAGTGGCTATGACATGTGCGTCTATTTATATTGTATAATAATATCCTAATAATATTGTGTAATGTGGCACTTTTCAAAATGTATACTACCTGCAGAAAAATCAAGTCCATCCAGTTGTACATAATAATACACGTACAATATATGTGCCATAGGTACTGAAACCAGTTTGGATCGAATGAGAAAGCAAAGGAGGGTTATACATGCATATGCAAATAAATGCAAAAGAAAAAGTCTTGTTTGGTGTAAGTACCCAGTAAAGTTGCTAAGACGATTTTTTTCATGTTAAAAGAAAGTATCGATAGTATCTTCATGAATTAGTACTAAATGTCCTTGTTGAAACAATATCTTTAAAGTAGGCTGCGATGGGCATTTATAAACCCGAAAGTATACGTTCTTGAAAGAGGCATTTTTCTTTGCATCAACGGTAATAATGAGGTTTAGAAACACATATATTATTGTTGCTAAATGTGATCCACCTAAGATAACTCCCGTAATTTTCCTGTTGTCCTAGGATAAAAATTATTATCCACGACTAAAGACAAAGCTACCAGTGTTGAAGTGCTACGAGTGTTCTATCAAATTCTTGTCACCACGTCATGCAACTAAGGTAGTGGGCAGCTTGCAAATACATTTGTATATTGCGTGCATTATCTGTGATATCGACACTGTATTGTATACTGGCATTAAATTTGTTGGCGTCTTCACAGCGATGATGTATCCAATTGTTACATGTTGCAATGTAATGTAATTGACGAGTTCCTTCAGACGAGTTGGAATTAAATTTCTGTCAACCCCCTCACCTACAGTCACCCTGAGCTTCAGCATCTATATATCGGAATAATTTTGGAAAGATATATGAGATATATGAGGAGTAATCTGGTCGAATATATCGTGTCTTTTGTATTTTGAACTCATGTGTTTATGCCGGCATTCGGTCAACTAAAATTTCGAAACAATCTTTACATATACGAACATCAGCAAGATATACAGAGTGTCATTTGGCATTTGATAAGAGCCTTTTTCGGCCGTTGTTTGATATACAGTCATTAAAACCGTTATCACATTTTATATAGCCTGTGAACTACGCTGTGCGCAATAAAGAAAATTCACAGTCTTTTGTGTTTTGTGTTGTGGATGAAGGCGCATCAGCCTTGTTTTATGTATGTAAGGGAAACTTGATCCATTGGTCCTGCATCTGGACGGTTCCCTTCAACTGCGACAACCCAAACCAAAACTCTTACCGGTTCTTCTTCCACGTAAGACCTCGTCCAAATTGTGTTTTTTAATTCAAAAGCGGCAATTTCCCGTGGGGTGGGGTGGAAGGGGGGGGGGGTCATTTTTGTAGAGGGGTACGGCCCATGCCTATGTTATTTTAAACTACGCGTACCGGGTTATTTTAAACTACGCGTAGCTTATTTTGAATGGCTCAACCAATCACATCATAGCTTTAAACTGCGCGTAGTTTAAAAAATACCCTACGTGTAGCTAAATAGAGCTTTTGACCCATATCTGCCGTCATACGTACCTCCCCACCCTAACCCATAGCCATAGGTTTGCATACCGTTAACACATAAGATCCTGCCAAAACAGAGTTACATTTTAGCAGCAGGTAATTCCGTTTACATCCGTAATTTTAACGTTCTACATGACCAAATTAAGTTGTTTATTGACAGTAGGCTTTAAGAATGGTATACCAGAAAACGAGGAGAAACCGCCAATAATAAACCACCAATCTTGAGTTGCATAACCATTAGCAAACCGTATGCAGCATACACATTGTATTACATAACTCATACTCACTCATGTATATGTAACTCAGGATGCACATGTGCTGATCAATGCCCGACTTGCCATGAAACTGAAGAGCCTCAACATTGGATGCATACACCCAAGTAAATAAAACTCAATACAAACAGTAATTTCTCTTGCGTTCGGCAGTAGTAGAGATGATTTTAAAACCATTTCAACAGTGAAATAGTCTAAAGGATATCTACTTTTCTGCGACAAACTGAGAGACGGGCCTTCTAGCCGCTCAGTAGCAACCGCTCAAAACCCGTGACGTAATGCACACAATCATCCCCCACGGAGGGGTTGCTAAAACTCCTCAAACGAAATGGCCATATATAGTATTTACTAAAAGTTGATACCATTAGAGGCAATATACACAGGATAAAAAACTCGATACAATAGATTCGTGCCGTTAAAAGACAAGCTCAGTAGGCACACACTGGCAGTTTACACAGCGAAACATTGACTAGTTTAACACATCGTGACTATACACATCTGGGCTATCGCATTGAATTAAGTACCTAAATAATCCAGTAAAACATCAACCTCCATTCGACTAAATACTCGTGGGGTGTCCTATTCATTTAAAATTTCCAAAATATGGTGTACAATAGTGACTATATGATCCCAAATGTCTGCTGCATTGATCGTTGGAAATGGGTAGAACTACACTTGGTAAATGAATGCATCATTACATAAACGAAGTTTATATAGACAGTACTTTTTGCTCTTAGATGTACCAGAGTTACTGCATTTCATGATCAGAGCCAGAGTCATTAAAAATTTGGTAACATTGTTAGGGCTGTAGATCTCTTAATACATAATTTATTGACCGTAACATTATTTGCATATCTATAGACAAACACCCTGCTAACCATGGCAGGAGATAGTTATGTTGCTGTTTGATGTGCACTCATAGTACCTTTCTTATTGATTTGCGCCAGGTTACACAAAATTGGTTGGTACCCGTGTGCTCCAAATTCCATAGTGAAGCACCATAATAAGAAGTACAATAGCTGTTGAATAAAGAGAACAGAAAATAATCACAATACCTGAAAATGCTTATAATTGAATTGACAGTGTATATCATTACATATTCTTCTACCAGAAAGCTCTTACCAGTTAATAAATATCTCTCATATTTCAATACGCGTGCCTTCTAAGACTAGACTGCTGGATGCATTACTGTTGAAACTCACAAGTTGAAATTTGGCAGGATTAAACCGTATATAAAACTCCTTATCATATTCTTGACAGATGACGTACGTTTGTTTCAGATCATAGACATTTGGTGAGGCAAGTAAAATATCATCTGCATAACCAAATCCACCGCAGTAGATATGAGCAATAGTACGACCGTCACCAGATTTTTTTAGCTTGCACAGGAGCTCATCTATATAAACAGTAAATAAAAGAGGAGAGAGAACACTCCCTTGGCTGACTCCGTTATGTGCTGTACAGTGGTCAGACATAGTATTGTTCCATACAACATTCATCTTTTGATTGGTGTACATATGTAACAAACATTGCAAAATAAATGGGCAGATGTCTCGTTTCACTAAAATCCTGAATCGGTTGATATATTTTACACAATCAAAAGCCTTACTGGCGTCCAGCATAAGCACAAATGGGTTTGTACCATTCCTCTTAAAGTAATTCGCAGTTTCCATAAGACCAAATGTACAAACAGTTGTTGAACGTTTAAACCCATATTGCAATTTAGTTTATCTGTATTTAGTTTATGAGACGGTCAGCACATTTGTCTAATATAATCCAGTCAAATATTATAACCACGGGACTACCCAAAGCAACAGCACGATAATTCTCAGAGTCGTTCTTGGATTTCCTTTTATTCTTGCCAAGGGAACAATTGTGCTGTTGTGAGTGACTGAGTGAGTGAGTGAGTGGGGTATTTTATTGGCAACCGCAGGTTGGATTTGCTTACATCAATGATAAAAGCATATAAAATAAAAAACGCATTAAACAGTAAGATTAAGATGCTACATATTACTAAAACTCTTTTGCATATTTATAAAACGTTCTTGCGTTAGAATACACATTACTGGCAGTTCCTCAAGCTCCGTGGAATAAGAGACTCAGAATATCGATTGGCTCTCGCCTTAATCCGTGGATATTCATTATGTGACCTTCAATCGTGGCCTAACTGTCTGACTGGAGGCAACAGTTCATGTAACTTGTGCGAGCTACTTTTAATTTTATTAA
>JAAUYG010004984.1_pt1 | contig 11055 bp, 7 predicted proteins | sample 7278091 | NCBI WGS metagenome assembly JAAUYG01 (sample SAMN14350201, study PRJNA611818) | marine sediment metagenome | isolation source: surface marine sediment (0.6m) | place: French Polynesia: Moorea | collected 2018-08
AGGAGCTAGGCCATATGTTACTATGAAATAAGTCTGCAGAAAATTGCCATTTGTCACACCAGTTGCAGGTGTCAAGCAGAGCGCCAAGGTCCATGGACCTCTTGTTTTTAATTTAACCTCCAAATGTGGGTATTCTTTGGAAATAATCATAGAAAAAATCTGCTGTAAACATACCCGCCAACCTTTAATACAGACCTTATATGGAACAGCTCGTGAACCATAAGTTTACGACCAGAGACGTTCAGTTCAAAATAAGAATACAGTAAAGCCTGCATAGTAAGACCTTCCCAGAGACAAACACAATATAGTCTTTATACACAGGTGATATACACACAGGTTCAATGGATATGAAGATGTAACCTTGGTCCTTATAAGCAGGTGGTCTTTATATACAGTTGATCTATTGGGTGGGTTTGACTGAAATGCTGTGGTTGACCAGTTAGTCAAACCCGCTCTAAAGACAACCTGTATATAAAAAACACCTCTTTATAAACAGCACATGGTACAGGTCCCCAGGGGTATATTTTATGGAACCTGTATATAAAGATCACCTGTGTATAAGGACCACACTGTATAGGTTCCTAGGGTGGTCTTTATATACATGTTTCACTGTACCTGCTTTCCTCAATGATCAGGGTGATATATTGGTTTTGCCATGTGTGGTTACGTGTCAACCAACCATGTCTTTCTCCAGGAGCAGGTGACAGGGGCTGTAGAACTGAGGACAGTCAGCTTCCACTACCCGACACGTCCCAACGTCCAGGTGTTACGTGGACTCGACTTGACCATCAAAACTGGCCAGACGGTGGCGCTAGTGGGCAGCAGTGGCTGTGGGAAGAGTACCACAGTCCAACTGATAGAGAGATTCTACGACCCACTGGTCGGGGAGGTGGTAGGTACTGGGCAGGGGGAAGATTTCTGAATATGCTCTGTTAGTACATTTAGAGGTAGACGCAAGACAGCCCATTGAGGTGTTGTTATGGCTAGATATTTAGCATTATATACATCATACCTCAGTATAAGGTAGTATAGAATGGGTATTAACTTGGGGATAGTGTCTGTGTGACCGCAGTTGCTTGGAATAAGGTTATCACAAAAAACTGTAATATTATCTAGATGCCCGACTCTACAGTATTAACCCATGTTCCATTTACCTCCAGACCTTAGACGGGAACGACATCCGCCAGCTGAAGCTGCAGTGGTTACGCAGACAGATTGGTATCGTGTTCCAGGAACCCATGTTGTTTGGCTGCAGTATCAAGGACAACATTGCCTATGGGGACAACACACGGGACGTCCCTATGCAGGAGATCATAGAGGCGGCCAAAAACGCCAACATCCACAGCTTCATAGAATCTCTGCCGCTGGTGGGTGATAATGGGTGAAATCAGCAGTAATATCACAAAATGTAAAAGATCTGTCATCAGACAGTTTATCTACTGGTGTTAGTAGTATGGAACTTTTGTACTTGGAAATTTATGATAGCTGTGTACTAAAATCCAAAGATGACTTTGTGTTCTTATCTTCTAGAAGTTATCACACCCGCTTCTCCAGATAAGTCTTCTCAAACTCCACTGTATATCTTACAATAGTCCCTGTATGTACATATGATCTTGGTATTTCTGCCTACCAGGGCTATGATACCAACGTGGGGGACAAAGGAGCCCAGTTGAGTGGGGGTCAAAAACAGCGGGTGGCCATTGCCCGAGCTCTGGTACGGGATCCCAAGGTGCTGCTGCTGGATGAAGCCACCTCAGCTCTCGACACGGAGAGTGAGAAGGTAAAAATAGCATAAGATATGTTGATGTGATATGTACTGAACACCGGCAGAGTCATTGAATAGTGTGCACCTGGGTCTAAAAAAAGGATTTACGTGATATATTTCAACTTTATTTTAGTGATATGACATTCTGTAGCTAGGTGGCTACAAGATATATTTCATATGGATCTTTGTGCTGCCAAATGTTCCCAACTAGAGATACATATACAGTGAAACTTGGCTTTAAGTCCACCTCAGAAATAAGACCACAAAGAATTAAGACCAGTTATTGGATGACCAGAAGATAATTCACCACTGCTGCAGTAGTCCATGTGATTTTATGACCTCCATTTTAAGACTTCCCTCTATTTTAAGACCAATCATTAGTGACAGGACTTTTATTTGTGGTATAAATAAATGTCCCTCAATATTTTTCTGCCTGAATGGGTGGTTTTAAAATGCAGGGGCCCCTGTATATTATTTCAGAATAGGGAGTATTTTAAACCCCTTGGTGGGAAAATTTTCTGAAAATACCTGAAAGAAGGGTAAAGGCGCGAAAACAGGGGTATTTCACGAATGGCGGAGCTTTTATTTGTTGCAATATGATTGGCTTCCGGTAGTTTGGCTTCCGAATGAAACCGATTATTCATATTGCGAATTTCTGGCGCCAAATACTCCCTCTTGTCAATCAGGATAACTGTAGAAGAACCATGGGAACAGCATGGGAATTAAATGTCCAGGTTTCTTTACAACCTCTTAATTCTTTGGTAATTTTCCAATTGGTCGTCAGGGCAAGGTGTGCCACATAATAAGATCACACGTCTCTGAAAAAAAACCCACGTTAACAGAGCATGGAACATAAATGTGCTACCCTGTTGGCATAAATACTACCACCAATGACATAAATTTTTCTGGTCAAAGTACTGTTTTTTTTTTTGTTTTTTTTTCAAGGCAGGTCTTTCATATTCTGGAATAATATACATATACAGTGTGCAAATTAGAAAACTGATAGCACATTTAAGCACAAACTATAATTTCCTTAACATGCCACCTATGCACGATGACAATACCCAAACTCTTTTGCATAAACTAATAAACATGCAAGTACATCAACAAGTTATACCATACATCTCAAAGAGTAAATGCGTATATCTGAGTATTGGGGTATATATATAAGTTAATCAGAAGTCCCAAACTGATCCCAAAACAGGTAATAGTTGCTGCTGTGATTCTCAAATTAAGTAACGGCTACTTCCAATTCTTTAGCAACCCAGACCTGAGTCCTAATAAATTTTAAGCCCTTTCTGTTTCAAGCCTTCCTTGTACAAGTTTCCAACCTAAAATCAACACAAATATTGGTTTTCACATTGATATTATACCAACAGGTGGATGTTTTAAAATACTGGGCAAGAAAAGGTTTGGCTTTTAAACAATATAAATGTTTTTTTATAATCAAAATTGAACAATGCATGCATACATCGTATATGCATGAACTCTAAAACAGATTTCATTGAGACAGACCACTACTGTATATGTAAAGTCGAACCGATTCTTGCAAGTTTTGACAATTATTTAATCGAATATATTAAGAAAGCTGTCCAATAAAGCCTAGAAAAGCCAGAAGGACATAAAAACAGGTACATATTTGTTCCTAAACAAATGCCACAAATTGGTCTAAGGGGGGCCAGAAAACTGGAGTAGCACTTACATTTACCAGTATAACCAAATGTAGGATGGCCCATACATCACTACCCTAATACACACCTGAGAATAGGCGTGAATGTGTGTTCCGGAACCTCATACATACAGAAACACACTGCTGTCAGACACAAAAATACAGAAATACAAAAACAGGTTTGGGTTGCCACTGGTTGATCCAGGAGAGGTAATAAAATCTGATGGCTGGGGCACTTATAATGTTACTGGCAGCATTAAGTCTTATGACCATAATTGCCGCATCCCATCTAAAGGGGGAGGGGGGCTAAGCAATTAAGCAATATATGCTTTAGGCAATTTTAATAGACCTGCGTAGGTCCAAAGTTTGTATTTTAGTGGTTTTGTATTTTTGTGTTCCTGTAATTTGTATTCTTGTATTTTTTGCATTTTGTGTGTGAGAACAGTGTGCATGTCAAATCCAGAATCCAGTGTGCATGTAAAGTCCATGCCTATTCTCAGGTGTGTATCAGTGTAGTCACATACAGGTCATCATACCAATGCTATAGAAATATAAATGTGCCCTGTGACTAAAAATATTATGGGTGAAGGCGGTAGCTGCTTTTGACCACTGGCTAATTTATAGGTAGTTGATAGAAATCGGTGGTGAAGTGATTTCAAGCTGAAACATGATATTTCTGTTGGCTTAAAATAATCCCTTTTAACTGTGTTACACTATATTATATCAGTACCTGTATACATGTCGGTATATTTCCCACCCATTTAGGTATGCAGAATTTAACCACCCTCCAAAGGCCAATTTTGCCAAACAGATTGGTAGATTTAAAGACACCTATGAGATCAATACAGAGTTCTGTGCATATGTGGCTCTACATCTTGATGATGCAACATCTTTTCCTATAATTTATATATACCCAAAGAGTTCAGCCTGCACCTGAATTCCAGCAAGTAAAGTTTACTTAAACATTTTGTTACATGTGTACACTACATGTATATGTTTTTAAATCCCTGATATTTGAATGTTACAAATATATCACAAACCTAATTCAGGATTAATATAATAGTAACAGATGTAGGAAGTACAGCGATATAGACAAAGTGAGAACGCAGCAGTCTAGTTATCAATTTTCATCAGCCTTGTGAGGAAGACTCCTTTTCCTGAGTGACTTGAAGCATTTACAATGGTCCTTGTACTTTCTTAAGGCATGCTATCACAAGAATTTCCTGTATAATGCATTTGAGACCATGTATGTAACATTAAGGTTGCTACTGTTGTATTTTCAAACATAACCACTCAGCCCACCCCCAATCTAAGATTTTATATACATTTAGGGGGTGTTAAAAATTGCAACAGCACTGTAAGATAACCATGCATAACGCAAATGATCACTGGGACTTGGAATGTAGTAAAACCTGTCTAGAGACCACTGCCATGAAAAAACACCTATCTTGAGAGACCACAAATGCCTGGCAGAAGATCCTTCATTTCAGTGCAACTAGATGTAGCATTGAATATTTATGTCATATACTTAGCTGCATACCTAATATTGAAGCATTAACTTCCCATAGCAAGACTTTAAACACAATGTAACTTTAAACTGACACATAACAAAACCTTAATGCTTTAAGCACTATACGTATAACTAAAATATATTACATAATTATTCAATCATCCAATGCCACAATTTAACCAGTTACCACATATGACCTGTCTTAAGAGACTTCCATTTGATGGCCAATGAGGGGCAGTCTTTCAAGATAGATTCTACTGTATCTGAAGCCTCCTAATAGTTTCAAAATAAGACAAGTGGGGTGAACACTTCTTCTTCTTTGATACTTACACAGCCCCCCATACTCCACCCAAACAGCATGTCAGTTCTGCTCAGGACTTATTGGTACAAATTCCACATCACTGCCATATACTGGCCGGTATCCAATTTCCAAGATCACTAATGCGACAACAATGCAGTTACTAACAGACTATATATCCGTGGCACAACCAGACATTGTTATTCACTACTTTACTGTCTGGAACCGGCACATATGTCATCTGTGTACACATCCACGGTGACGAATATTGGCTTTATCCCCTGTCTCCAGGACAGCCATAAATGATGCAGCTGTACCCGGTAACAATATATGTTAAGAGCTCCAAGCAAGTGACATTTGAGGATCCTCACGTCTTGTGTGACATTTTCAGAATTGTCACAGCCTATGTGGTGATCCCAAGGGGATAGATTTTCTATTCATCCTCAGCGCTTCCCTACACAGGTAAGCGAACAGCTATTTTTTTGCCATGGTCGCAGCACACAGATTTGTCGCAGCACATGCATATATGTATATGTATGTAATGTGTTATATGCATCTGCATATGGCCTTCCCCTGGTGACAACACGATGCTGAGCCAATATATTTCCCGTTGGCTTATACGTATGCGATTGCAGGTCTTCCCCCCATAGTCTGCGGTGCCATTAAATGACGCTGGTCACGCTCGGTGTCTCCGCAAAGGTAACAACTCGGCTGATAATGTCATCAGGCGAGGACAGCCCCAGTGTGTGGCTATAACAGGGACCTGCAGGGTGTTGTGGAGCCTGCGTGCCCCGACCCTCCCTCATCCCCCCCCTCCCCCTCCCCATGTCCACATCCCCTGACCTTGGTCTAGCGGCTGCGCCAGAAGAGCTCTGGAAAAACAGGCGGTGCGGACTGGAGGGGTGGGGTATTAGGAAAGGTGCCTGTGACAGCCTACTTAGTGCTGCCTGCATAACAACTTGTTGCTCTCTCCAGTGGATGCCATCTAGCTCCCCCACCCCCAAGCCACCCCTCAGAGACAAGCCCGGTGCAACCACGTACCATGGGGCAGTGGGGGGAGTCGCCTACTCGACCCCGATCCCACCCCTTCCAAATAAGCACCACCTTCTCAACCCTTCCCCCCCTCTCCATTCCAGCGTCATATCATCCTCCAATCAAGCCGCACTTTCCAAGAAGCCACGTAAAAGCGGGTGACCGTCCTAATCACCATCGGGTGGCACGGCTAATCACAGCCAGCAAGCCATGGTCATTACAGAGGGCTCAGAAAGTATTGACAGAGATGACGACTGCACCACAAATAACACGACCAGGCCACCACCAATATATACATTGCCGTTAAAACCAGATTTTATCGACAATTTTGTCCAAAGGTATAAATTTCACAAATCCCCTCTCTGTCAGAGAGATATTGGAGGCAATCATTTCTATGGTAATAACACAAAAAGCCATAAAATTTTGCAAATATTTTGGAAGTATTTTTTTGTTTGGCCGTTCATCATTTTTGCTTCTTTTAGAACTTACTTTTCTTTTCAAATGAAAGGTAGAAGCTTCATAGACCAGGCCTAAATTTCAAATATTTACACAAACTGTACTTCAATATTAAGTTCAGATTTTAAGACCTATCATTCTAAAATATCACAGTATGTCAACAAATGTCAGTTTTAAATTCTGAGATAAAATCAAATATCAAGTTTCTCCGAACCAATCTATACTTATGTTCCAACTTTCCACGAATATCATTACTTTTTTCTTTGAGTACACATACAAATGTGATATGTGACATGTCCATTGCTTGTCTATCAAAGAAACTTGTAAGCCATGGTCATTCGTTTCTTCATTTCTTTGTTTTCTTTCTCTTCCAGATAGCTTTTCTTCCACTGCCCCTTGTATATACAGCAAAGATTTGTTTGCGGATTACATGTAGTCATTCCCAGTTGAATTGGTCATTGAAGAATACAATTTATACTGTCTACAATGTATTTTATTTGTCATAAACATGTTTTATATACATGCACTCAGTAATTTAACAGTCGCTTGCGATAACCCAAATGTATACAGTAAAGCTTAATTATTGTCAAGATGTGTCTCTTAAAGTCCTGATAATGAGCCATTATAACTAGTAATTAACAATCTTGTATACCACCCCTGAAGAAGGCCAGTGATGGCTGAAAGCTCAGGAAGAGCTATTATAATAATATTCAGTCTCAGCAATGGTAAAGTTCCCATCCCCTGATGAAGGCAGAGATATTCTGCCGAAAATTGGGGAACTTTTCCACCATAATTTGACTCTGTGTGCAGAATGTTTCATCAGAAGGTAAAATTTCATGTTATTTGACATGACCGAGACCAAAAACAACATCCATGCACATGATGCATGAATCTTGTATAATGTTCATAAAGTTCTGATGAAAATCATGTAAGGACATTGTTAATCAAAATTGAGGAATCTTTGATCAACAAGTCAGTATTTGTGTAAGGAAATAGAATGTGGAATTTTACCACCTTATGCAAATGCATACAGTACAATTGTTCCTCTCTTAAAGGACATTCTCTAAAGAGGACTCTCTAGAAAGGACACAAATCTTGCAAGTACTATGAATGCATTTGACTATTTCATATGTTACAAAAGAATACACTGTACCTTGACAGGCCAAGTTCACTCATATTTCAAACTCTTTTATATTTCAGAAAGAAGTCAAATTATGACGCAGTTACCCGGCGCCAATATGAATTATGTCATACAGTACGTAGTCCTGCCCTAATACGTAAGGCCACCTTTTTTGTCAGGAAATTATGGCCACATTAGATGCGTGGCTTTTTGGTGAGAGAAATAAATGTATTCATGGTAGTAGTGGCAATTTAGGTTTCTGGCCACATTAGAGTGGGTATAGCCTCTGTTGAGAGTGGCCACTTAAAGAGGGTGACCAGTGTATATGGAGAGTTCAGCTGCCCCATCAGATTTCACCTTGAGCAACCTTGACAGGTCAAGCTCAAACTCACTCATATTTCAGTTACCATTGAATACATGTACCAAGAGGAAGTCATATATGGGAGTCCAGCCACACCAGCATCTTTGACCGTCAGTGACCTTGAAAGGTAAAGTTCCACATCACTCAAGGTTAGATCGGTCAATATTTCAAGGTGTTCTGTTGGAAGCCTGGTCTCCTGAAGCAATATCATTTGACCCATATGGAGTACTTTGGACATTGAGGAACAGCAAAGGTTATTTTTGGGTGACATTTCATGTAATGTTCAGAAACTGATTTGTCAAGTTTAAGGTCAGTCAAGACCAACTCAATCAATATTTCAAACAATACTCTATGTCAAAAGCTAGAACTAGAGCATGAATATATGCTGGTGTTTAACAGTTATACCAACAGGAAATCATGTGTACACAATCCAGGAGCACTATTTTTGATTTCACCTTGGTAGACCTTGAAAGGTCAAACAAGGTTTACCAAAAGTATTGCTATTATCCGATTCTTCACACTATTCTGGTAAAGTTTAATGAAATCCCTTGAATATTATATGCAGCATTTAAATTTTGTGGACCTGTGTGATCTGCTCTTTCTTGTCAATGCTGTTAATATTTTCATCAAGCAGAGCATAAGGCTGTTCCATGAAACTCGTGTTTTTTTTACGTCATGTACATGTATTACCATTTGGGGAGAAAAAATTCAAAATAATACTCCTCTTGCACTTTTGATTTTTATCTGACAAGATTTTTGGCAAATGATCACTGTGACAGTCGACATTAAGTTACCATTCAGAATTTTAAAAATTAAGAAAAAAATCAGTAAAAAATGGCCCTCCTGAGTAACTGTTAAATATGTAAAAGGGATCCTTTTGACTTTGGATGCTTCCGTGGTCAATTCGGAGTCAAACCTTCGGAGGCAGTGTTTTCAAACTGCTACTACTCCTGCAGATGTTATTCTTTTCCAATGAACCTTTATAAAAAAAATTGTTGTGACAGTTGACCCAAAAGTTAGCACTTCGAATTTGAAATGTAAAATTTATTTGCATTTGGTCAATAAATTTTTCACAATTGTGTCCAATTGGAAAATGAAACTTTGCCATCCCAAGCATGGCCAATTGTTGAGTGAACAAAGCTTTGGACGCTTATAGCAACATTTTCATCTGTATGGGGGTATGTTTATAACGTTAGATATGTCAAGGCCATGTTGGGGTCATTAGATGCTCTTCCATAATATTTTCAATGTACTATTCCTTCCACAGTTATGATTCTTTTCCACCAACAAAAACCTTACCACCTAAGAAGGTTCAGGTTTTTTAAATAAAATACCGGTGCTGGAATTCGACATTATGTCCAATTGAATTGTGCCACATAGAAAAAAATTGAAAATCGATGCATTGTTGTTTTTTTAAGCTTGTATATGTTATAATATAGCAGGAAATTATTGCTCATTCAGGAAGCTCTCTTGGAAATAAAACTATTGGTACATGCAGATGAAATATTGATGTATTCTCATTCTCCATAATACATTAGCAAAATTTGTTTTCATGGTTTCATTTAGAATAGGTATTTTTAGTCTGTCCTCTTCAAAGCATCAAACCATGAAGAATCCAGCTGATAGTGTGACTGGCACGTTCTTGGAAAACAGGCCAGAAGTCTCAGCTGGGCTAAATTCCCACGATTCCCCGGGTATCGCCATGACGGAGTGCTTGGAATCTGTCACCGGAAAGGTCACAGTAAATATCACAGGATCCTACAGGACACTGCGATACCTCGTTACCTAAAATAGCCCCGGACTCCCCCCCTCTGTGAAATGTCCCATTGGGGGGAAAAGACCAAGTTATGAGCTGTAAAACTCGTAGCTGAGAGTGAACAGAACCCCACGATTTTACCCAGTATACCAGTAGCTTGCGCCAGTAAATACAGTCTGCATGTATACCCTCAAGGTATGAAGGTTAGATTCATAATTCTGAAAATTTGCTCTAGAAACACATTTTATCTGTATGACTTCAACGTATACAAAAGTAAGTATAACTGCCTATGCAGTTTGCCAGCCAGTGAAATATATACCGGTATGTCAAATGTAATAAACCTTACTCAAAAGTCAGTTTTCCCTGTATGTAGCAGTGATTCCTGCTTATAAGACCAGCAGGACTAACATTTGAAAACTGCTCCCAAGGTAATATGTTACTAAAATATTTCGAAGATGCAAAATAACAATGGCTTAATAATCGGGTTAAGAATGTTCTGAATATAACAGTATGATCACGAAATTTTGATAGTAGCTGCCAGGGGTAACCAATCTATATTAGTTTTTTTTTGATGTAATAGGAAATTTGACAACTTCAATACTGGAAATGATAACTAAGATAAAATAATAGATCCATTTTCATTAAGATCCCATTTTCATTAGATATCTTAAATGTTAATTATACCTGTAATACCCCATATTACTCAGTATTTTGATGCTAAATTCTATGGAAACCATTTACTGGTACATGTATATGTTAAAGACTTGAAATAATTTGGAAAATGACATTTTGAGTCACAGACAATCAATAATTCAGGCAGGTCATGTTTCTTTACAATATCACATAGAGTAAAATAGTAAACAATATTACAAATCAATACATAGTGTTAATAAATATTTAAGGGTTATCGCACGAGTTCAACGATTTATTTTTGTATGGACCAACAGCTGCATATATTTCGACAAACTTGTGAGTCAAAATACAGCTGTTGGTCCATACAAAAATAAATCGTTGAACTCGTGCGATAACCCTTAAATATTTATTAACACTATGTATTGATTTGTAATATTGTTTACTATTTTACTCTA
>JAAUYG010268112.1_pt1 | contig 11055 bp, 8 predicted proteins | sample 7278091 | NCBI WGS metagenome assembly JAAUYG01 (sample SAMN14350201, study PRJNA611818) | marine sediment metagenome | isolation source: surface marine sediment (0.6m) | place: French Polynesia: Moorea | collected 2018-08
GTACAATCCAAAATGCATATAAGCCACTATCTGAACTTGTACGAGAAATTTGTACTGTGTAGAATATTATACTTATGTGATTTTCTCTTTCCTGTCTATTTTTAGCCCTGCTGACATAGTCAAGCAGAGCTAAAAATAGACAGGAAAGAGAAAATCACATAAGTATAATATTCTACACAGTACAAATTTCTCGTACAAGTTCAGATAGTGGCTTATATGCATTTTGGATTGTACGTCATGTAGTAACAGAAAAATGTTATGAAAAATAATATAATATTAAAATTGCAATCTAGGGAGGTTTCTCTATAACTAATACATGGATTCATTTCATGGAAAGCTACCTATCTATAATGCCTCCAGACCATTTTTAGTTTCAATTTTTTTTTATTTTTCACGTTTTTACGATTTTTTTTTCGTTAAAATGGGACCTTACGTAAGCTAAAATTTTAAAAAATTCGGTCCGATTAAAATAAACATTATGATAAATATGTTAGTCACGAGGGAATATAGGCGATTACTATTTTGGAGATCTGCCAAAAAATGTTATGGCGCTCAGATTTGGCCACAGGTGAATCCTTACTGCTACTGGGGCACCAGTAGCACTAGGGATTCACCTGTGGACAAATATTACAGTCACTGTGCCTGACATCACGCAAACAAATACAGTACATACTATCAGATAGGGCTTGCCAACAAGTATCTTAGATTTAAATTAAATGACAATACAAATGTACATCCACATATGTCTATTTGGAATTTGTCACACGCAGACTGAAAGTTTTCTATTATTACCAATTGAATAGTTTAGGGTTCAACAATTTCAACTTTTTGTATTGCAGTTATATATTCTTTGCTAATTTAGTGCAACACACTTTATTGCAGTTGTTCCCCATGACTGATACCACAACAAACAATGGATATTCTTCATATAGACCTCACAAGAAGCACGCCACATTTTTATTTCTCCCAGAAAAATATGCAGATATTATGCACATTTATCTTGACTTTTCACTGTGCAGTTTGTCATAGTACCCACTGGTGCATCTATTCTAGTTGCAAGTAAATGAATTAGTTGATTCTTCTTTCTCCCATGGTGATATATGAGACATGCCAGATTGCTGAATGCTCATTAACTTCGTAACTCCGTATGGCACTTGTACACGTAGGCCTGTGTGTGGACGGCTGATAGAGATGGACAGGCCATTTAGGTGTCTAACACTCTATATAACCTGGGCCTAGGCTGAGGGAAACACCATAAGCCAGCACAACCCGACAGAAGAAGTTTCCAGCAGGTATATTGCTTATGGCTAGTATGGTCTAGCATTGTACTTTTACTCAAATTGTTCACGATGGTAATTTTATAGTCTACTGGGCGCCAAAGAGGAATATCTGTTCAATTGTAATTGGCCTACCCAGTTTAACTAACTAACTAAATACATAAATAAGTAAATAAGTACGTAAATAAATAAATAAATAAATAAATAAATAAATAAATAAATATGTATGAGCAGCTCCTTGGCGCGTTTCCTGGCGAGGGCGCGTTTGCAGAAATACATGTCCCCTTTATTTTCAGCACAGTCCCCTTTATGTTTACGATCTCTGTCATGTATATGTTCTAATGCACACTTGGCATTAAGCAACTTCTAGAGGCAAATGCTGAGGACATCAGCTTTTCTTCTGCATGTGATATTACTTTTTCTTTACACCTGCAACAGACAGACACGTGAATGAACACTGCATACCAAATAACAAAGTATTGTACATGTTCATGTTGGCAACATACTAACAGTGATGGCTGTGGCATCAACATGAACATGATACATTCTCACTGCAAAACACACATGTCTTTTATCATCAGAGAGGGTATAAATATATCTATAAATGTTCACTATGCATTTCAGATTGATCATGAAAATTATTACAGTTGCCAGTCGTTTATAATTAGTCGCTAAAGTTGAAATTTTATGTTAAGACAGTACAGTTATAATCCTTCCTCATCCCCACAGATAGGCCAGAGTGAGTAGACTGATATATTTGAATCATTGCCAGAAACCTCATCTCTGGAACTCTTAGCACTGGAAGCCCGGTTCCCTTGGAAAATGGATTGCTTTCTGTTCGCTGTAAGACCTTCAAAGGGCGCCACGGTCACTTCATGATTTTTATCCAAAACAAAAAGAAAACAAAATAAATAAATAAATAAATAAATAAATAAATAAATAAATAAATAAATAAATAAATAAACCTGCAAATCACACATAAAAACAAATCGGAAAAAGCTACACTATAGCTGCTTGTAAGATGCATCATTTGAACGGCGTAGACATCATTTGAATGACATGTGAATCTTTCTTCACGACATGCGTAACACTGGAAGGGTAACGCACGAGGGTTCCATGAAACTTATTAACATTTCATGTAGAAACCCCCTGCGTGTAACCAGGACTATACAGTGGGCAACCAAGGGACTTAACTGTGAAAAATGGTCCCCTAAATTCTGAGATGGCCTTATGTCCCAGATCCATTTCCATGTACTGAATACACCTATGGACTGAAGTAACTGTCCTTAATTCCCAGGTTGTCCCTACTTCTCAGGTGGTCTTACAGACAGGTTTCACTATAAATTGCAGTGGGCAGGCAGGGGTTTCTTCCATCATTGCATCCTTTCTTTCTGAAACTATATATTTAGACAATTGAAGTGAACATTTTGTGGGGTACGGTTAGGGATGATTTGCTTTAACCTTCCTATATTGCTTATCTATATTTGATTGAATCAGGTCATTTGATAGACGTCTCTAGTGAAGCTTCACTGAAACCAGGCGTATGTAAGTAGATGCTAATGATATATCAAAACTTGGCATACGGACGTCATTTTCTACGTGGGAAAATTCAGCCGGGAAAAAAATCAGCTTTTGACATGGAAAGATTGCGATGTGGTAGAGTTATAACGTCAGCAAAGCCTTTAATCATGCACGAACCGTCTTTGTTGTTTCTCCGCACATCGCCACCTAATTAGTTTGTCCCGGTGCCATATTGGCACCAGCACGCAGCAAGAACCCTCTACTCTCACTGCGTTGATTTTCTTTTGCTGGTGCTCATTAAAAATTTATCTTGCTACAGGCTCACGTGACTCTTGTCACGGAATGGTGCCTCATGCAGTTAGTTCGTGTGTTAAGTGAAGTGTGACGGTAAATAAGGTGACGGTAAAGGAGTTGGGTATTCGGAGCAAAGAAATAGCCCACTATAAACATTACAACTATTCTACTTTAAAATAGAAATAGCCCACTATAAACATTACAACTATTCTACTTTAACATGACTTTCCGGTGGAAGTATAGGATTTTGGTTGCATGGATTCTGTTTTCTGCCTCGGTGCAGCAAGTAGCTACCGTAAATGAGACGGCTCAGATTCCCGAAGTCAACGTCACACAACCGGAAATAGAAACCACCGTTGCCCCGGAACCGACAAAAAGCTACACGGAGTACACCTGGATCGCGTCTGATGTCCTGTACGACTCTGAAGGGGTGGTTCTCCAGGCCTCTGTCCTGGATGAGTATGACGGGACCTACCTCGTGACGCAGTGTGCGTACCGTTGCTTGCTGAACGCCCAGTGTCGGGCGTACAACTTCTACCACAGCCATCACGTCTGTCAGCTCCTGGCGGAGGATCACACACTTCCGGAAAACTCCTTCCGGGAGGAGCCAGACGGAGAGTATTACACGAGGAACGCCTTCCTTATTGACCAGGTAAGGGATGATAATTGAAGGAACCAAGAAGAGCGATCAATAGCATGTGCATTTTATATATCAAATATAACAGGAGTATAGTGAGGATGCTCATGACGTGGTTAAAATTGAAAGGTCATGAAAGGTCAAAATCAAGGTCACGCAGATTTTGCAGGAGACAAGGGTGTATGCCTGCCTAGGCGTGTTATATGTATCTTAAATATCATTAAAAAGACTATTAGAAGGTACATGTACGGCACATAAGCTTTTCTGTCATAAAGAAGAGCAAGATCAATCGTCACACCAATAAACACTATTAAGAAACGTATATGGGCCACAGGAAACTATTACTAACTCGAGTAACTATGAACAGTTAAACATTACTAGATTATCCATATATGATAACTTAATAATCCGAAGCAAGTGGTTTGCTGCGTCCTCTGCAGTCTTTCTTGGTGAATTGTCTTCACCTGCACAAAATGTGGCGCGTTGACCTAGCAACGATGCCTTTGACTTCAGATCAATCGGTTGCGAGATCGAATCAGGTCTTGGATGCCTTCAGTAGCTTGCACCTCATAGCAGGTGCGCCACTGGCCGTGTTAAAATTCACTGGTTACTAGTAATAAAACGGATCGAAAACGGACCACTTCATTTTTTTTACACAAAATATCTCCAAATGCCAACAGAAATTTTCTTTCTGGGGGAGATGAAGGGAGTGAGTGAGGGTTGGGATGTTTTTGTCCAACAAGACAAAATTCTACAGGTACCTGCGTGTAAATCGTACAAGCAAGACACGTGGTAGTTTAATAGCAGACATAAATGAAAGGTCACAAGAAACATCACCGAAAAAGGGCAGGTAAAAATTGTGGGAAGCCGGGGCTTTCCGCTGTCCAAGCAGCCTTTTGTACATACATGTACACAGGGGAAAATAATTGAACATTTTTAGGTCCAAATATCCACGGGGAACAGTATAACAGCTAAACATCTAGATTAAACGGAACATTTCATTTCTTGGCACAAAATATCTCCAAATGCCAACAGAAAACTTAAAATTTAAAGTAACATCTTAACTGTCAATTACTATATCCCGTATCCGAATGTTGCGCCACAAGCGAAGCATACAAGCAGTCCTCCTAACCCCCGGGTCGTAACCCCAGAAAATCGATTCTGCCAAAAGATATCCACCCTCTCAATCACGGGGCATTACATCGAATTTCGCGTCCAGCAAGCCAAAAGGAGATAGGCCCAGAACTAGGCCAGACGGGGGTGACATTGCTCTAGTACATGTATGTTTAATAGATCTCTGTTTAAAATTCGCCTATGTCTTTTGTCTTATCTATAGTGGGACATTTGTTAATTCGCAAAGGCCACATCCCACACTCCAGCACAGTTTGGTTAAACTCTGAGTTGTAACCCTTGTGTTAGAAATATTTCGAAGCGATTCTCTTTTCAGAGGGCAAGTTCCAAATAGAGTGCCACTTTATTTTTATTTTTTTTCCTACGTTTTCCTCTCTTTTTTTCTTCGAATTCCCTGTTTTTTTTTTTCGGTTTTCTTCTAGGTTTGTCGCTATCCCAGCAGGCTTTCTCATCATCTGTACCCTGGAGAAAATATTTTTTTTACTATTTGAAACAGTAACAACAGGCTAATGCAGACACGTGGACGCCTGCAGTACATTTGATTTGATACTGAATGGTATTGAATGTAGGTACCGAGCAAAAATAGAAACGCATATTTTCCCCAGCTCCTCTTGTGGCCACCCTTTCCTATTGTAATGGGTGATAGTGGTGCTGAAATTGGAGACTTTTGTTCAGTGGCATTGGTCCTTGGACATGTGTTCTGACGTGATCCAGCCATTGTACTCAAAGTCATGGTTCCTGGTGCATACAGAGTATAAGCAGAAACTTTTTATGCATCCCTGTTCTACGTGGAACTGCAAATGCGAAAATGGTTTGCGGAATGCTGTGAAGGACCAAAAGGTACCAAGCCACGTCTGAGTTACCTGATAGGCAAGCGAGAGCCCGTCGACTCAGCACCGGGTTGCTGAACACCAACTACACCGTACTACATTGTAGACAGTACCGGATTTAGTCGTACGCGTCACATGCAATTTACTAAAAGTACGATTGGACACTCCTGTATCTGGGTCATATTTTGAAGGTCCTGATGCACCGATAGCCCCTTAAGTCTCAGCCCTACATATCCGGTGGCCGAATGGTTAGAGCGCCGGGCAGAGGAACATATATGCCCCCGTGGTGCTGGTTCGAAACCCGCCCGGGCTGATGTCATGATATGCCTGACTTTATGAAAAAGGGAGAGATATTTATATGAAAACCCCTAAAGCCCATAATATATATTTGATGTTGTTACCTTGCCAGTGTACTTCGAGTACGAATAAAGACATACATGTACATACATGTAAAGCCCAACATGCAGTTAGATTTGGCCTTGATCAGCTACCGTGAAAATCCAAAATAGGTGTAAATTTCGTTGGTCACATTTTGACCCTTATCTCTGTCTCCATAAATCCCTCAACATGAGAAACTTTAGAATTTTGTGGGCTGGTGCTGTTCTCCGCTTTTCCATCGGCCTTTCGCGATGTGTTCTCTTTACCACAGTCGCTTTATAGTCGTTTTACACTCTAACCCACTCAGGGCTTTATAATGTCAAAAAGATTTCCACCAAGGGCAGTGGCGAAATTGATATCGATGCTTTTTTTGGCCTGACTTTTTTATCTGCTGTGTTGACCCATCAGGGCAAAAAATCTCCAAAAGCCTTCAAGTTTGGCTTAACGCATAAACAATTATTTCACACAGGACACACGTGGTATTTTTGCTGATCACATCTTTTTATTGAACATAACAAGAACACACCGGGACGCAAATACATGTATGTAGTTGTTACCAAATGAGAAATATAGCACGAGACACACAGTATAGCGCCACTAATTTAATGCTATTTCCTTACAATAATAAAGAAAGCACTAGGCATATATAATTGAAAACCACCTAAATCTAAAATTGAATATTCCTATTGCTGTGATTTGCTACACGACAGAAGTGTCAGGTCTGCTACAGGGGTCATTATCTGTGCCAGACCACAAAGGAGAATGCCAGACCGTTTTCTCCGTGGAGGGATCTCTGGGTGATCGCCTGTGGACGAACAATTTCTCGTGGCGGTTCAGATCTTCGTCGCTAGGAGGCGTGCTGAAGTAGACGCTGGAGGGGATTGCCCGGAAGATTTCCCTGCGACGGTGTCGTTTGCCACACAATGAGGCTGCCTTGGACAACACATAGGCTACTGTGAGAGTTTTACTGCTAAGACGACAGTAACGAAGGCAGTAGATCACCAATGTGACAATGACACTCGCGGAGAGCAATGCGCATGCGGAAAGGGTGACGGCCAGGCTTATTTGGGGTCCTAGGGAACGTTTGGGATCCTGTGAGCGATCCAGACACAGCGTACCAGTGACGTCTGTTGTACGACAGTGAGGCGTGGAGAAGTAGCGTCTGGATGGACGGGATCCTTCCTGGCGTATCTCGATCCAGTATTCGGCGTTGTACATCAATCCGGGAAGGGTCAAGCGGCGTAATCCAGGGGGCACAGGAATCATGGCGAAGCGCTGGGCAGAACTACTGCAGACTGAAGACCTACGGCAGGCTACGAAGTTCCAGGTGACTTCCAGGTCGTCTTCTGCATGTTCTGTGCCACTGATGGGGGATGTCCAAGTTGAAGTTATCTGGAACTGATCGCCGTACTTCGTCTGGAGAAAAATCGTATCCAAACGTAAATCCTGAACGGCAGGGGGGCGCTCCCCGGCGTAACTTGTGTCATCTGGGTAACCCAGAAACTCGGTTGCCCACATCCTGTCCCCGGACAATATTTCCAAACGAAATTCCAATCCGGAAAAGTCACTGTAATGTCTGTGTAGGGCGTGCGCAGCAGCCGTTGTCATGGTAACCAGCTTCCAATCAGCGTTGCTCGCAGACTTCCAGTAAAGCAGATAAACGACAGCCGCGGTTCTGCTCTGCTTGTGGTCGCTCGTCTTCACTTCCGGTCTAAACGGTTCCCACGTGACCACCAATCTTTCCCCGTCGGTTATCTGTACGTCCGGATTGACAGAAAATGAAATAGGTCCTATGAAGGGTTGACGTATGGGCGGTTGATCCAGAATCGAGTTACAAGCGGTGCGGCATCCAGTGTTGCAGATGTATCTCCGAGAGCCCTGGCATGCCAGAATCCAGGGAAAAGGATCCCTCACGAAGCTCTGACATACTTCCCAGCACATGTGACATTCCGGATTCCCAGCAGACACGCAAGTCTCACGAGACATCACGTCTTTTGCCAAGGTGTCCAGACAATGAGCTCTACAGCGCGCCACGCTGCGGTTCTGCTCCAGGACATCATATCCAGATGTAAAGACAAGGAATGTGACAACCAGAAGCAGGGTGACACCCAAACCAGCCATTCTGTCCATCTGCGGGTCACTGTAAAATCTTGGCTAAAACGATCAAAATACTCTTCTAAAAAGTTTCACTCCTTTAACTGCACGGACATAAAAAAAAAAAATATTCAAGCTGCACCTTAATGTCTTTTTTGCTGTTGCATTCGTTATTATGCCCGTAGGAAAAAATGGCCTGTTTATATACCGGTAAGTTAATAAACGTATTTTGGAGGTGAGAATAACAACACTTGAGTCTGTTTGTGGAGTTTGTACTGAGCCCTGTGAGTGCAAACCATAACAATTAAACAATGACACAGTTACAGGTCACCACGGGAAAGCATATCTTTCAGTTCAGGGGATAGTAACAACAAATGACAGTTGGAAAATATGAGACAGAACTACTTCAGGAATTTTTCTTCCCTAATCTGATGTTCTTGCGCAAACTTTTAATAGGTGGACGGCGATATTAATTAAGGTAACGTTAGAGGCGTCATAAATGATTACAACTTATTTGCTCCTACAACTGTTATTTCAACATCGGCGAATAACACATCTGCCGAGGTGACAGCTTTAGGTACAACAACTTGCATTCTGACGACGGAGTCGCTCTCTTTGCTAAATTTTGAACTGGATATCGCTCTTGCATTTTCGCTAGCCAAGCCCTGCCAAAGCTTATGCATTTAAGTCCTTGAATGAAGATGGGCTCGTTTCTTCTTCTTCTTCTTCTTCTTCTTCTTCTTCTTCTTCTTCTTCTTCTTCTTCTTCCTAGCAAAGTACACCACCACATTATGAGTATTTCGTTAAAGTGAAATACTTGAGTGAACACCCGGTTCTTGTTTTGTGTACAGAAAATAAATAAATTATGTCGATTTACACAGATTTCCATTTCTTGTCACTAGACAGCATGCTAGAATCAAAGACTGGCTGGCGTTGGAAAAATAACTTCCAAAGAATTCTGTCAATGTGGACACACAGCCAGATTTTTATTCTTCTGCTGCGTACAAGTAGAAAAATAATCGTTCTAAGACGATCAAATAATCGTTCTGTTATTCGTTTACCACATTCTCGCCCAACTACTCCCGTGGAAGAACAAGTATTTGAATTAGTTGCAGAAAATAAACTTGAAGTATTCTGAGTCTCGCCCAATTTGGGGATTAACCTTTTTGTGTGTTTAAACACGCCCTGTAGTACATTGTCGTTTGAACGTCCAGCTCTTTTTATAAGCCTACTCTGGTAAATTATGGTTTAGTTTTCCCTGCAGAAAAAAAATCTTACAAAGAAGATGCACATATTTTTCATCTTCTGAATCAGCTGCACAGCGGAGTAACAACATTCTAATGTTTATGAAATATAAAGAAAGCTTTAATAGCCATTTTTTTAGGTGAATCAGTCTATACTTTTGAGACAAGGACAATACCGTAAAAGAACACTTGCGTGACGATAGAATGATGGGAGACTGATTACTCTCACAATTTGAAGTAAGGAACATAAGTTACGGAATATTCTGGTGGATCTACTCTTCGATATCGTTAAGAACACCACAATACCATGAAAAACACTTCAATACAAAAATTAACAGACTAGCATTTTCTTGTGAGGCTACGGAATAACAAGGCAACTGGTATAAATAGAAAAGGCGTTAAATGGTGTTGTAATTACCAAATTGCCTTTGCTTGGGCATCATACGTTTGGAGACGATCACCTTCTGCAAAATACAAAAGATATTTTAAACAACATTCTATTCATGTTTTACAAACAGCTATGATGGCTTTTCCCAAAATGTCTTTGCCTATAATTTCTTGTCAAAAATTTTTTCATTGAATCCATTCATAGGGTAGCTTTTGAATGATTTAAAACACAAGAATAGATGTGCTACAAAAGTCTAATCATTATGCTTTTAAAATTTTAATTTCCGTGGGAAGGGGTACGGGATTTTCTTTGGTTATACTAAGTCAATGAGACTTTTAAAATTAGATTTTTTTTAATGTCAGCAGTTAACATTTAAAGGCGGCCGAGTGGTATGAACCATGCATATAATCACACATAGTTACAACACATCAGGGCTGCGATCAGTAAGGAAACCTTTAAAAATGACTACAAAAATACCTCTCTAGCACGGGGGTGTTGAGAAACGTTTGCAAGTCCCAATGCTGAACGCAGTAGCCACACTGGGGAAAGGTCAGTGAAGTGGCCATGCCATCAAAACATTTGATTTTGGCGCGCGAACAACTGCGTCACCTAGCGAGTAACTTTCTTTCTATATTCGAAAGATGGCGCTGCTGTTTCAGGTCACGGCTGGCTATTACCTATGTAAAGTCGTGCCACAATGAAGTTTGAGCAATATTTTCACCAACCTTGAAGTAACGCTAAATAATCATTTGGTTAACATCGTAAAGTATATTTTAAAGGTATCTGGGAATAAAATACGCAATTTCATACAACGGTATTCTGATGTGCAAGAAGAACAGAAGTAGACATTTACCAAAGAACGAACAATTTTACCCATAACATAAATAATGAACGAATAAATTAATTAACTTGAGCATTGTCAATTCGTCCATCATCGAATTAATGATAATGTATTCCCCTTAAGGGAACATCATCTAATCATCAAAGTTTTGTGAGCCTATTTCAGAATAGGCTTAATTGTCAAAGGTCTTCATCTTCGAGGGCGAAGGTTTTAGAAAGATGTTGCGATACATTACGCCAGAGAGATTATCCGTATAACCTATTTGGTAGTATGCTGTATATTTTACGCCATGCATGTTGGTTTATTTTACTTATGCCGTGGTCACATTTCTTGCGATGCCCTTCGCGATGAGTTGGCGACCTCATTTGCATACATTTGCATAAATCCCGCGGCGGCATACCAGCCGCACTGCGATGGCAC
>JAAUYG010024820.1_pt1 | contig 11052 bp, 7 predicted proteins | sample 7278091 | NCBI WGS metagenome assembly JAAUYG01 (sample SAMN14350201, study PRJNA611818) | marine sediment metagenome | isolation source: surface marine sediment (0.6m) | place: French Polynesia: Moorea | collected 2018-08
CAAGTACTATGAATGTATGTAATGCTCCCTCTCACCAAAGGACACCTCTCTAATAAGGACAGAATTGTTTGGCAGAAGGGGTGTCCTTATTAGAGGGGGACCACTGTACTGGGTATCAGGACTTTAAAAATTAAAAAAGGACCAGAAAACTAAGCTCAAACAACAATAGTATGGTATAACCGGTTTATGAGAAAAAAGAATGTCATACATGAGGTTACTAAATAATAGAATAATAGTTGATTGAAATTATTTACGAGAGAGAGAGAGAGAAAGAGATAAAGGTGTTTAATGCCGTGCAAACTACAAAGGTCTTATTCATGGCAAGAACAGGTTACGGAAAGACCAAATTGCTCGGAATTTATTTAGGTCTCTATTTGAAACCTGTAGAGGAGTGAACTGTCATAACACAAATCGGTGTTTAGTTACTGGTTATTAGGCCTTACTTAAACTTACTAGGTTATAAACCCTGTATGTGTTATTGATCTGTAGTGCTGGTAAGGAAGTCCGTGTCCCGTGCTACCCAGCCTGTGGAATCTTATCGTCTGCTGAAAACTTTCCTGTTGCTGTGGAAACGACTTGAAATGTTTAAGCTGCACTGGGGTAAACAGAAGTTACAACTCACAGAAATTGGATCTCCTGCCCAGTATAAAAACTTCAGGTACATGTATATCAATAGAAGTTACACTCACTTTAAGTGCTAGCAGTATCCAGTTTTGTCATGGTTTCATAGCGTAAATTACTACAGTGTAGTGTATGTTTATTATCGTTCTGGCCGCCAGAGCTCGTTGTGACTACCGCACAATAATCTCTGTGCTGGCTACAACACTCTGACTAGGCAGAATGGTTTATTATGTTATAGGTATAATGGTACATGCAGCATCCAAATTTCTTTTGAAATAGAATTTCTTCATCAGAAAAACTCCTTTAGTACAAAGAATATTGCTAGTACCTTTATCGCTAGGTCTTCAAGACCTTCGTTCAGTAAGCATACCGGTACTTATGAATACTTATGAAGTACCATTACATGTACTCAACACATTGTAGCGTATAGCTGAATTTTTATACAACACTCACTATATGAATGTGCAGTGTTTTAAAACCACCTCAGGTTCTGAATCTGTGTGTTAAATGACCTTTATTTTAAGACCACCTGTAAGTTAAGACCATATTTTCTTGGTCTCATGGGTCCTGGTTCCAAAATACATGGACTCCTTTTATTGGCATTTCTAAAATGTGTTAAAATTGTACTGTAACCCGTAGTATTAACCTACTGCCTGTTCCATGTCAGTCGTGAGTATCGTAAGGAGATCCTCTACCCGATACTGCAGAGTATCGCCCGTCGCTATGGACAGGGAGACCTGTACGAGGGAATGGTATCCGAGGGGGAAGCTATCACCGCCCCTAAAGGTGCTACAGAGATTGAGCTACGCACTCGCCAGGTAGGGCATACATACAAAATACTTACAAAAGATTTTATTATTACACTAAAAATACCACCATTGCTATTGTTTTAGGGGAATATCTCTGTCAATCTTTCCAAATCTTTCTGCTGCAATGTTTACAGAATCTTGAACAGTTTGACCTTGACCGTTAGACCCCCTGTTCCACATGTATGTTGCATTAGTTGTTTTCCTTTAAAAGAAAAGGTGCAGGTTCAAGTCTCCCAAATTTCTTCAAAATTTTTATGACACGTTAACTTAAAGGATGAACCAAACAAACACATGTGCAGTGGTCCCCCTCTTAAATTACATTCTCTAGAGAGGACACCCCTCTGGAAAGGACACAAATTCTTCATAGCAAGTACTGTGACTGCATGTGATGCTCCCTCTCACCAAATGACACCTCTCTACCGGTAATAACCACAGAATTTCTTGGCAAGGGGTGTCCTTATTAGAGGGGGACTACTGCATTGTACTGTATACACATGTACAGAAAAATCACAGGTACTTTGGGGGTCTTGATTACTATCCAAACGCCTTCCTATGTTGTACTCTTGTTTCTCAACCGCAGCTGCAGAAGCTGCTGGAGTGCCAGGAAAGTCACATGATCAAGGAAGTTCGGAAGAAGATCAGCAAGGAGCTGAACCTGGTCCTGTCTGAGAGGCAGAGGGAGGAAAATGCTCTTCCTACCGACCTCTGGAAACGACCGGTAAGGCGGGGCAGCTAGGGTCGCAGTATAGAGTAGTACCTACTTTGAAAGACCATGGTATTGACCATAAAAATGTGTTCTCTGAAAACAGGTGGTCTTTGAGGACTGGCCAATTATACTGAAATGTAGGATATTTTGCCAGAAATATGTGGGATTGTTCAACTCAAAGACAGGTGGTCTCTCAAGGCAGTGGTCTTGCGAGAGGTTTCAATGTATTATGGAATTATTTCCCAGTTAGTATGCAAGTATGAGTCCCTCTATTGGTACCCAGTAGTCATCTTGTGCAATGACCTTGTGTAATCAATCTTTTGTATGTGGTAAACAAATTAAAACAGTTTGACAGCACGTATGAACACAGTAGATTACTTGTCTTGAGACACCCAGTGTCCATACAAAGATGGCCTTTCAAGACAGACAGTCTCTGGGGGCAGGTTCATTTGTATTGAAATGCAGGTCCTATATACAAGTCCTGAAATACCCCATATATGGTCTTTCAAGACAGGTGGTGTCTCATAGGAGTGGTCTCTCAAGACAGGGTTTTCTGTACATTTATTGATCCCCCTCAGCAATGACCACTTTACTGTTATGTTCTATGATTTAGCTTTAAAAAAACAAAAACATTTTTATAAGTGGGTGTCTTGTTGGGGGCTAAGGTTTTCTGCTGAATGTTAGAGAAACTTTTAGTTATCTATTCTTAAGTTCTGTAGCTTTACTTTGAATTTTAAGATTGGAGATCCCATGGGATTACAGGCCTTCCATGTTTCTGGGAATTTGTCAAAAATTTTGATGCAAATTATCTGCTGTATGTACTACAGATTTCTGCTGGATAGAATGTAAATGCATTGAAAGCTATGTAATGGAACCTTCCCTTAAGACCAACCCAGAAATAAGACCACCCGGGAAAGTAGACCAATTAACTCAAAATGAAGACCATATATTTCAGTTTACCAAAAGTTACATTACATACTATAGTGCTATTTTATTTCAGTGTTAAGACCGCCTTGGTATGAAGACCACTTTAATGGTCTTAATCATGGGTAGTCTGAAATTCTGGGGTTTCAGTGTAAACTACATGTAGAAATAACAGTATATATCCTGATAAAAGAAAAGTCGAATGATTCCATTTGTCAAAGATATTGTTGGATCTCAATAATAAGTTCAGCTTCCCAGAGACATTACTTTTAAATTGTACATTGTAACATATGTAAAAGCTTTGCTGCTGTACATGTATCAACAACACCCACAGAGTGGAAAAGCTGTGCATTTGTTTTGTCTGCTAGTGTATGAAAGAGGCAGTGACAATCAATCGTCCCCACATAGCTGACCAGTTCCTGGACGAGTTGATGACAGGACAGGAGGACATCACCGACTCGGACACTGTCACCTTCTCCACGGACCACCTCAAATGCTGCTTCACACGCATGGCGACTAATGTCATGAGTCGGGAACGCCATTGCTTTGAGAGGTAATAGAACTGAAGCTAGGGGGGGTTTATGAGGATTACCTGTAGTGCACAGTTCTGCTATCTGTTCCGGTTAGACTTAGCTCTCCTCTAATTTATGATCAGCCGAGTTGCCAAGAAAATTTGGCCACATTAGAAATCGTGGCCACATTAGAGAGGTTGGCTTTGGCAAGTGGGAGAACTAAATGCATTTTGTGCTAGGAGCCTTGAATTTTTTAGCCACAATAGACAGTGGCCTCTGTAGAGAGTGGCCATTATAAGAGGGTTCACTGTATATAAGATGGGAACTTCTGTATAGTGTAACTACACGTACTTCCTCTGTTCACTATTCATCCATGTGTCTTTTGTTAACAATAGATGGGATACATAGTACAAGTAGAATATAGTAACTGTAGAGTCCGTAATTATACTAATTACATTTAATACGTAATACTAAATGGGTTGAATTTATCTATGTATCTAGTATTTCTATGTTGTCTGCATGGATTCTGTGTGAAGAGCTGTAGGAATGTTGAATGGTCACACTATTTTACATCTCTTTATTTTAAGACCACTTTGATTATAACACCACTGAATATGGTCCCAAGGTTTGGATTTTTGGCACAATTGAACCTTTAGACCACTTGCAATATTAGACCGCATTTTCAATGTCCCATGGGTTGTCTTAAAATAGAGGGACCACTGAATAGAAATGTTACCTCTAATTGATTCTGACCAGTGAGCAACGGTTAATTTGAAATTGTTTATTTAATATCTTCCTATCAAATGTGTCAAAATTTGACACAGGAAATGACCTCATTGTAAACTTTTCCTTTCCAGCTACTCCATGTACTATGAGAACCTTCTACGCACAAACCACCAGCTGCTGTACCAGAAAGAGCAGGTCAGCATGTGTTTTATTGCATAACTCGTTAATGGGCTTAGTTTCTCAAAGAAAGCCGATCCTGGAATTAATGTGAAATAATTCCATTAAGCTTCACCATATTTTTCCCATGCTTGTAAGATCTTGCCCTGTTTATTAAAGCCCAGTAATAACTCAAGATGAATAGTGACAGTAAAAAAGTTGGATTTATCGAAAAGCTAAGCATGCTCAGTCTGAATTTATTCAGAATTACTGTCACCATACTTTAAATCCACTAGTAAGCCTGGTTATAAGTCTAATTAAAGATATTCCAGATTTAATATTTTCTGGAAACTTGGGCTCTTAGTAGACCTGATTGCCTACTGTAATACACACATGTATACAGATGCTGGGTGCCAAGGTATTGTATGAACTTCTAGGAAAATCTTATTTCCGCTGTTGATCTTAACATGTTTAAGCATGGAATAGATGATGGTGACCAAATCGATTATGGCAGTTGTTTCTATTTTAAAGATTTTCCAAAAAAATGGCTGCTTATTATGCTTTAAACACACAAGTATCTATTTCGCTTCAGGAAATCAAGCACCTCAAAGACAAGGTCCAGAACGCTAAGAGCAACACGTCGGTGGACGTCCAGATCCAGCTGGCTGAGACCAGTCAGGAGCTGCTGCTGGAGGTGATAGCGTCGCGGGCCAAGATGGAGGAGATGCGACAGAATAGCCTGGAGAGAGAACGGGAGACGAGAGAGAAGGTCAAAGAGGAGTACGACCAGCTCATACTCAACATGTTCGCCTCCTCCTTCGATATCATGCAGAAGTTTGACAAGTATCGGTGAGAAATTGGACAAGCGTTGGCGAGAAATTTGATATATTGATGAGAAAGTTGACAATTATAGTTGAAAATTTGACAAGTATTGGTGAGAAATTGGACACCTGGTTGATGTTATTTTGATTGATAGATAGTGTTAAGGTTGACAGATACAGTAAACTTGTAATAAAGAGCACCCTAGGGTCCAATATTATGTGATCCTTATACACAGGTGGTCTGAAAAGGCAGTTTCAGTACCATGGAAAATATACCTCTAGGGCACCTTTAAACTTTGGTCCTTATAATCAGGTGGTCTTGATATGCAGGTGGTTTTTGGAGCAGGTTTGACTGTGCTAAGATTGACCGATATTAAGAATGACAGATATTACCAGATAGCTTGATGAATTATTGTTAAGATTAACAGATATTAAGATTGACAGCTACTAGTATTCGTTAAGATTGACATATTGCAAAGATTAATATCAGTTATGGTATAGGTAATCAATATCATACATAATCAACACAGAACTAGCTTGCTTCTTCTGTTTCTAAAATATCGATATAGCTTATAATATGTCAAAAAGTATAGGCATCTATTGTAAAGATTGACAGATGTCATTATAAAGTCTTTTCAAGTGTATTAAAAACATAAAAATTTGCAAAAGTTTTATGGCAAAATAAAGATTTAAAACAAGAAATAAAAGCAACTTACATATAAATAGGGGTTCAGTAAGGAATTTGTGTTGTTCTTGCTAAGATTTTGTTCTTTCCCAAACAGTATAAAGAAAGCTGTTTGACATGAAATGTTGTTTGTTTTGGAAGAAATGGGTAGCTTTATGATAACAGGTTGCCAGGCGCGCTTGCATCATTATATATCATAGTAAATATAGGACTTAACCAAAACTTCAAGGCTGTGAAATGGACATTTGTGCTGAGGTTGGAATTAAACCCATTTAAACATAAAGACACACTACATGATTGTACACTTATTATAATATTATTTTATAGTTTCTTGCACTGTTTTTTTTTTCCAGAAAAGACACAGTAGGAGATGTGAAACAGCTGATTAACCAAGTGAAAGAAGACACTGTCATAGAGCTGGATGCCAGAAAAAATACACTTGGAGGGAGCTTAGGTAAACTTAAACTGCGTAATAATATATTTCTAATTTAGAATTAATATTCAGTATGAAAAAATATATACATCATTTTGTAAAAATATCAGTACTCAAGACTGTAGAATTATAACGCAGTATTGGATAAAGTTATGGACAACACAAGATTATGTTCAACTGTGTGTTACATGGCCGATGTTTAGAACTTGGAGGAGATTCTGTATACTTTGGCTATTTAAGTTCATTGGGATTGTTAAAAAATAGAATTTCTCTGGTCACATGTTTCTCTCACGTCTGTTATGACATAGAAAAGATAATGTTGACATGAAATCAGATAAAGATTTGTGCATTATGCCTACGCAGCATGCCTAGTGTAACCCTCTACTTAACACCATGAACAGGCCCTCCAGACTTCTGTGCTCGGAAAATGGAAATTCTGCACTCAGAAAATGCAAATTTTGCACTTAAAAACTGATTGGTTCTCTAAACAGACCGCCCAGAATTCTACGCCCAGAAAAGGGAAATTCTGCGCTCCAAAAATGGAAATTCTGTGCTCAGAAAATTGAAATTATGCACTCAGAAAATGGAAAATTTCCCCAATACCATCATGAAAAGTCTGCTTTTCCACAATTTTCCATGCCAAATCAGGCAATTCCTCGCTGCCGTGCTCAAGTCGAAATTCCATGGTAAATTCTGTGATCACGGGATTCCTGGAGGGACTGAGAATTGAGATCATTTAAGAAATAAGACCACTTTGCTTTTTTTAACCAAAGATGTCATAATTAGAGTTTCCACTGAATCCTTCATCTGGGTTTCAGTTTCCGCAGAAGAGGAGAGCAATCCAGAGCAGTCTAACCTTGCGGCAGTTCTGGAACAGTCAGACAAGCTGAAAGCCGCGGAGAGGGATAACCAGAACATGGACGTCCTGCTGCTCAAATCCAAGGCCATGAACCGATGGAAGCAGGTCAACGAGAGACGGAAATATTTGCTTCAGGTGGGTAAACATGTCTCAGGGATTTTCTCAAAGTTACGGAAGGGACAAAAAGGGTCACAGGGTTTTTGTTGTGATTTCTCCCAATGCACGATTTTAGGGGAGAGCTGTCATAAAATGTGTCCTAGGAAAAAAAATCAATGTCTAAGATGTACATGTAGTAATTATTTAAAAATTATTTTATCTTTCTTCAGGATGGATTGTTTGTAAACATATGAAGTTTAATTACATATGTATATTCTGAAATGCAAAAGGAACGAACAATACAGTGGTGCATCTCTTAAAGGACACTCTCTAGAGAGGACACCCCTCTAGGAAGGACACAAATACTTGGCAGCAAGTACTGTGAATGCATGTGATGTTCCCTCTCACAAAAGGAGACCTCTCTAATAAGGACATAATAGTTTGAAAGCAAGTGTGTCCCATTTAGAGTGGAACTACTGTATCATGTGTATTGCATAAAAATAATAATAATGTATCATATGTGTATTACATAAAATCGTCCCAGCGCGGTGGCCGAATGGTTAAGGCTGCACGCAGAATGACATATGTCCCCGTGACACGGGTTCGAATTCCGTTACGGGCTGATGCCTCAAAATATGGCCCATGAAATGCCTAACTATATGATGATGAATGCAAAATGGGTCATGTGATGTCCCATACAGTGTAGTGTCATATAATATGTTAACGTTCAATTTCAATTGTACTTCAAGAACGAATAAAGATTTACAGTGGTCCCTCTATTTTAAGACCACCCGTGGGACCAAGAAAATGTGGTCTTATACTGCAGGTCACAGCATAAAGGTCATTTAACACAGACAGTTGCCCTTTGGGACCGAACCAAGCGGTCTTATAATCAAGGGTGGTCTTAAAATAGAGGATTGTAAAATAGAGGGACTACTGTACTATTATAACATCCCAATTGGAGGCTTTTGACAGAGCTGTTACAAGAATTTTTTCCAGGAATTATGATCAGCTTGTGTTACCCGAAGATCTCATATTTCATAGTGCTGTGGAACATTGTTACATGCCATGGTAACCTCTGACTGTAAATCCAATTTGTTTATCACATATCTCTCTTAGCTTGAGGAAAAATCAACCGAGACCGAGCGTTACCAGCGTGAGACGAAGAAGCTAAAGGATCTCCATGACGAGGAAGTGGTGCTCTATAAGGAGCAGCTGGCTGCACTCTGTGCTGCGCTGAAATCTTCCGAAGTGGAGTGCGACCGAATACGCAAAGAGCTGGAGAAAGAAGTAAGTGTACTCACAGCATTAAGATGTCTGTGAAGAAAAATAAAAATGTGTACCACGTTACTTATTTCTTGTGAGGCACAGTTTTGTTGTGTGTAGACAGGGATGGACATTAAGGATTGTCCGACTGCCCGGGACAACTGAAAGTAACTGAACTTCCCACTCCACTTGTCTGACAGGACAAGTAAAATTTGAACCCTCTTTATCCTAAAAGCAGTTGTAGGAACAGAAAACCCTGCCAATGAGAACCAGACAAAAAATGTGGGCAAGTGAATTTTCTTTTCGGACAAGTGAAAATTACCCTCACTTATAAGACAGGACAGGTCTCAAAATAAGTTAATGTCCAACCCTGGTAGAGTAGATAAAGACCTGAGAATATTCAAGATATATGTAACCAAGTGGATGGGAGGATAAGGCAGAGATTTTGAAGAAGACCAATTGACTGTGACCATCTCTATTGTACAGATACATCACTGGAGAATCCCATCCGAAGGATAAGATGTTCCATTGAAGTTACCGACATGTTTAACCCTGTTTTTTTTTTTTTTTAGGGTGGTGGTGGTGTTTGTCTATGTATGTCTCAGTAGCTAGCATTCCAAGAGACCAAACATGATGATTCAAACATTGAACTGACCCGGTGTTTTAGAGAAACCTTCATATATAGGTAGTCTTTGATGCAAGTTTAAACAAAATTTAACCACTGTGTAACAGTGATTTCGGCTTGAAGAGTTCTCCCTCAACTTTTGCTTGAAAAGTTCTTAGATGTATACATATTGCTGGTCATTTTTAGCACTAAAATCCTGTGAATTATCTTGCCAAACTAATTTCTCGTATGACACAAAGCTGATTGCATTTGCATTTACTTGTGTACAAAATGAAGCACTATTTTCTCAAATCTGTTTGACTGGACTTGGCCTTGGACAGCAAGAAAAAAGGTCACAGGTATACAGTGACAGTCATAATTTTATTCTTAGTAGTTAAGAGCTTGGGTTAGTGCACGGGTAATCAAGTTTATTATAAGGTTTTGGCTGTTGTATTTTCTGTTCTGTGTTGCCTGTTAATATGCTGTTAAATTTATTGTTAACAGTTACTGCCAGTTAGCCATTTGATCCTTATCAAATTGATTCAAGAAAATTTACGGAAATACAGCTTCTAGCTTTAATTAATTTAAGAATATGCCTTTACCAGAATCAAGTCTTTTGTGCGGCAAGCTAAAGTAGCACGGGAAAGTGTTTATGATGGGTATTACCGGTATGTCTCCCTGTGATATTATTGTATCCCTGAAACGAGTTGCTATGATTATGACCCGATTCTGCCACTGCCGTCACGGTAACGCTGTACGAGAGATAGTTCATGATACATCTACAAGTTGCATCTTTTGACCATTGGAAAATTCCTTTCCTATTTGTTTGCTATATGTATCTATGGACCTGGATTGGATTGGAAAGGGTTTGGGTATGTTCTCATTTATAATAATTATATTATTATAGTTATATTTAATATGAAAACAGAAAATTGGTAAAACCAGATTTTGGCCTCCTAAGCCAAAAGTAGCTAGGCCTTGAACTTCTTGGTTAATTCCCGTCAAACACATTTTGGGATACTATGGACCCGATTCCAATGCCGCATCCACACATTTTTGTTAACTCTCTAATTTCATTGAAAATTAGTTTCTCTTTTGATCATGCAGACATCTGACTATTACTTATCTAACAGAAACCCAGGACTGGAGAAAATTCCCATACTTTTTGCTAATTCTATGCCAGTTTAGCTGTGTACAACTAAAGGCCACATAACATCAGCCATAGCAGAACATCTAAAAGAGACTGCTCAGTCTTGGGTATAAATGGACAATGCAGGAATATTGCAAAGAGAGGACAACACCCAGAGCAGAAGAATGAGGCCATCCAGACCCACAAAAAGCAGCCCACCCTAAACAGAGACCAGGGAATGAGGATCCCAGCTATTACCTAGACGGAAGACCTCAGTGTCCTGCAAGCCAAGTTGTTTGACACTTTTGATGGTCACATGGCTTGCGCCTGCTGCATCCATCAGAAAATGGTAATAGCTGCAGGCGAGCCAGGTATTCTGGCTATGGCGGCTAAGCTATTACACTGAAGCTCCTCTCGTGTGACCCCATGAGGTCACACGAACGATGAGTGACGTCAGACCACGCACATTCCGCAGCGGCAGCAACATGCTTGCCAAAAATTTAGGAACTATATAACTTTCCAAAAATTGACTCAATGAACAGAATGGAAATTTTTCTGTTATGAATCCTGAGTCAAGTAACAATTTTCTTGAATTATCCTGTTGTTTAAAATATTTAAAAACACGATGTGATCTGGGTTGTGTTTCACTGTTTTGTTTTTTTTCCCCAGCTGAAAGTGAAGAAGGAAAAGGCTCATCTCTCCCAG
>JAAUYG010049661.1_pt1 | contig 11052 bp, 7 predicted proteins | sample 7278091 | NCBI WGS metagenome assembly JAAUYG01 (sample SAMN14350201, study PRJNA611818) | marine sediment metagenome | isolation source: surface marine sediment (0.6m) | place: French Polynesia: Moorea | collected 2018-08
ACTGCTTACCCGTGGGGTGGTGTTTCAGTGGGCTAGCACTATAAAGACTGGCCGCAGGTCGGACTAGTACAAGACGGGTCCAGTACATACACACCAACAACTTGCAGTCGACTCGGTGATATGACCATGAGTGGTTGAAAGCCGACCATAAGCCTGATTCATCCATCCATCAGTATACAACCGAGACCACACAAAGCCTAGAATTCAAACAATAACCGCAGCTTACATTATGCCAGAGTAAAAGCACATGGACTGAGCACTTTCTTCTAAGTCCTCGTTAGTATAGTGGTGAGTATCCCCGCCTGTCACGCGGGAGACCGGGGTTCAATTCCCCGACGGGGAGGTCTTTTATGATTGTTTTCGGCTTAATATTGTACTAGCTAGTCAGTGAACAAATAAAGTAAGTGAAATACTATTTTAAACGCCAAAGCAAATTTTTTTTAAAACATTCGAAACACCGTTACCCCCATGGGAATATTATAGAAATGGAACAGTATAATAGTAGCAGTGTTAGTAGTGATGATGGTCGTCAGTAGCTGGTACAGACACATCTTAGTAGTCGTCCGAAATCATCCACAGATTTTACATTTAAATAAAATTGCTTATTACTAATCCCTCAAAATACTGCCAAGTAATATTTAATTAGAACAGCTGTCGGCCACCCATTATCAAAAGCAGCCCTATCCGCTGCCAGCAGAAGAAAATAAATACTACATGTGTACGTGTCTGTCTTAAAATTTTGGACTGTAACAGTGACAGCTAATCGTTCACTAGTGATCTTAGCTATGAAAACGACAAGGTGATTATTAATTAAACCTGTTTCTGAATTTACTGGAAATTGCTTCTTGGTGCTTATAAGTTATTGTTTTTTTCCAACAATATTTTCGCCGCCGCCGTCGTCGTCGTCATCATCATCATCATCATCATCATCGTCGTCATCTTCATCATCATCATCATCATCATCATCATCATCATCATCATCATCATCATTTAATGATTTAAGCGTCGTAAGTGAATTGTATAAGTTTCTGACATATACAAAGAATGACATTGGAATTTTGAACAAAAAAAAAACAGACCTAATTTTTGAATTAAACGAACATGCAGTCGTCCTTTTTCATCAAATGGAAAATAAAGGCGGCTTATGTGCACTAAGTGACTTGTAAATTCAATTAGTAATGCGGCCAATCAAATGCTGAAACGCGAGGCGTTAAAAAAGAGATCCTTAAACTGTGCTCAAGGGACATTAGAAATATTTAAACGACATACATGTACTTAATAAATTTATAGTAGATATGATTGCCATGGGGTATATGGGGAACTAACAAACAAAAAATAATTACTGTAATGAGATTCACCAGTGTGTATTGAATTAAGGAAATTTAAAACTTCCGAAAAGTAGGGTATCAGCCATCGCATGGAATATTGCTTTTTCTGTGTTACAAATTTTGGGGTTACTCTTACATGTTAAAAAGTTGATATCTGTGGCGCGAAAGGCCTAACATGAGACGTCTATTGGCGTACAAACTTGAATTTTACGAACAAAAAAATATGGAAATTGATGCGTCATGAATTTGATACGGCATATATGTTATGATATATACGCAGCGAGTTGGCCGAGCGGCGAGGCTAATTAGAGTGGTGACCTTTGGCGCGAGGGCCAAGTAAATGCATTCACTGTCACAGCTAAAGGCAATTATTTGTGGCCACATTAGAGAGGGTGGCCTCTGTTGATAGTGGCCACTAAGAGAGGGACTACTGCACTATGATCCGTCATAGTGTCGGCGCATTACATGGCTATGCTTGTAATTCATAATTCTGAGCAGTTAGAAAAGGGCGCCATGTCCTTTACAATAGCATAAATAATTGCCCCACGGGGCACTTCTGCAACGTGACAAATTATTCACAAAGGCCCCTGTATAGGCTTACATACTTGCACTTGTTGCTCTGACAAAAACATCGGTGTTTCCTTTCATTAAAAGTGGCGCTTATAAAACACACGGCTTAAACGGAGAAGCGCGCCAAAATGGTACATCGTATAATGTTTGAAAACCACAGTTTTTGCCCGGTTTTTGGCAGGTTTTTCATGTTGACAAGACATTTGTACTCAGCCAAAAGCACTTGTTGTACCTAAATAATATACGAAGCCCTCCCTCTCTGGGGTTTCTCTTGGTGTTCATTCAAGTGGGTTCACGGACATGCCTGGCTGAATCAGAGGCAAAACATCGCCTGCCGCCGTAGCCCATACATATCGTCTGCCGCCCTATCGTCTGCCCGCAACTATTTTGGCGGGCTTTTCGGTTTATAACCCTCGGCGACCCGGGCTGAGGCAAACACTTGAGGTAACATCGTGTCAAGGTGTAACACGGCTGTCAGCTGATTAGAAGGAAAGGACAGACACAGATTAATTTATAACACCTCGTCTCAGGCATAGAACCGAGTGAAATACATCGAACCAGCTCTTATATAAGGTAAGTCTACATTGTAGATGCCTGGACATTTTAATATCGCTGGTGTAATCCATCCCAGCTCGAAATCACGGGTTCTGGATCTTATCATGTGGCTCTGGATTAGATATCCCGTTATCCAGATCCAACATTTTCTTTTATTACCATCCCGTTGCCCTTATACCATGTCCGAAGTTTGCGGTGGGCCTGTGTTGCTACCATACGAACGCCGACATTCAACAGGTGTCAGGCGAACATACCACATGTTATATTGCGTGCAGTACTTAGTACAGTGAAACGTCGCAATGCCGTTAAATTCTCGGTGACTATGGCTGAAAATCCAGTCGAATAGCTGAATGTTGCTATATCTACGTCTCTCTGTGCCTTGCACACGCGTGTTGTGTAAAAACAATGAGTGCAGTGTACATGGGCCCACGGTAATACTCTCTCTGGTATATCGTAGTACCCCTCGGGTGGCCCCAATGTATGTTAATACACTATCAGGGAGATTCCATTGTAAAGGTAACGACTCCTATGGTCATATAAGGAGGAGGGGTTGGTTTAAATCATTCTAATGCTATAAACGTTATGCGAATTAGTACGGTATAGGCTTCTATCAGTTCTTAGCGCTCGTCTATACATTTAAATGAACACGGCGAGTTTGCACTGTATGGGCATGGGCCCCATGTGTAGGCAGGTGACTCATTCGCCCTCAATCAAAAGTGGTGTGAGGAAGTGGTGTGAGGAAGTGGTCACACACATCTCTCCGTACTGGGCGCGATAAGAAAGTCCACTCCCCACAGCTTTTACAGACCATCCTGTTAGCGAAATATGATTGTGCACAACTTGCATGTTTGCATAATATTTAATTAATAAAAGTTCTGTCCATTTAAAGGTAATTGTAACCATTGACTTGACAACTATGAACACAAATTGCCGTAATTATCAAGACTACACTACGCGATTGGCTTACACCACTAAGTAATTAGATATACAAGTATGCACTGAGGGGCGGTATCTGCATATTATTTGAGCATAAATGTATATGTGCTGACAAAATCTAGCAGCACTGTGAAGGCAGGAAGCTTGCAACAGTTAGAAAGGGGTGAACATCGAATTTATTCTAGACCGAGGCACAGCATATTTCCATGTATATATTCACCAAAACATGTATAAATGTAAAAAAAAAGACGAAAGAAAAAAAACAAAACAAAACAACAACAACAACAACAACAACAAAACCCCAACACAACCAGTATGGACATAAAGCAAAATCAGCGTGCGCAACAGGGAATAGAATCAGAGAAATGGCGATGAGTATTACCGGTAAGACCAGACTAGAATTTGACACTTCTCATGCAACAGACCTTGATAATTGTCAAATTGTAAGATCATCTTAATACTCATGTTTTGTACAGGATTTAAATAAATCGGCGTGTGGGCCGAATAGCAAGACGTCCGGATCCAGATCTACCCCCGGTATGTAGGTTCGAATGCAGTGTTGGCCGCTTTTATCCAGTTTTGGCCGCTTTTATCCAGTTTTGGCCGCTTTTATCCAGTTTTGGCCGCTTTTATCCAGTTTTGGCCGCTTTTATCTCTATCCTCATTGGCCACACGCTGCTTGGCCCAGTTTAGCCAACCCTCAATTTTACAGAAAAGTGGTGTACGAAAACAGATCATTGTTATTTGAACATGACTATAGCACTAATGGGCTAGGATTCTTGCAACAAAATCTTTAACTCAGCCTTAGCAAATCACAGTGCTCACGAATGCTGACTTAAGTCAAACTCCTGCCCCGGCTCCAGTTTCTGGAAAAATCTTAAGTCTAGAAACGGACTTAAGTTCACTAAGCACCTTATTAACCATTGTCTCTTCCATGCTTACGATCACTAGAGGACTTACGATTTTTTGAGAAACTGATCCCTGGTCTTTAATTATTGGCTCTTTCTAAGCTGGTCATACAAAGAGGTTCCATTGTACGGTTTAAATTATTTATGACATCTAGACAATCAGTTATTGTACTACAGACTCTGTGACAATCAGCCATTGTTCTAATCGAAGGTGTGTGCTGGCGGAATAATTTAAGCGGTTACATTACCACAACCCAAGTCTTGTCACATAAAACATAGCACCACAATAACTGAAGTGGGTTTTTTTCTAGTGTGGTGTAAATGCAGCTAAGCAAAACCTAAACTGAATGCTACAAGTGCTTAATTCCGTTCCGATATCACAGTTTTCACAATACTTACTCAAGGAGTTGAGATAAGAGACGTTTGATTGGGGAGCAAAGCAATAACGAGATTTATGAGAAAAAAATATAGAGAAGTTAAAAAAACTACTTTACTGTCAACTATTACCCCAAAATATACATGGTGGTATGTTAAAAGAGGAGATACATTGTATGTGGGGTTTATATTAGATCGGTTTTACAGGCTTTTTAAATTAATTGCTCTAATTATCAAGAATAACTATCAGGTTTTCGCTTGTTATAATACGGCGTTATTCGGTAAAGTGGGTGATAGTGTTTTAACTATTAGTTCATGGTAACTGTGTCTGACTTTACAGATTGGCAGATATTTCTACCAGACAAGATGGAATCTGAAAACAGACCAGTAATGGCAGGTAAGAAAGAAAGAAAGAAAGAAAGAGAATGAATGGAAGAAAGGAAGAAAGAAAGAAAAAAGAAAGAAAGAAAGAATGAAAAAAGCAAGCAAGAAAGAAAAGAGAATTAAGAAAGTAAATACAAAAAAGATACTTGAAACTTTTCATTCAGGTTTATATCTGTTTTTTTTTTTTGTTTTTTTTTTTTTTGATGTTTTTTACGGTGGCGTATTAGCGCCACCTGTGAAAAGAAGAAAAAAAGTCCTACGTAGGACTTACTATATCCTACGTGGGAGATATTATCTCCTACGCAGAACATAGTGAGTCCTACACGTAGGACTTTTTTTTTTCTTTTTTTCACAGGTGGCACTAATACGCCTCCGTAGTTTTTAATGTGTTCTTGGGTTTTTTTTTGTTGTTACAATTTACGTTACAATTTACATTATAAAGGTGTGTAGTTTTTGTTATTTCGCAGCCTGCAAAACTGCACCACGAGTGACATTGGTAGACGTTGTAACAATCTTACTAGAATGATGTAGCTTCATTTGCTGTACAAAATATTATCAGTGTACCATCTTTCCTGTCTTGTTACTGGAAGTTAATCTTTCTGTGATACAGATTTGCAGCAGGAGACAGCCCCGATGGAAGATGTAGCTGACGTCAAAACTCCGTCAAGGACAACCCCGGGGAAACGGAAGTACGTACACAGTGACGTCATTTTCAGTTTGACGTCATTGATGCATTTTCTATGGGTGTCTGTGGATGAAACCATTTGAGTTTTGAAATATTGAATAGCTGTATACGGATGTCAACCGGGTTTATCTGTCTTAAGCAATAAATTCCTAAGAAGTAGTAACTAAGAAGACTACTAAGAAGTAGTTTTTATAATCATATTGGTCACTAATGTAACAGTAACATAAGGTAAAAAATCCATCAAAATCGACCAAACTCACTGCTAGCTACTGCTACTAACAATAGTTTTCGAAAGCAAGTACGTATATTGTTTTTGTTTGGAAAATGTTTCCTCAAACAAAAGAACCGAATATACTACAATGAAACCTCATTTTGCGATCACCTCACAATTAAGACCACCCCTAGAATAAAGACCACTCGACCGTGTCAAAATAACAGTTCCCAAGATTGAAACGCTAAGACTACTTTATTACCCTCCCGTGGGTAGTCTTCATTCTGGGACCAGTTTCTTAAAACATCTCAAATCCAGTAATCATCTTAAGCATGCGGTCCCAGAAATACTAAGAATAATTTATTATACTCCCCTGGGTTGTCTTCATCCTGGGGCTAATTTCTTTAAAAAATCTTAAGTCCAGTGGTGATCTTAAGAATGAAAAGGACAATGGTTGTCAGGGTGATTAGCATTCTGGCCGCCAGAGCTCGTTGTGACTACCGCACAATAGTCTCTGTGGGGGCAACAAGACTCTGACTAGGCAGAATGGGTGATTAGTGAACTTAAGTTTAATTCTGGACTTAACATTTGTCTAGAAACTGACCCCTGAGATCCCACTGTGTTAACCCACCGTAAAACTGCGTGATCCGTTTAGGCCATGTTTAATACTTTCATGTTTTCACACCAGACGTGAGCTCTCCGTGGCTGCGGAGGAGAAAGAGAATCAGGAACAGCAGGACAAGGAACCGGAAGTGAGCGAACCTGCAGCGAAGCGCTCCAGATTGGTACGGGCTCAGGAGACTTACCCGGAACCTTTTGTGAGTGGCCTTATACATATATTGCATAAAATACCATTGGGTTCCAATGTTTTCCCGAAAAAAAATCAACATGATTGTACAATACTAGTAAAACAGATGACACTGTCCGAAGCCTCTTTGTCATGGACGTCATGTCTGTAGTACGGACAACAGTAATTTATAATGGCCGTAATTAACTATAGCACCTTCTCTTGATAGAATCCCCTGCTTGTTCGGTCTCTTGCCCATCTTCTATACTATACAACAGGCAGAGATCCACCTAGCAAGGACGTCATTATGTCACTTCCGGCTATGGTTTGGTGCTTTCTGATCGGCGTCGACGGCTATGCGCCTAGACGGCTAAAGACAAAAATCCATCAAGCGAAAAGAGTCTTACGCAAGGCCCAGTCTAATAAAAATAATAGTTTATTGGCTATACAACATGGCGAACATGAGTTTTGCCAAGGGAACATTACATTACACACAATACAAGGAAGTAGAAAAACATAAAAGCAATACACTTCCATATTTACATGCAATACATGATTTACATTCTTAAGTAGTGATTCTTTAGGATCGCATATTCATGCACCTGGGTATGTAATTACCAATTGCATAAAGTAACCACAGAAAGTCAAAATCTGCCCTGCCAAGTTACAGTTCTAGAAGGCGCACACTGCCAGCTGGTCCTCGTTAGTATAGTGGTGAGTATCCCCGCCTGTCACGCGGGAGACCGGGGTTCAATTCCCCGACGGGGAGGCACATTAATTTTTTTTTTTTTTTTGATTGGTTGTTTTATTTTGATACGATGTTTTGCATCTTATATTCTGGGGGGTGCAGAGAGCAGCCTCCCCGTGGCGCACCCTGGGTATCAGGTCTTGTCGGACATTTTGTTCAAACTTGGCGTGATAGCGAATGCTCTCACACAGTGCAGTGCTTAGACTGTAGTGACTTGAATTGACGTTGCAATCGTTATCACCTGTTTTGGCACGGTATGACCCTTTTAGTGTTGATGTGCCGTTAAACTTTGATAACACTCACTCACTCACTTGATACTAAATAGCGTAGCAAGGAATAAGTATCGTCTCCAGTAGCATCTGTTGATTCTCAACACACGAACAATGCTGGCATTTATCAATATTCCGGGAATTGGGCCTTCACGCAATATTAACTGATTTTAAATCACTCTTAAAATAGGACCTGAATACTGTGTCCATGAGTATGTTTCTGCAAAAGTCGACTTTTTCTTTACTGTGTATGGGCCGAGGAAATATATTGAATAAAATTACTCAAATAGCTCAAAGAAAAGTGAATGCAGCTGAACATTAATTTTGAACCTGAAGGATGTGCATGGGTGTGTTTCTATAAACTATCAGCTCAATCCGATGTTTTCTTCACTATTTTTTATTTCGACGGAAGATATTTTTGAGTAATTTTACTTCAACAACACGGTGAAAAATGGCCACAGCTGAACCATTTTTAACTGGAAATGAAGGCTGTCTATAAGTACGTTCCTACAAAGTAGCTGAATCCATGTTTTCTTCACTATGTATTTTTTGACGGAAAATATGTTTGAATATTTTTACTGAAAAAAACAAACACGCGCATATAACTCAGTCAAAAATGACCGCGGCTAAAACATTTTATAGCAGCTCGTGAAGCATGTAACTATGCATGCTTTGACAGAATAACATCTAAATCCGTTCACCATGTTTTTTTTTTCCCAAAACTGCGGTGGAAGATATGGGGATAGATAACTATGGCAAACTATGTGGATCCCATCCAAGGAAGCGATGCACCCAGAAAAGTGACGTTTAGTGCATCAATTACGTCATCAAAATATCTGGCTCCAAATCATGATATGACTGGTATATCAATTACGGTGTGGTATTTACCCGGGCTCCATTTACCACAATGGTATAGGGGCTCAGAGGTCCACATTTCACAGTCGCGATCCCCAGTGGTAAAATGCCATCCCACCCCACCCCATATATATGACATAGCAGCAATGCTAAGTACAACATTCTGATGGTCTATGGCACCTACCATTCACAGTCCAAGCCAAACATCACAAATAATATATCACCACATTCCAATCAAGACCCTGGGTCGCCAGCTGGGATACCCTGGCCTTTTGGGTCGAGACGTTAGTTAGACAAACAGGATTAACCTGTGCACGGAGCTATACAGTTTAGTCTGGGATAGTTCAATAATCTACATTGCCACAGTTGTGTCACAGTACCGTTTGCAGGAGACCCTGTAAGTTGTATTGTTATAACTATACACCTAAATCAGTAGGGTTCAATATGGGACATTCTGCAGGCCCTATGCTATATCACTGATCTTCCATTGAAAATATAGGCAAACGTTGAAAAATAAGAGTTTATTGAAGAACTAGAATATCGTATAGTCATAGCATGGTGGTTATACAGATTACATCAGTAATACTGGTTGACATAAAAGTATTAGCCTGGTTCCCATATAGCTTCATAAGTTTAACACAGACACAGGGCATTGTCAGCCGTTTCAACTATCGCATTAAGTTAGCTACAGAACCAAGGAGGGCGAGTCGCCTCTTACGCTAACCGCACGTTACATTACATGTAGAAACACGGAGCAAGTCACAGGGAATCCCTGCCCAGCGAGCGCTGTGCTTTAGCTAGCAGGCTACTTTCAGCCGCAGTGCCTCCGAAGTTACAGAGCCTCGGTCTGCATCAGCAGACGCTCTTTATACTAGAATGGCCACAACGTCGCCAACACAACAGCCAATAAGAATGTCGATATTTGTCAATACGGGATATATCCCTAATGGCTGCAATGAGGTTACTAAGAATATAAATATGGATACCAATTATGACAAAATACGGTTTTAAATAAGTAGCAACTGCCAGAGCAGTACCCAAATCAGATACCTACGATGCTAACGTATCAAACCGCTATACTAGTAGTAACTGAAGTATGACGAAATATCGTTACCAACTGGGCGAAAATAGATCGATATCGCCACATATATCATACACAGGGGAATATGCATATAGAAGGTAACGCAAATGAACAGATTATATAATAATATATGAGACCTGGAAAGTTCGTACTCGTCATAAAGAACTGAGGGCTACCAGCCAATCCAGCACAAACATGATAAAAAGACAAGTTTCAGTTTCAATTCCAGTAGTTTTAGGAAATGGCCAAACACCTACAATACTATCATCCAGTCATTTCACCTGTTTATCGCCCAATTTTGACACGAATGTTGCTTTCTTGACCTGCTTAACAGGGCGCGTTTCTCGCCGCAAAATCGCAACATGAATAGTCGGAATTCCAACTGAAACCGACTACAGTGGTCATGGGAATTAGGGACACCCAAGGGACTGTCAAAACTGAATTCCATGAATTCCGAAGTGGTCTTATTTCTCAGGTCAATTTCTACGTAATGAATAGACCTAGGGACTGAAGTAGCTGCCCTTAATTCCCAGGTTGTTCCTATTTCTCAGGTGGTATTTAAGGCAGGTTTCACTGTATTCATGTTGCCCTCGGACATAACGCAGCCTGAAGCTAATCGCATCATGCGCATTGAGCCCCAATAAGCACACTGCCAGGAAGGATAGGTGGACCACTGTTATTAACAAAGTAACATTGCAATATCATTCCATTCTCTTATTTAAACCAGGGTCCATTCAAAATTGATCAAAAGTCCAATTTTGTCAATTTTGTGTGATTTTCTAATAAATTCCTAGTACCGGTACATAACCTGTGAATAAGTGATGACATGGAGACAGTAACGGTTCGGTTGGCCCAACGTATCTACAGATTCTGTTTCAACGTGTTGCACATAGCTATAATATGCGTATAAATGGAAAACTATTCCAACTAAGTGTTACACATCAACCTATGGCTTAAACATGTTAAAGTCGTTCAGATATGAAGGGGCAAAGTATGGAATGAAGTATGTGACATTGCAAAAGATTGTAAAACATTTTAAAGGTGCCTTGGCAAAACTGAAGTCAAGTGTCGCTGTTCAAATTGTATTTTATGTGTTTTAAGAGAAATGTGATGATGTAACGATATATATTTAACTAGCTGTGCTAGAACGCCGAATTAATATTTTCAACCAGCTGCGCTGGTATGCCACCCCTGATCATATGACATCTCATATCATCCATCCATCACTTGTCGGTCAATATCGCTGTGCGCTAATATTTTTGTTAACTTATACCACCGACTTTAAATAAAATGTTATCTTATCTTATCTTATTTTATCTTACATGAAGGATTAACACATAGAGCTAGCCATGGCTAGCAG
>JAAUYG010138430.1_pt1 | contig 11052 bp, 11 predicted proteins | sample 7278091 | NCBI WGS metagenome assembly JAAUYG01 (sample SAMN14350201, study PRJNA611818) | marine sediment metagenome | isolation source: surface marine sediment (0.6m) | place: French Polynesia: Moorea | collected 2018-08
TGTTTGAGTAGGTGCCATATTGGATTAATTACAGCTGCGCCATTACATTTGATCTTGGCTGACCTTGAAGGATCAATTCAAAGGTTCTGATAAGGATGTAGTATCTTATTACCAACCGGGATGCCCCCCTCGCGTTGCACAGCAACCGACTGTCTAGTTGTATTTTATTTCTGCAGGTTAACAGGCAGGGATATGATAGGAATTGCCTTTACTGGATCCGGGAAGACCATGGTGTTCGCGCTGCCTATCATAATGTTCTGTCTGGAGCAGGAGAAGAGGCTACCCTTCCTGCCTAACGAGGGGCCGTATGGCCTTATCATCTGTCCTTCGGTAAAAAAATATCATTTCGTAGCTGTAACAACTTCTCCTATACAGTGATGACAGTTTCTACCATCAACTGCTAGTGGCCAGCATTATCAGATTATATACATCATCTATAAATACAGTTCTCTCTTTTTATTCTACAACTGTTTATTTTAAGACCACTTTGATTATTTGACCACTTCATTTTTGTCCCAAAGTGCCTATTTTGTGCCCTATTAAAGCTTCAAGGCCACCTACGATATAAGACCATATTTTCAAGGTCCTATACATGTTTAAGTGATCTTAACATAGAGGATCCACTACTGTTAAATACTCTACATTTACAATATCAGCACATGCCATCTGTGTAACAAGTATACCGGTACTAAGAAAATACTACGGTCCCCATATTTGAGAGAGACAACTGTATATGCAATGGTTTTATTACAGAGAGAGTTGGCACGACAGACAACTGAAGTGATCCGCTTCATCTGCCAGACTTTAGAACAAGAAGGTTTCCCGTCACTACGTTCTGCCCTGTGTATTGGTGGTGTCTCGGTTAAGGAACAGATAGATGTCATCAACAGGTATGTCAACGGAAACGTCAACACGGCTTACACATGTCTCCCATTTTGCCAGTACAAAGGAAAAGCTTGCAAATATAGCTTTGAAATAGATGAGTTTAGGGGTGAAATCCATGGGTAACAGTGGTTTCTTACATAGCAACAATAAATATACCTATATTAAATTAGTATTTGCACTTTAGTACACATCTTGACAAGCATATATCCAGGTAGACATTAGCTTGAATTATACACCAGACATTGCATGCAGTGCTACATGTATACTGTTCCAGAGAAGTAAGACCACCTCAGAATTAAGACCACCTTGGACCCTATAGTATCTTGAGTGGTCTGAAGTTATGAGGGTCCACTATATATTCATAACAGAGTTATAAAACAGCTTCCAGTATCAAATATCAATTATAACAGTCACAATTCTACAGAATGATATTCTGTCCTTGTAGATCATGTAAACCTGTCCTTGTCGACTGTTAGAGGAATTGCAAACATCTTGGTCACAGCATCCTGATGTGTTTGTTTATTGACAGAGGTGTCCACATTGTGGTGGCTACTCCCGGTCGTTTGATGGACATGCTGGACAAGAAGCTGTTGACGCTGGACGTCTGTCGTTACCTGACACTGGACGAGGCTGATCGAATGATTGACATGGGATTTGAAGAAGACGTCCGTACGATATTCTCATATTTCAAGGTAAATACTGCCCAATTTAGTAGTACAGGGCCACTGGGCTGTTTGAAAACAGTTGTGCAGTCCATGGTGCCATAAAAAAACGTCTTTTGCTGCAATCAGTCGCAAGTTTGCTCTTAAAGCTACTCATGCTGGTTGCTTTTGTTACAGATTTGTTGGATGTTTGCAGCCAAACTGATCCAGAACTCTCAATATAAATTCCTTTTCACAAGAACCTTTTAAGCTTGATATGTGCCTTTTCCCCTTGTTAAAAATCAATCAACTTGGCGGGGATAGATTGATATGACAGTAAAAATTATGTTAAGAAATTCAAGTTAAGTACTAAATGAAAGGTTACTCCTGTGTGTATGATTATATGTAAATTTGGTAAACTGGATATTGTGTACACTATCCAGGGCCAGAGACAGACTCTGTTGTTCTCAGCTACCATGCCAAAGAAGATCCAGAACTTTGCCCGCAGTGCGCTGGTGAAGCCGGTTACGGTGAACGTGGGACGAGCCGGAGCTGCCAGTCTAGATGTCATACAGGAAGTGGAATATATCAAACAGGAAGAGAAGATGATTCGAATTCTGGAGTGTCTCCAGAAAACTGCACCACCGGTACTACAGGGGTTTGGTATCCTATTTTCTACACAAATAAATCATCATATGGCTACTCATGGAAATCTCATTGGTTGGATACATTTTATGACGTTTTTATGGCATCTAACAATGAGCCTTTTGTTTACTTTTTATCAGACGTGGTTTCAAGGGAAATACTTGAGGGGAAAGGTGTTTTTACTCTCAAGTCCATCCGATTATCAAAACATGTAGCACTGTTGATAAGTGGTTGAGTCAGTATAAATATATATGAAATAATATAATAAGTAAGTAAATAGACATGTAATATGTAAAGTTATTCAGTATGGATGACACATAAAATTCTTTGGTCAATTACATTATATGTATACTGGGTTTTGTTATGCGCAAAAAAACAGCCTAAATAAACCAGTTATGTCTTAACCAGTTTTTTCAAAGGAATGATTTGTTCAAACTTAATGATTATGTTAACATACTTCAGGGCTGTAATAAATGTTTATTTATAATTTGTTCTTTGCTTCAAAGGTATTGATATTTGCTGAAAAGAAGCAAGATGTGGATGCCATCCATGAATACCTGTTACTGAAGGGAGTGGAGGCTGTATCCATTCATGGAGGAAAAGGTAAACCGTGAGATAGGATTTACTATAGTACTGTACATAGCACGTTTTCAGCACAGTTTTCACTGCTGTAGATTGAGGCATGTTATGATAGGCATATGTACCCATTTGTCAGTAATATTGTTGGCCTGTAGTCAAAATCTCTACCTGTACACCATTTCCATTACACCCATCTTTGCCAGCTAAGGCTGACAGATTCTTCCACATCCAGATCTGGGTAAATGAGCTTGAAGAACATGCTATTCCCTGTCCAGACAATGAATATTCATAAAGCAAACTTCATCCTTTCTGTGGCAACTTCCATGATGCAAAATTACCGTTTCAAATTTGTGATGTCAGAAGCGCAATAGTAGAAAATCCTGGCTTAAGCTCGAATGGAATGGGTGTATGCCTGTATTGGCGAGGATGAGTGGATGAGTTGATTGAATCAGATGTTATTTTGTAGAGAGATGTTATTTTGTAGAGAGCTGCTTTTGGAATTCCTGAACTGGTGTCATACAGACCTCAACCCACACACATCATCACGCACACCCTTGATACCCCAATAAGAGTTAGGTTTTCGTTGTTTTGTTTTTTTTGGCAAGTCTTGCTTTGTGGGGACTGATCAATGAAGTTGATATACCAGCATTTAACCACTTTTGACACGTACAGTTGTTTCTGTGAAAGTGACCAAGTCCTGGCTCATTACTGTATTTGAAAGTCATGCAAGACTCAAATCAAATTGTGTGGATATTTAACCATTAACTCCCTATTATCACTCAGACCAGGAGGAGAGGACACAGTCGGTTCAGCAGTTCCGACAGGGTCAGAAAGATGTGCTCGTGGCCACCGATGTCGCGTCGAAAGGCCTTGACTTCCAGGCGATACAGCACGTCATCAACTATGATATGCCTGAAGATATTGAAAATTATGGTGAGGCCAGCAGGGAATTAATTAATAATTATGACAGTACAGGTAATTGAACAGACACAGTGTTTCCATTTGAATCGACTGTGTGCATTCCATGGAGCACACAGCACAGCGATTCACTTTAGAAAAAAAAAGGTTTCCAATTCAAGGGAAATACAACCTGCACAGTCTGGTGTTTTGAAATGAAACTATTTTCTGATGTCACAGTTGTAACTATAAATGACTTGATTGGCAACATGCACATTCCAGCGTTTGAATTGCCTAGGCTGGATAAAATAGAATTGCATTACATTTCGGCTTAGTTTAACATTTAATTTCATCACAAAGTGTTAAAATTTGATTCGGAATATTACAGAGTTGGTCCTGTAAAATATAGACTTGATGAAACAGACATGTCATTCAAAGCCTGTTTCTTGAAATGGTCGATATGGCTCCTAAGGGCTTTCTTTGACTTCATATGATGGGAAGGCTGATGTCAAATGACTGAGTACAGATACACAGTGACAGTTTCTCTTTGCGGACTATACACGCTTGTATTGTTGGTTTTACATGGTTCAATGCATGTATTTTCTCATTCATAAGATTAATTTCTTTTTACAGTGCACAGAATTGGAAGAACAGGTCGTCAAGGCAAAACGGGCACAGCGACCACCTTCATCAATAAAACTTGCGGTGAGCCTTTGATCAATAAGACTTTTTAAGGTGTTAGTAAGTTTTAAATTTTCTTATAACTTAAAAGCTAACACTGCTAGTGTCATAAAATTGTAAATGTATGTTTTCCTACATTTTCCCTAAGGACCATTAAAACCTTTTAAAAGGGCTTTTGTCGTGAATCTTACGGTATGTTACAGCTTGCTGTAATATAAGTTTTTTTGTTTTTTTGATTTCTGTGTTTCAGACGATTCTATATTACTGGATCTGAAACACTTGCTGATGGAAGCCAAGCAAAAACTTCCCCCGTTCCTGGCTGCTCTCCAGGCGGAGGAGGAGGTCTATCTGGATATAGGAGGTATGGTGATCCATATGGGACATCTTTGATATTGACACCAGCTATACATATATATTGGAAGTCTTTTAATGCAATACATGTACATTTACTGACAAGGCATTTCATTTAATAAATTGCGATCGCCAGTAACCAAGGTCCAATGCACAAATAGTCATTGCTGGTTCTAAGCGAAAGTTTAATGGCGGGTGCATACAAGCAGAGCATTGTGTTGAGAACAACTCATAAACTCCAGGGGCTGGTTCCTGGAAAAATATCGAGTTCAAAACTGACTTCAAGCATGGAAAAGGCAATGGTTGTTAACATTATTTGTGAACTTAAGTTTATATCAGGACTTAAAGATATTTTCTGGAAGCTGGTCCAATGTGAAGCAGGCTTTCCTACGGAGATGTTACAAGCCAGCTGTCTTTGTTTCAGGCGAGGTCGGTTGTTCCTACTGCGGTGGTCTCGGTCACAGGATAGCGGCGTGTCCCAAACTGGAGGCCGTACAGTCCAAGCAAGCTTCGAATATCGGTCGCAAGGATTACTTGGCTGCTGGTGCTGCCGACTGGTGAGCACCACGGGTAGCTACATCGGATGGGTATGGAATGCATTGTGGATGTGCGGAACATCGGATTGTTTTTGTCAGATGTGAATCCTGTCTCGGTTCCAAGTGGACGACAGGAGCGTCCAGAACAGAGCTGCTGCTAAATTGCAGTAATAGTAATGTACCAGTATGCACTACTACCATCTGGTTGACCAGTAGATTACTACAGAGCTCTAAACCAGGAGGTTCCTGTCACAGATGCAGTTTCCTGTCACAGTTTCCTGTCACAGATGCAGCCTTTACAAGCAAGATATTTGGCCCCATCAATGCTTTACCATGAGGTTGGAGGATCGGAATCCTAGGCTGCTACCGGCATGTGCTGGAGAAGGGTCATATTGTCCTAGATGAAAATTAATTTGTATGCATTCACTATATCAGTTGTACAAGTATATATGTACTGTATCACCATGGATGGGCAATTGGGCACCCTGTGTGTTTTCTCAAGATACAGTACATTTACAATAGTCTTTGCATTCCAAGACCATCCATTCAGCTAGAAAAGAAAGTTATCTTGAAATGGAGAAATGAACTGATGTCCTGTCTTAAAAGAGCGAGTCTTACAATTGCAGCGACCACTGCACTTGCGTTCAGTTCAAAAGGACTAGCTGTTTGACTATTAAATACATGTGCCAGTTATAAAGAGCGTGTCGGTGTGACAACTAACTTTTAGGGACTGCAGCGAGAATGAAATCTCAAAGATTCTATTGTGCCTAGGATGGAGCACAAATGACTGGTTCAAAGGATTTTTTTCTCAATCGCGACTCAAGTCTACTCTAGCAACTGAAAGACCCAAGATTTGAATAAGCAAGAGATTTCTTTTTCAACAGATACTGAATACAAGCTCTATGCCGAAGTTCCTTCCAGAGTGATTCTGAGGGTTGGCTATGTGCTCCAAAACCTCGGTAATGTTGTAAAAAATATTTGATGAAAACTTTCTGCTTGATACGAGGTTTCCAGTGCCCACTGAATGTTGTATAACACCAGCAGTTTCATTATACTCCTGCCTGAAATTATGCTCTTAAAATCGAACACTACATTGGTTTTATCTTTCCTTTATTTCAAGTATTCCTTCTTTAAATCTTTCTCTCGTTCATGATAATTGACCCAATCTTTCAATTACAGCATTAACACAATCAGGATGCTAGGGAATCTGCGATGCCAAGTACAAAACACATTGGGTAATGGCATCCTATATGTACCCCACAAAGCCCGTCCATCCCCGAATGTTTCCCCCGCTACAAATGCATTTTCCTTCAACAAATGAAGCACTGTGGTTGCCATATTATTTTAACTACTTCATATAGTTTACTATGTGCTATGGTGTATTATCTACAGATTACCTATGTTATACAAAGGATTTCTTGCACAAGTCTCCATTTTAGTATTCACCGGCCAATTGCACATTCCACCAAATGACTTCGACTGGCCACGAAATCAAGATTGCTACAGCCCTTTGCAAAACCCTCTTCACAAGGCACCACTTCTTACAAAAATTTTTGTGCAATTCGATTTTAAATATATCTTAAACAAGTTTTTATTTAATATATATGCTGAAATGAAGATGCCACCCGAGCAGTAGCCATGTTGCCAGTCTGTCTAAAACAAGCATTAAAACACCATGTACTAGTCTATGTAGGAATGCTGCAGACTCCCTCTGCCACGGTTATCACTCGCAGGCAGGTGTAGTTTTGTTAAAATATTATCAACACGCTTCGCTATTTATGTGCAAAATAAACAGTTTAATACACGGTACATGCACTCACACATCAAATATAGCCACGAGGAGGATCTCATCTATACAAAAACTCGAAAAGGCACCCATCAAAATGCACTCATGGCAAGTAAAAAAAAAGTTGTGACAATTTTCCAGTTTTTATCAAAAATTCATACTTGCATTCTCACACATCCATACTACTGACATTTGAAACATTCACCGAGGAGATGACAACATGTTCCATGACACAAACCAATGTCGCTAGCAACACCTGGCCACCAGACCTTAAGTTGCAGGTCACTTTAACTAGATTTCAATCCCCCGTTCGGTAACACTGGATTTATATGCCAAGCAGGAAATACAAAGACTTCGCGAGAGCAGGCTTATAGCATTATAACCACTGGCACGTTTCAATACAATCGTACATTGTATTTATAAAATGCAAAGCCATCTTGGCAACAATGGTTAACAAAGTTCTGACTTATACAGTTAATATTACTAAAGCTAAATTACCTATCTTTAAGCTCTGTTCAGAGGATGAAGACCTCCATGCCCAACACAACAGCTGCCACCTTAAATAACGATAGCCCAACATTATAACCTGGCACTGCATTGAGATTTAGTTGCAGACAGCGGGAAAGTTTTTGATTGTGGAAACTAAAAGAATACTCTCAGTATCATTGCTGCAATAAATAGGATCACCCTTCTAGTCCATTTCTGCCGTTGATGGCATATTAATTCCCCTGTCTAGTACATGCATTGTCAAGAGCGCTATCTGTTCACACTGAGAGCACAAACACCACATTCATAATTCTTCATTTTGCCTCGATGTAAACACTCCCAAGATGAACACCGTACAATCACAATGAGAACACATACATTACATGCTTACACCATGAGTCGAAACGACAATAATGAGCAGAGGACTAGTCATTAACATAATCTCGCCAGTTCTGGCCACGCATGACATACACATTCCCATAGCAGAATTAATTGTTTTTGTCCCACATGGGCAAAGTATGCATCAAACATGGTATGCTTTCACAGGCATTTAGCTCCAAGTGCATTAGCAAAAGCCAATGGGTCACGAACAAACTTGGCTAAAAGTGAAAACCCATCCTAACTGAAGAATATTGTGCATTCAGAAGTTGAGGATAAATGCCTAGTATGATTTATTCCAAACCGAAGATATTAATTTATCACTCCATCACAATGGGTCAAATGGACTATTACTATAAAGTGCGAGGATTAAACAATACACAATACTACAGCACAATATCATGGTCTTTGTGAAATATCCACTAGAGCATACTATATATCAGGTAAGTATCAGGAAATGCATTTTTCCTTAAACTGGGACAACAGGCACAATCTCTCGACACAGAAGACCCAAGTAGTTCACATATCCTTACAAATGAGAGGGAATCTGTCAAAATACCTAACGACAACATTAGGTACAAAACACTGGTCTCCCATGCCACATCTGGCCATATGTACTATAGTAATACCCATTTGCACGATTCTTTTACATGAGAAGTAACTTTGCACCAACATATAAAATTTGATTTGATTCTGTCTTTTTCAACTGGTCACCACAGGTCGTTCCAATACATGTAGCACGCCACAAGATAAAACGCCCTCCTGTGGCACATTTGAGAAGCAATCTTCAGCAGTCGCCATAAATAAAGACGCTTGAGTGCGGCGTGCATGGACAAACTGTACAAACATGAGCAGGGCCTCGACATTATGCGGACTGACTGACCGACCTTCTCAAATGCACGCAATGGAACAGAATTACAAAAATATCAAGTAACCTAACATATCTGGATGGACGCATAACATCACGAAAAATTTCATTCAGACAAAATTTGTTATATAAAGACTATCATCACCTAAACCGGGGCCGCCGCTAGTCTTTACTCTGGAATAGATACAAGTTGTTCGTGGCGGCTACGGCGATAATGTTCTCTGACGGGTGCCAAGCCGTGTGTAGGATTTTCTTATTGAAATCTAAACAATCCACTCCTATCTCGTCCTTCTTTCGCTTGCCGCCCGTGCAGACTTTGCGCGGTTTGAGAACCTGCTTGGGTTTCATGTTTTCCCGACATGCCTCCAGGGTGCAGTCTCTCTTAGCATCCCGGTCGAACATACGGAAGAAGTTGTTGTAGGAACCTGTCATTACATGCCTAGAAAACACACGGAGAAAAACCATTTCTTGAGATTGTGGATGAACGGATATTGCTACCAAAAATACAAGAGACAATACATGTTTCACTTGTAAACAGATCATTAATATAACACACATACACTAAATCGAAAACAAAAAGCAAGCAACCAAGTTCAAATATTCTCATAAGCTCCACTATTATGGGGCACAGTAACTACAATCTTTTATTATTTATTATGCCAAAAATAATTTTACTTAATTAAACCAAGTAATAGATGCAAGCACAGCTTCATGTGCAACTGAAACCAATTTACAATGCCTCTTAAAATCTGCTGATAGAGTAAGTGGTATGGGAAAATGCATTTTGAATATCCATGTATTATTACAAATGTTAAAGACTGGCATTCATTAAATCAAGTTATGACTTCAGAGTTGAAGAAACACCTGGCCAGTCTTAATTTTGGATCTTGAATCCTTACCTGTCGTTTCCACTCCACGCACATTCAAACTTGTCGAATATGCAGTCATTCTCATACAACGAACACAGTTTACTGCGAAGGTATTCATGGACTTGGTAAGTCTCTATTGGCTTTGAGTCCATTTGCAAGTCCCAGACTTTCACAGAGAGATAATCCCTGGTGATCAGGTAGCGACCGTTGTGACTGAACTTGGTATCCGATATGCTGGAGATGATCTCGGAGAAGAAGCTCTTGTTGGTTGGGTCCTCTGGCTCCTCAAACACTGGAATTCAGCATCAGGGGTCAGTTTCTCAAAATGTGTTATGTCCTCTAGTGATCTTAATCATGGAAAGACAATGGTTACCAAGGTGATTAGTGAATTTAAGTCCATTTCTAGACCTAAGACTTTTCCAGAAATTGGACCTACCGGTAGCATTGGTAAAACATGCACCACTGCTTAAAAGATGTCAGTGTCAGTTGTGATTACCGGTCTTCTATAGCAGTATTTCATAACTTTGACATAATCTTGAACTGTTCAAATCTTAAAAGCATAAACACACATATGCATCGCAAATTCCACGATTCAAGTGTGAAAGCATGTTCAACAAATTAAGCGGATTCTGTTAATTCTTAGCATCAAGTGCCATGAAACAAATGATGCTCCTTCTCATCAAAGACAACTCTCTAATAAGGACAGAATTTATTAAAGCAGAAGCAGCCTTATTAGAGGGGTGCCACTGAAAAACGATTGAATGTACAACACTTACGCTTGGCATGCTGATCACAGAGGGCCTGCGACCTCATGTCACATAACCGTATGGAGCCTTTACTGCTGCTGTACACAAACGTGTTACACTCGTGTGGGTGGAATTCCGCTGCAGTTATCACTTCAGTCAGTTCCTCCATATTGGCCGGCTTTATGTCTACTATGTCTGGGGTAAGGTGGTTAAGGATCATAGGCAAAAACATCCTGTTAAGCGTTGGGTCATAAAGAAAATATTTAGGGCCCATTCCCTGCTACATGCATCAGTATCCGAATTGTTGCAAATGACATGGTAGCACTTAAAAAAAAAGTATTATCAAACGTTTGTATAAAATCCATCTCATAAATTCAATAGAAACTCTATTATACAATTTTAAATTTTATTCAGAGGGGTGGGGGGATCTAACATTTTTATTTTGAAGGCTCAACGACGGACAGAACTTTAATATTTCACTAATAACTTTCCTATACATGTAGAGATACATGAGATCTGGAGACTGTCACCTTGTGTTAATGTGATCTTTATTGGAAAACAGGGTCAGAGGGCAACGACCTACAGAAATTGGACAATAAACAAAGCTGCTATCTTTAAAGGGGGGGGGGGGGGGGGGGGTTAAGGTACAAAAAAAAAACCGTTTAAAATTTTAAGCAAATGGAAAATAAAAAAAAAAAAAACAA
>JAAUYG010154298.1_pt1 | contig 11052 bp, 11 predicted proteins | sample 7278091 | NCBI WGS metagenome assembly JAAUYG01 (sample SAMN14350201, study PRJNA611818) | marine sediment metagenome | isolation source: surface marine sediment (0.6m) | place: French Polynesia: Moorea | collected 2018-08
GTGCTGAATTGGCGGGGGGGGGGGGTACTGGGGTCTGTTTTTCACGCCAATTCAGCACGAATTCTCTTCAGGCCGTAAGACCGCCGCGGGCTTGTTGCTCTGTGATTCTTTTCCAAGCCATGAGCTTTCTTCATTTGCTGTTTCACTTGCTTGACAGTTTTTTTTTGTTTCTTTGTTTCTTTATTGTGCTAATGGTTATATGGTAAGAGAACATTTGGCAAACATTTATCGAACGCAACAAGAAGCTGTGGGTGCGATGCCCCCCACATCACACACACACACATACACACACAAAGGACATCGCGCAAAAAGCCAAACACTAGCTAAGCTAGCCAAACGAAATGAACTGTAACTGACCAGAACAGGAGATCTGATTGCAAGTAAACGGGACAGACAAGAAGAATGGGTTCTGTCAAGCTTGTTTTCAAGAGTCTCAGTTTGTTATGGTTTCCCTTTCTAGGATGGAAAATGTGTGGATCCCTCAATCTTGCGAGAACAAAAAATAGACTGCACAGCTATCACCGGAACCTCATCAGTGCAAAGTACGTAAAAAATTCTCGTGACAATACCAACTCACGGACCAGTGGGAACCACTGTAACACGGGCACGGAAAGTTTTCAATGAACCAGTGGAAGCAAAGGATAGTTTATAGTTTTTCGTTCTGTCTCGCCTCTGGACGTCGCGCTTGACATGTACGGTATATATGCCAACGATTCCGGTCAGCACAAGGTCGCGATGTACAAATCAGCGCAAGTTTTGGAGGTGGGGTTATCCATCGGTACAACGAAAGGTTTTTCTGATGACGCGAAGATGCAGACAACATGAAAATTCTGAAATTTGCCTTTCAGAAGAGATGGTCTGGTTGGAGAGATACTTACTCCCCATCAAGTGAAGGAAAAGGCCCCATACATAAAAACAGACGACCTGGAAGTGAGTCCATTTTGCGTTGTTTCTGACATCTGTCATGCATCGTGAAGATGACCTCTTGTGAAGATGTAAACCCGCTGGCATTGTTTCAGGGAGGTGTTTGGTTACCTCATGATGGCGTTGTCAATCCGACAGATGTGGCAATGGCTCTGTCGAAGAGAGCGCGAGAAATGGGTGAGAACAGTTTTCTCCGCATAAAACTCCAATCCGGGTCGAAATAATAGAGATGGTTACACCAAATCGAATCATCTTCGATGATATGGACCAGCTTTGAATGTGGTAGAGAATTGTGTCCACAGCTTTTCAAATTGTGATGCCAACTACGATGTGGCAAACTTTGGCCTCTCCTTTTGTATTGAATTGGCGGAACAAAATGGAGTGGTGGCATTCTTTACAAACATTGTGTTTCTGGATCGAAATGGTTTTCTGCTTTTGACAGGTGTCAAAATCTTCGACAAATGTGAAATTCAACGCGTGCTGACCAAAAACAAACAAGTCAGGGGCGTAGTGACTGCGCAGAGAATGGTCGAGTGCAAATATTTCGTCAACTGTGCTGGAATGGTAATCTTTGTCTGACCTCCATCCTTTCAGAAATTTGTTCTTCGAATTCTGATAAACCCAGGTTTGTCCGCGTCTGAAACAGAAAAACTACCCTCTGGAATTGTTTCAAAATATGAGCATGTCAAAAGAGATGATGTGTGTTCCAGTGGGCCAGAGAACTTGGACAACAAGCTGATCGCCCCGTAAGAGTGCCTCTCCATCCTTGTGAACACTTTTATATTGTGACAAAACCAATGGAAAATGTGGATCGAATGATGCCAGGTAAATATTTTAGAACTCGTTTCATATCAACCAAGTTCGGTACAGGGTTCTTGATAAACCAGTGTGTGTATCTGTTTTGCAGTTGTACGAGACTATGATGGACACGTTTACCTCAGGGAGTGGAGCGGAGGAATCATTGGCGGAGGGTTCGAACCAGTTGCCAAACCAGTATTTCACGATGGAATTCCAGCGAAATTCGAGTTTCAACTGCTGGAGGAAGACTGGGATCATTTCCGTAAGTGGCCCTGACTTCAGTCGCGAAATTCAGTTGAATTGAATTGAAGTTGCCTCAATGATATCTGTATAACTGACAAAGTTAACACGCCATGGTTTGAGGAACTCCCCAACTCGCCTTGTGATGATTTTCTCAGCAACTTTACGACGCGAATTTGCGCTTCATAAAGAATCGCTGATCTGACCGACTTTACAGAGGTGTTGTTGGAACAGCTTTTGCATCGCATGCCGAATCTAGCCAATGCCGAGATCAGACAGATGATCAACGGTCCTGAAAGTTTCACACCCGATTCAAAGTATCTGCTCGGAGAGGTTCCTGAGGTACTCATTCGCATTCATCAACAATATCTTGCATTCACAACATTGTTTCCCCCTTTTTACTTCGCCACTCTGTACGTCGCCAGATGAAGAAAATATTCCCCACTCAACCACTTTGTTAACGTGCGGTCTTTTCGAGCTTAGAGTGGTGTTTGTAGTCTGGCAACACTCCTACCCATGGGCGAATACTCCTACAGATGAACCGATTACCGATGACCACGCGACATCTTTTGTTGTCTCAGATTCAGAACTACTTCGTGGCAGCAGGAATGAATTCGTCTGGTATCGCCGCAGCTGGAGGAGTCGGCAAGTACATGGCAGAATGGATCATTGAAGGCCAGCCCAGTATTGATTTGTGGTCCCTGGACATCAGGCGCTTTATCGACATGCACAACAACAAGAAATTCCTCAAGGACAGAGTCACAGAAGTTCTTGGTAACTTGCTTTCAGCGTCCTTTTTGTCGTTCATTCTATTGCCACCATTTCAGCTCCTTTCAGAGAAACTTCTTTTCTCTCACTTTCATTGTGGTCTGTTTGTTCTGGCTGTAAAAAGAAAAAAAAATGCAAGACGTCAAAAAGCTTTTGAGTTCACAAACATCATGAGCCAGCAGTCGTTTTCAGCTGTATCTGGGACCGCGACGTGCCCCTGGGATTGGAAACATGTGGCGTTCAAGAAGGGAAGAAAGCTGCGCACTTCTCCCCTGTACACACGTGTCGAAAGTGATGCAGTCTGCGGACAGTTCAAAGGATATGAACGTCCCTTGTACTTCCTCTCATCAACCAAGGAGTCCGGGCAATTTGGCAGCGATCTTTATTGTATGATATCGTTCATCAGCATGACATTTGTTCAGTCCTGACCGAACTGCCCTTTCCCTTCCGTACCCCAACTCACTGCATACGATTTGGTGCCTTTTGTGGTGCATTTTTTTGCTGCTGTTGCTTTGCATCTGAAACAATAATTATTTTTCTCATACATGCAGTCGGCCTTTACTCATTCATCTGACCAGCTTCTCTGCTGAAGCTTGCTTCATGCTTGTTCAACCTGACGCACTGTGGTTGCCTTGTAACTGGCTGTTCTTTGCATGAATTTAGGACTGCATCACAGTTGTGCTGCTATTCATCACTATGAAACTGGGAGACGCTTACGAACATCACCTCTGCACACGAGGCTCAAACAGGCCGGAGCCGTCTTTGAACAACTGATGGGATTCGAGCGGCCCATTTGGTATGATACCCAAGAAGATGGAGGTAACAGTTCCTGAGTTGTTTTTCTTTGTGAACACGTGTGTGTGTGTGTTTTGGTTGCGCAAATAACAATGTGATTGTTGTTGACGTTCGCATGTAGTTGATTACTTAACATTTCCGGGCCTTGGCTTTGCCACAGAAAACATACAGAATTTAGGGCAATTCCGATGTCCACGTGTCGCAATGGTATGAACACTCATTGGGAGATGTTTTTGAGGAATTACAAGTATGATTCCGTCACAATTAACCCGTCCGAAACCCATTTTGATCTGAATTATTTTTGGTCCTCAAAACTCTCGAAAGATGTGCTCTTGTGTGTGTTTTTTTTTTTACACATTCAGTTTGTTGATTTGATTTTACAAATTGCTGGCTGGAAACACAACTTGTTGGAAATACGACGTCTTTTGGTGTTCTCTTTTTGGCAGATGATTTCATGGATAGTGACGAACCAGAGGAAGGAGGCTTTGGCAAACCCGTGTGGTTCGACAAAGTGAAGGCTGAGTATTGGGCGTGCAGAGAAGGGGTGTGCCTCATAGACATGTCGACGTTCGCAAAGTATGAGTTGATGGTACGCTCACTGCTTATCATTCAGTGTTTGTAAAATGTTTGTTGCGAATCCAAAGGTGTGGTGGGCTGGTCGTGAACTAGAGAGGCGCCATGAACACAGAAAAGGCATTAAGTGAAATTTGCACTCAAGTGCCAGTGTCGTCTGTTATCCGTCATTTTTCAGCAAGAATCAAGAAAATATTTTTCCCTTGCAAACCGCGGCATAATTTCATTTACAATTGCATTTGCAGTCAGGCGGAACAGAAGTGGTGGACTTTCTTCAATACATGTGCTCAAATGACGTTGACAAATCAATCGGCACTGTCGTTCACACTGGAATGCACAATCATTTCGGCGGGTTCGAAAACGATTGCAGCGTCGTTCGCATGGCTGAAAACAGGTTCGTGTTTCCAACTGTGGAACATGACAATGTGTTCGAAAATCATCCTGTGTACAAATTTCCTGCAACATGACCAGTGGGCTCCAGTGTTTCCTTTGCAATTTGCAATTATCGTGTTCTTTTTCTTTCAACTGAACGCAGGTACTTCATGGTCAGCCCCACTAATCTGCAAACACGAGCGTTGCACTGGCTGCGCAAACACGCGCCAGCAGACGGCTCTGTGCAAATCAGTGATGTGACATCCATGTACACTGCAATCAACCTCATTGGACCCAAAGCTCAAGAACTACTGGGTGAACTCACAGACACTCCTCTTGAAACAAAAAATTTCTTCAGTATGACGTGCAAGGTCAGTGCTAGTAAATCTGGCGGGATTATTCCTGGTGGACGAAGTGAAATTGGCAATTGAGGAAAAACATTGCGAGTTTCTGATGGTTGCAACTTTTTAGTTCGGATTTCCAATTCTTCTTTCTCAACAGGAGATAGATGTTGGCCAAGCTAGTGGCATCAAAGCTATGAGGTTAACTCACTCGGGTGAAGACGGCTGGATGCTTTACGTACCGTCTGAGGTAAAATGGTGGCAGCAACTGTCGTCTTTTTACCACAAATTGTATGAAGTGGTCTGGGTAATGCGCAGAAATGTCTGGAAAACCCCATTGGGGGCGTTTCAAGAAAAAGTTTGAACCGAGAACAGTAACTTGGCGCGCATGTCCGTGTTTCAGTACGCACTGCACGTCTACGACAGTTTGATGACTGTGGGTCGAACGTACGGAATTCGCAATGCGGGCTACTATTGCCTGCGAGCGTTGCGCACGGAGAAGTTTTTTGCCTACTGGGGGACCGATCTCACTCCATACATAACGCCCCTGGAATGTGGACGAGAATACCGGGTCAAATTTGACGTGAGTCGGGTTTTACTTTCACTTTTGTTCCGTTGCACAAAAGCATACGTGAAGCAATGTAGGAGCACTGTCACACCAGGGAGCTGATATCAAAAACTGGAGATTTTGTTTCACCTGATTTGTGGAAGTTCTAAACTTCATTCTGAATGTTCTCGCTTCAATGAACTGTTTGTTTTACTCAGGTGGGAAACTTCATTGGACACGGAACTTTGCTGAAACAAAGAGACCTGGGCATTCGAAGGAAACTGGTTCAGTTGCTGCTGGATGATCACGACGTGGACAAAGATTTGTGGCCCTGGGGCGGTGAGCCTATCTACAGGTGAGAACATCGAGAGTGAATTTCGTTTCCAGTGCAGTTCCTTCCGATTGATGAAACAAGTGTCTCTTGGGAAAACAGAATATTTAGCCTGCCTTCTTGTATCTTGCAGAAATGGGAAGTACGTAGGCAATGTAACATCCACGGCCTACGGGTTCAGCTTGGGAAAGCAAGTGTGCCTGGGCTATGTGCACGACTTCGACGATGCTGGTGAAGCCAAAGTTCTGACGTACGATTACGTACTGAAAAAGGCTTCCTACGAAGTGGACATCTGTGGCAAAAGATTCAAGGCAAAAGCTGGAATTTACCCACCAAAATTGGCGTCAGCTGCAATTGTGATACAAGGTCAACCACGAAAAGCTCAAACAACTTGACGGAAGGTATTGTGATAGCGTTTTCTTTCTTGCTCCGTTTGATTTTGACATCAAAAGACCAGCAGTTTTCAGGCGTTTAGTACTGGGACGCTTCATCTGTGCGGTCTGTGTAGGTGCGTCCTGTTTTGGAATCTGACCTTTGGCGGCATTGTTTTGCTTTTCGCCGCGAGAGTAGAGTACATGGAGTCACGTACGTGTCTTAGTTGTCTCCCCCCCCCCTGCCAAGATAGAAGATAGGAAACTGCTCAAACCACTCCTGTGACGGTTTGAAGAGAACACATGAGTTGGTTCTGCTATCTGCGTTTTGGCTTTGCGCCGACCAAGCGTTCATGTTGGGTGTAACATGCTGGAGAGGGTACTGTCACGAGGAAACACTGCCCGGTTCTCTTGTATCCATTTCCACCACTCCGCAAGGAGTAAACCGGTCAAATTCGGCACATACTGGCTTTGCCGGAAATCATTTCTTGGAACTGGGACTCACTTCCCAGGACAGGCCGCATCAGATGCCTCTGGGATGTCTCTCAATTTCAGTGAATTGGTTTGTTTGGTGGTGTGAAAATGCAGTTCAGTGCCATTTATAACATGCTCTTTCGGTTGCCTTGCAACGGTGACCCAGACCGATGGTGAATTATTACGTTATTTGCGAATCAGTGAAACAGTTGTTGTGTTATCGTTTTGTTGGCTTCCAGGGAAAGAATTCGTTTTTGTTGTTCCAAGTGTAGCTGTGTTTTTTTACTGTTGAAAATACAAAACCGAATTGAAACAGGTTTGTTTTTGTTCGACTGTTTCGCTCAGGCAGTTATAGCGTCAGAGTGAAGAAAATACTGTGGTGTGTGGTTGCAGAAAATATTGTGGCGTCGGCATGATTACATGCTTGTTGTGGCTCTGTTGATGTTCTGCAGATAGAGGTCTTCTGGCACCTTCCCGCCATAGCAGATCTGGAAAACAGACCAATGAGGCAAGAACTTCTCAATTTTTAGGCCTTATGGAGTCATATACGTGCCGTTGTGGAAAACTCCCACTTTTGTTACCGCGTTTGAAGAGTTTTCTGAAGTGGCCTCTCGCGTGGCACTTCGCTGGCAACACTCGCAAAATGAGTGGAATCAAAAAACGAAAATCTCACCTTTGATTTGCACATGGGGTCTCCGTCAGAATCCGTCATTGTTCCTCCGTAGAAGACTGGGAGTTGTGACGGATCTATGTCTGCTAAAAGCTGATCTCTACCATTGTCTGGGAAAAAAGACAGTGACTAAAGCTCTATTCACACTTGCGTGGATTTTTCTCGCAGCGAGAATTTTTTTCTCGCAAGTGTGAATAGGCCTACATTTGATGTTTCTTGATAAATTCCATTCAAATCCTATTTGTTTTCTGTGCGTGATCTCACAGTGGAAAAAGTGAAATTCCAACTGGTCTTGAATTGCTCGCCACGAGAAAATTCCACGCAAGTGTGAATGGGGCTTAAAAACTTGAAAAGATTTCCCGATTTCCCGCAGAATTCTGCCAGGCCGTCATTTGTGGACCGCAGGTTTTCTGTGCAACAATACGCAACTTTCCAGTTGCCGCTTTGTGTGCGCAGGAAAAGAAAGATTTAGAATGAAACAGACCTGTTGTAATTGAGAACTTATTTCTCGTGTGTTCATCCATGACAGCGCTCAAAATCTTGTAGATCTTGTGAAACACGCCGGGGACTGGAATTAAAAGAAAAAGGGAGTTTATCGTTCAACCTGTGCAGGTCTATTCTCTTTCCAGTTTGAAAAGCTTTTGTTTGACATTTTTGCTGCTTTGGAACACAAACATTCAGATGCCGTTGGTCTTGAACAAGACTGGATTGGTGGCCAGACGCTGAACCCCACCCCCAGGCGTCAGAGTTCACTTGGCGAAAACGGCAAACTCCAGTGTTGTACCAACTTGCCATTTATGATGAAGGTTTTCTTCAGCATGTTTGGGTAATTGTCTTGCATCATCTGAAGAATGTTCTTGTAAATGCCCGCAGCTGAAACAAGCGAGTATTTCTTGTCACGAGTGAGTCTTTTTATGGCGAGCAAAAGGCCGATCCTGAATATTTCGTTTTGTGCTCTCTTTCGCCTCTGCGTGCCACAGAATTTCAGCCTGATTGGTTGGTACCTGAAAAGGACATGTGGTGCATTCCTAAGCCATCCATGTCAAGTATTTGAACAACTTGATGCACCCAAATTCCAGTTTCTCTGCTCCTGGCTCTCAGATGTGTGCGTGTTTCTTCCAACTGATGAATTATAGTTCGAGTTATGTCCTCTCTGGTAGTTGCAGCCAGGATTCCTGCGAGTTTTTCAGAAGTTTGCTCACAATGGTGTGTTCTTTTTGACCGTTCTGAAAGTTTTTATCGGGTCGTGTAAGTGGCAATGATTTAGACCAGATGGACCTTTTGTTTTACTTCACCTGCGAGGTCAACTCGGCCTGTCGGGTCGATGAACAATGGTCGTCCTTCTTTGTCGTGACCGACCACCTTCATGACAGAAGGAAAGTACCGCCGCAGAACTTCGGGGACGTTATAATCCTCCAGGATGGTGTCAGCAGACACTTGTTTTCGCCACTGCATACTCTGAAAAAGAAAAGGGGCTTGTTTTTCTGAATTGCTTTAAAAATTTACAAAGAGCTGCCCCCCCCGCACCAAGTGTGCCTCGACACCAAATACGTTCGTTCACGTTTGCAGTCGTTTGCATTTGTGCCAAAGAAACAATTTGCAACAACAAAACAATCTGGCAAGCACGGTGCATTTTACCTGTCTGTACATTTGCTCAGCTTTTCGAAGATCAAATTGTCGAGCTGAAAGAGAATTGGCGAAAAGCAATTCATTGGTGAACATTGGTGGTGTGTGATTTGCATGTGGACATCAGGACTGATCTGTGATCGCGGGTATTTTTGACCGTGTCTGCGCATCGTCGTGTTACTTAGGATTTAACAGACGTTTGGTCTGTTGTGTTCGGGAGACACCAAACGCGTCTTGCGCTGTGGTTTGCTGAAACTGGGTGTGGCGCTTAAAAATTCCATTTGGTGCAGCCACTGTCATTGAAAAGCAACCACAAAAACAACGCCATGCAGAACGCACCACAAAACGCGCTCGGTGTAACCGGGCCGACACGGGTGACGACCAGCGAAGGGGCCTGTCCCGTTTTTAAGGCCGCGCGCGAGTGAAGGCCTGGCCACACCGAAATCGCGTCCGCGTCCGCGCTCGCAATTCATTTTCCATTTCCCAAAAGGGGCCCCGTTCGCGTTGACGCGCTCTCTGCGCGTGCGTGTTTCTGTTTCGCAGAGCGCCTCATGCCGTAGTAGATGTTGTCTTGTGGAGCCCCCTACCCCCATCCCGCCCACTGCGCTGCTTGGGAGGTGGTTATGTGGACTTTTCTTTGACAAAGCTAAAGCGTGCAGTCCACCTTGAATCCATTTGAGTAAATCCAAATCGTCGTGTTCGTGGTGCAACACGTCTGCAATCCTCTCCCGGAACTGAAACCAGACATTCGTAAAAAGTCAAGATTGTTCTGTGGCTGGTGGTATTTCGTGTGTGTAGTGTGGAATCAAAATGCGAAAAAGCCAGATGCACATGTGGCACAGCGACTCATTTGGACTTACCCGTACGATCGCTCTGCTCTCTTCTGCGGTGAAGTCCACGATTGGCAATGTAGAGTGAGGCTGGTCAGCCATTCTTGGACTGAAGATCTACCGCATATACCTAATACCTGACTGAAGGGAAAGGTGGATCACGATCAGCTGATCCGTAATCCTGGCCAACGGAGGAGTAAACGAAAACTGAATGTTCAGAGTTGAGTGCCAGTTCGTTTTTTGCACACACAGATCTGCGTTTATCAGACTTGTTTTTTTTTTTTTTTTTTTTGTTCGTTGATCTCATAATACAGAAGTGTAGATGTACTTAGCTTATCGTCAAAACAGATACATTTTGACATTGACATACTCCTAACTCCGTTCTACACTAGACCTTCGCCAGCATGTGATGGTGTATACGATGGCAAAAATATATGAACAATTAGACTCTAGATCTACTTGTCTGTTATCTGTAATCTAGAATCTTCCCGCAGGTGGAGATCTATCATCCAGATTTTCTAGATTCTAGATGGACATTCAGACGACTTGGATTTGCAGGACTGTCTGCGGTTAAAATCATAAAGGTTCAGACAAGTCAATCTCCCATATATACAACCAATGATTTGTGTGACTTGTGCGGATCCAAATGTCATTTCCACAGGATTATTGAATCAAAAGAGAGAGAGCCATTTTGCCCCAACTTATCCGAAGTGTGATTCCAGAGCAATCTCAAATCTTTACCGGTAAGAAATCTGTTTCTGTCGAGCTGAAGTCTAGATCCAGATCTGGATTCGTTCCCGCCAGAGGGCCTTAGGTGGCGCACGCGGAAAAGACTGCTGCGGGCCCGACGCACGCAGGGTAGAAATAAGAAATAAACCGAAAACTTGGGGGGTGGGGGGGAATTGCAACAGTGCAACAGCAAATTTGTCATTGGTGCAGTCCCAATCATCACTCCAGCAGAAACAAGCAACATGAGAATTTTATTTTTTTGTGTGTGTGTGTGTGTGACAAATTACAGCTGGTAAACTATTTTCATCGCCAAATTGCGACGTGGGAAAATGACATCTCCCCTCCCCTGTTTCCACGAAAAAAACTACACAGCAAAACTTTTAAGCTAAAAGCGCTAGAAACTGTTTTCATCATTGTTGACAAAATACCTTGTCTAAGCAAGAACAACGCTCCCCTACACATGTTTTTTTTAATGTAAAAATGAACTCACGTCCTTCGAAGGGTGACAGACACAAAAATAGATCAGGCAAACCAAACGAAAAAGTACAAAACATAAAAAAAAGCTCTAAAAATGCGGCTTGAAATGAGTATCGCAACGAAGACAATTCCCCTTGTGGCACACAGCTACAGCACGAAAGGCAAAAAGTAACAAGTATACGCTGA
>JAAUYG010176718.1_pt1 | contig 11051 bp, 3 predicted proteins | sample 7278091 | NCBI WGS metagenome assembly JAAUYG01 (sample SAMN14350201, study PRJNA611818) | marine sediment metagenome | isolation source: surface marine sediment (0.6m) | place: French Polynesia: Moorea | collected 2018-08
CCCGCCAAAAAATCGATCGATGCCGCGGCTAGATGAAATGGAGAAAAAACCCCTCCCCCCCAAACGAAAGTACTTTCGCCTTTTGGCGAACATCGATATTATGATACGACCCCTTAGGACTGCCCATTGTGGCTCACCAGGAACTGCTGGGGGGAGATCGACCCTCTCTCGTAGCTAGGAAAGGAATGTATTGACTAGAAGAATTACTAGACACAGTTACGGGTGATGAATGTCGATGCTTCTGCCCAAATTCAGCAAATACCAGCACCACGGCCGTTTCGTGCCATGCAAAGCATATAGGTTAAACACTTGCTCCGCCACCCCACCCCACCCAACTTCCAAGACCCACATTTTTAGCCCTCTGACTCTTTGACCAACTTGAAAGACTTCCGGCTCCCAGTTCCCAGCCCCAGCAGCAGAGCATAAAGTTCTCCAATGGAATTCATTTCCATTCCGTGCCATGTTGCCATCTCCCCCCTCCCCCAAATTGACTCAGTGGTCTGGTTCCTACACCCCACCCCAACACCCACCCAATGCACCTACGTTAAAATGCCACTGTGAAAAATTGTGGTCCGTATATATTGATTCCAATTTGCCATTCCTATATTTATTCGCATTTTCCAATATTACGAAAAGATTTTTGCAATATTAGAAAATCATAAATTGAAAGACAAATGCTGGAGCATAATTTTGTTTGTTTTCTGTCAACGTGGAAATACATCTTACGACACTGAAGTTTGATTTTCCACCATTGGGCATTTTTTACACTGGGTACCCAGTTTCAAATATTGCATATTAATAAGGTATTTGATGCACTTTCGTGTTTTTATACAAATGCAGACTGACGAACATAAGTCATCAACTCGGTCAGAACAAGATGCTTAGAGGTGAAGACTATTGGAATTACACTTTCACTTACAATGTATGTGCTTTGAATCTTATATTGGAGTTTTTGTTGTAGTACAGCTCGGCCTTAAATCTCCCCGCTGAAGATTGACCTGTTATTTTTTCTCTGGTAGTTCAGAAGGAAAAAGCAAAAAATTCAAGAAGATGGCTTGGTTGACTGCCAGAGTGCAATGTCGACCAGCGGACTGAAATGTTCTTCATAAACCTGGATAAAAAAAAGAAGGAAAAAGAGCAATTCTCTAATTCTAATAGCGATCTGAACGGGTAATTCCTCGATGTAAGCCCGTGAACACAATGGAACTACTTACTTTATGGTGTAGGAGTATTATTACTCGCCTGTTCGAGGCACGAGACTTGCCTTTTACTGTAGTGAAGGATATGCGAGCAGAGAGCTGAAATATGGATCAAACTGACGACGATTCCAGCAGCCTCAGTGACGAAAGCAGTAGAGGCAGTGGCTCTGCATGCTATATGGCATTAGATATTTTTCTTTAATGGAAAAGGCTCGGGTTCGAGTCGCACCCGAGCCTCCTTCTTCGTGGAAAGGGTAATCCTCTGAACACCCTTGATGTACAACTGAATACAGGCTCTAAAGAATGCCTATTCGTCAAGATCCAGTTTAATGCGAAGAACGAATTATCAGTCCCACCAATGTACCACTCACCCCCATCGAACGAGGAGAAAAATATAAAGCTTTTGCGACTGATGAGAAATGTAAACACACAAGTATACACTCATTTCCTCATCATGAAAGATTATAACTTGCCGAACATCGGCTGGAATTCCAATCAGGTTCATTTATAAGCGAGAAAATGGAGTATTTGGCGCCACAAGTTCACGGTATGAATAATCGGTTTCATTCGGAAGCCAAACTACCCTGGTCATATGACTACCCTTTAGCCAATCATAATGCGACAAATAAAAGCCCCGCCAATCGTGAGATGTCCTTGTTTTTCGCGCCTTTACCCTTATTTCGGGTATCTTCGGAAAACTTTCCCGCTAAGGGGTTTAAAATACTCCCTATTTGTACGAGTACAATCCTGTCTAACTATATAACAATATATGGATCGATTGATCACCGACGTAACATACATCAACAATATGGAAACACGTTATTCATAGCATGCGTGTTGCTGAATGAACCCACGCCGTGACTAGCTATAATTATGATGGAGATTGAAACGCCAGCCTTGAATTATACGGATTCCTACAGAGTGTACAAGACAGCTACCTGAGTCAGCAGATACAAATATAGAAAAAACAACAAGTGCAAAGTTATACACATCAACAACAGGCATGGAGCAGCAACTCCCTACAGTCTAAGAAACCCCGAAATAGATATTGAGTTGTTATTGATAATTTTTGATTCAACCAACACATAAGGGTCAGGGTCAACATAGTTCTGAAACAAGTACATTGGATGACCCAAAAAGGACCTTGAGTACTAGGTCAAAGATATCCCATCTATAGTATGTGTTCCTAGTTTCCCCCGAGCCCCAAATTTCACTTCACTCTGCTTTGCTCACGACTAACAACTTTTGAGTTGCAGGTCAGTTTGTGGCAAGTGCACCGAATGATAACACATTGACAATGACCCAAACACTGCAAGGTCAAGGCACACCTTTTTAATATGGGTTCTACTTAGTACCCTCGAGTCTGAAATTCCGGTCCGCTTCGCATTACGATCAGCCATTTCCAGGATTTTTTCGAAAAGGATTCCTAACTTTGTGAGGAGTAACGTTTGTGAGGAGTAACGTTTGTGAGGAGTAACGTTGTGAGGAGTAACGTTGTGAGGAGTAAAGTTTGTGAGGAGTAACGTTTGTGAGGAGTAACGTTGTGAGGAGCACCTAACTTTGTGAGGAGTAACGTTTGGAATTCTCTGCCCATATGATTCCATGAAAAGGACTTTTAAATTTTTCGTTACTCTTTGAGAAAGTCAAGGAGTAGCATCTTTAATTTTTCACTCCCATGGGGTACCATGTTAACAAAATGGAAAAAAAATCATTCAACTTATTAAATAATTAAACTTCAACAAATTTAAAAAAAAAAGAAAAAAGAAAAGGTGGTGTGGGGATCTGGCGAATAGGTGACAAAATTTGGTGTTAACTCGCTTGTCGATTTCTTAGAAAATGTGTTTTCCGGACGGACGACGACGACAAATGGTGGACGCCCGCGACACGACATTATCTCTGATGACACAGGCAAGTAGATTAAAAGGCAACTGGGCGACTACAGTTCGGATCAGCCCCTTCTACCCCTTCTAATAGTGGCAAGCATAATACTCCGGCAAGTACTCTTTTCGTGTTGCAAAATACTGGTTAAAGGCCGAGATGGTATTCCCTATTAAACTGTTCAAGCCGGGCCTTGCCTCTTTAATAAAGCTTAATAAGGGGTGCATGGTGTAAATAAATTATGTGCCTCGCCAAATGACTCTTTATGAATGAAACATATGCAGTGTGCCAACCTTGCCAAAGGTGACCCTATCTTGATATACATATGAATGCGGTGTGGTTTTTGGGAAGGCCTTTTCTGGGCCTGGGTCAACAGGCTGTACCCCGAAATGACGATACTGCACCTACGTATAATATCGATCGATAAGAGCCACTCCATGCACGTCCTGTCACTGTGGGACACCACTGGGGCACCGAACAGCAAGATTACAACAGTTATGCATTAAGAAGCAAACAGGAGTGTGAGAGGACAATATTAATACCACAGATGGTATTGATCGTGCAGGGATAATATGCAGGGTAGCGTTAATTAACGGTAAGTTCGGTAATGTCGCTCATATTTATGTATCTGTTTGTCTTTTTGATGCATGTAGCTTAGAGCAAAACAGATAAATGGGCTAACCCATTAAAAGTGGTACACATAAAAGGCTCTCTTGCATGCATGACTATCTATGCATAAAAGGCAGTCTTGCACGCGTGGCTATCTATGTCAGCCAAAACATAAAAACACGGGCATTGCAACCCCTGCTTGTATGAAAATATGTGTGTGTGTGTTTCGCAAGCGATATCATCATCAAGATCTGAAAATAGCAAAACTGCATAGTCTAATGGCAGCGTGTCCCACTTCAAGTCCCAGAGTCGCGGGTGTCCGTTCAGTCTGCGTTAATGCTGTAGACCACAATCAACTCTGGTAAAAGATATACAGTTGCATGCGCGACACTACATTTACAATTTACGTCACATGGGAGGAAAAGGTGAAATCAGATACTACGTGATGCGAAATGAGACTAAAACTAAAAAAAACCCTCCATAATTGACATGAACGAGAAAAAAAAAGAGAATTAACTTTACAAATGTATACGTACGCAAAACAGTTGGAGCCCAAAGCAAACGCTTAAGTTTGGGAAATTGACTACTGTAAAAGTTCTAATAAGCGCCCGGGCGGCAATAAATTTCAGACGTGCCTTTGACCCGGCTGCTATTGGAGGCAAGCGTTTATTAGAGGTATATAGTTAGAGGCATTTCTCACATTCAGTGTCCCCGTACACCCGGCGCCTATTAGAGGCCGTCTTTTATTAGAGGCCAGGCGCTTATTAGAAGTTTTACGGTAATTCCTGTCCGTGTACAGAAATTAATGAAGTAAATCGTTACGGTTCACGTATGTAGTATACCTTTCAGATTTGTGGATCGGTAAAAGACATCATCATGGGTTCTTTTAGTTTACCATTTCGCGATGATTAAATTATTGAATTTCTGTGAATTAAATATTATCTATCATGTTCTTTTGCCTGTGATATTTACCGACTTATTAATAAACAGACACATGGAAATTATTTAAAGTTTAGGCCAACATTTTAAAATTTTAAAATTTTACGACAATCTCTAACAAATTCTTGATGTAGGAGGAGGGAATAAATTTAAAAATAAAGATAATAAAGATAATGGGTATTTTAATTTTATGTCGCGTTAATTTTTGTAGGGTCGGAGGGGACGTAAAACGAAAAATCAAAAAGTGCTGGCCTCATCCAGAACGTTTTGATTATTCATAATTCCCTTGGAATATTATGCTTTCGCGCAGTCATGGAAGACAGTGAGCCAAACTTCTGTGACAGTGCCAACCTACTCTGCGATGGACACAGATTGAATAGACACACGTGATCTTTCTGATACAAACTCGGTGATATTTAACAGTGATTCATGTTTTTGTAGCTCGAGGTATTGCAGAAAGGGAATTTTTTCATGTCAGACTTCAACAACACCATGCCGAAGACGCGCAGGGGATTGTGGAGTTAACTAGTTCCTATGTACAGTTTTGATATGATTGTTATAGACTTCCTGTGCACATATCTATATTTATAATAGGTCACGAACAAAAAAAAAGCAACAATGCAGTCAAAATAAAGATAATGACAGATAAAAACAGGACTGGAATTTGTGTTCAATGAGTAATACTGAGTGAATGCCACTGATGTTTGCGTGCAAGGCCGCGTGATTATACTGTAGCTGTAAACCAAGAAAGGTGGGAAGAAGGTCAGCGTTTGAGTCATAATCAAAAACCTAGCTATAATCCCCCTACAGTGCTGGGTGCCCAAATTGGTACTGAAGGGCGGGAGCCGTTTATAGTGCAGACATTAGCAAGGAATTACAAATACCGGACTTTGCCCTACTAAATTGATCAACGCCACGCGTGCAGATATGATTTACTCTCCGCTTGACCCTAATGAGTCATGAATTAGGTCATTAGGACGCTGTTATATGATAGCGGCAGACGTTCGCAAGGAATTTATAGGGGCATGACGTCATACTTCCTTCACGTCATGACGTCAAGCAAGTAATCCAATGCTACACTAGAATGGTTGGGGGGGGGGGGGGGTTACGGGATACTGCTAGATGCCATCAAAGCCTCCGATATGGTAACTTACTTATAAAAAATCTGTTTGATTTGTCACGCGAGAACGGTCATTGTCCCCTTCCGGCGGGACTTCTTACAGTGTCCCACATCTGTCAGGTATCCACGGTAAGATAGGACAGATCCCTGAGTACAGTAGTCTCAATAAATAATGGTGTACAACAAGGTGGTCAGGTGTCCCATTGCCGACGTTATTTGCTGTATACGCCTATGGATGAATTACTCTATAGACTGGAGTCGTGCGTGGTCGGCTGCCGTGTTAGGAAACTTTCACAGCAGCCATAGCATAAGCTGACGATATTATTCGACTTTGTCCCAATATTGATGCGGCACATAAGATGTGTAGCGGTAACGCCGGTTTATAAAGTGTTTTCTAGTGAGTTCTGTATACCATTTAATACCAAGAAGACAACAGTTACTACCTTTTGGAAGTGTGTGCCACGAACAGTCCTCATTACTTTGCGAGGGAACTGTCATTGAATGCGTACTATTAGTCATACATCCGGACCATGTTTTGTGCCCGATGGCCAAAGACAAAGGTATTAAAGCCGCGATGAACGAACTGACTGCACAGGACTAAAGTCATTATGAGCAAACTTAATAAAGCTAGCCCATCTGTAAGATATCAGCTCTTTAAATTTAAAATCGCCTGCTTTTTCGTCTCCCGATTCCCGAAGTATATTAGTATATCCCATCAAAACATATACACTACACAAAATAAGTTTAGGATGTTAAATATCCTTAACTTTTTATGTAGTTCATATGCGTGTAGCATATATCAACTACACAAACAAGTTAAGGATATTTAATATCCTTAACTTATTTTGTGTAGTGTAGATGTAGACTATCGACACTTACACAATACTCTGCTGGCTTGACAGTTGTAGTGGGAAGTGGCGATATTTAAGAAACCCAATCACCCACCGAGAGTAATACGGTTGGGGGCTGTATGTAAAATACCTACACAATCTACTTCCACAACACTATAAAAATATTTAAGCTATATTAGCCGGAAACTAATTGTCTTACCACTCTGATTGGCGACGTTTTGCCTTAAAATAAATGAAGTGGTAAATATTAGTATATTTTGGATAGTTGCATGATAGCTTCTTCGACTATCATCAAGGCCAACATGGGGTAGACTGTACAAGTTTTTATGGGTAAGGAGTCGCGGCTCAAGTGGTTAGAGCAAATATCGTGTGCGTATAAGTGGTACCTCCTTTGTCACAAATAATATAAGGAAATAAGATAAGCCAAAGAAAAAAAAACTAAAAGGAAAATAAGGAACGAGAAAAAAAGAAAGAAATTAAATGAATGAAAACGAAATGATGCATATGCACGTATGAAGAAGGAAAGAATTACATTTATAAATGAATGATGAAAACGGAATGGCGAAAAAGCATATGTACCTGTAAAATCCTAAGTTCAAATTGGTTACTTTGAGAGTACATGATGTAAATCAGTAGAGTATATATCTGGGTTGCTTTATTAGACCATTTTAAATTGGCATCAAACTGGGCATCGGCATTGGCCCTCTCTATCTCATGTCAAGGCAACATGTACACTATGCGGATTAACCCTGGAATGACAATATTATACACTCCACCACGGGATTTTGCGTGGGAGTGGGTGGCGTGAGCGGCGTGGGTTCGACACGGATTAGACCGTTGTTTAGTGTGCCAGAAGCGGTAGATTGAGATCCCGATAAAGACTGAAAATGTTGCCTTATAAATCGCTTCACTGACACTGGGTTGTGCTGCACAAAACCAAAACTAACATATAGCAACAATAACGATTAGCTGTCACCATTAAACTGGGTTAATGATTAATTGTCTGGGGGATGGCATGCGGTCGTGGTTTGTGGGGTTGTGGTTAAATGGGTGGCGACCAAATTACCACAAGTTGATAAAACGTATCCGCCAGTCTAGGCTTGTATTACAAGTGTAAGTGAGTAAGGGGCCTGGGCCAATGGCGTTGAAATAAACTTTAGTAACGTTGTACGTTTTTACTGCTGTGTGAGTTTTACATGATGCCGGAAGTGTACAACAGTGTACAAGCTATTTTGTTGGGTAACAAAGGGGAGGCAAAATAATAATAATAATAAGAAGAAGAATCAGTAATAAGAAGAAGAAGAAGAAGAAAAAGAAGAAGAAGAAGAAGAAGAAGAAGAAGAAGAAGGACGACGACGACAACACAACAACAACAACAACAACAACAACAATAATAATAATAATAATAATAATAATAATAATAATAATAATAATAATAATAATAATAATTTGTTTCTCATTTATAAAGTGCAAATATACATCCAGCTTCTATACACTGTACATGACATATCGCGGTGGTGAATACTGGTAAAAAAAACAGACGAATATACATGTATATGTTGAATATAATACTTGTGAATTACTACTTAACTACCGAATGTTCCTGCTTAATTCTAAACACTGTAAAAAGACAATAATGGCACAATATTAGTCACATATAGTCATATTAGTTATAGAGAGAGGTACATGCAACCTCTGGACCAAGCAAACCAATGTAAAATGCCTTTCTAAATATGATACGTTTTCAGTTCTCTTTAAAACACTGCTTGGATTGAGGTTTGCATAGAAGGTTTTGGAATCGTTCCAGTTTCCTCCTCCAGGATCGGAAAACACTACAGTGTGTGCCCTAGTTGTCAGCGGAATATAAGGGTTCCATGGATCCTGCGTGGGAGGGAGGACGCGCGATCATGACAATTCTTCGGTTAATCTGCTGATCTTGTATCATGCCAGAGCATTGTGAATAGAAAGTAGTATCTCATGCTGGGTGCGCTGCGGAATTAGTTACAAGTGCAGCTAGTAGTGCAGCACATAACGGATGTGTTCTGCTGTCACACCCCTGCTTGAGGCCGAGCAGCCTTTGATATTGTGCATGACCTGGAGCCGCCTAAGCGTAGATTCTTGTAAGTGAAACACCTTTAAAAAAGTTTAAAACACCGAAAAAACCTCACTTGGTAGTCACTTAATATCTGGTAACAGGTGCAATTAGGATGAAGCAAAAAGAAAAACTTATAGTCATAAACCTCATTTGTGCATTTCCAAAAGCCTCACGCTGTATGGGGGCAAATAGCCTCTGCAAATCACAATCCTTCACCTAAGCATAATATCACTCGATGGAAGGTAGATACCCCAATAGCAAGGTCATAGTGTCTGGATTCATACCAGGTAGTCCTGCTGCAATTTGGGACTTGCGTGTATTAGTACAAATACAAGGCTTACATTGTACCTTTGACCTTGTAGTGTTGAAGGTCATTTGGGGGTCATTCGGTGAGCTTGCGATTTTTTCCGCAACGACGATATATTTTCGAAACACTACTACTTCTACAGTTACGATTCTCTTTCAACCAAACTTTTTATAGGTTTTCCCTGCGTGACGGTTGACACAAAAGTTACTTCTTGGAATTTTGAAAATCCAAAATTAAAATTTAAAAAAAAAGAGACTGGAAATTGCACATTTCTTGGAAATGGCTAATCATACAACGCAATCGAGTGAAATTTGGGATTCTGGTAGAACATAAGTCTAAGTGATAAGTCTATAAGAACTTATTATGTAGCCGTCGGTGAGGTGAAAGCTCTTTGAAGTCTGCCTAGTAAGGTCATCGAGTGTAGAAGAGGCAGAAGTCAAATTTCTGGGTGTTTACTACATACCGTACATTTCAAGTGATTTGGGCCGATGCTATGAGGAAGGACAATGCAACTCGGCAGCCACACAAGTCGGCGTCGGCATATATAAAGCTGAGGGAATCGATCCCGACGGAAACAAAAGTCTTTTACAAATTCTGGATGCAGGCTGCTGTGATAAAACTCGCAAAGAGCGCAAGTGAGAAAGAGAAGAGCTCGAGGCCACCGTGTCGAGGCTGCACGCCATATGTAAAGGTGAGGGGCTCTGAGGGCAAGCGTCCAGTCATGCCGTTTCAATTGAAACGTGAATGGCATGGTTTAGCTGTTCCAGGCATACGGTCTGGCTGTAACCACTTGAAAATAGATATTAATTACATGTATGGATCGGAAACTCCAGGGCGTTCTGTCTAGTGAACAGCAAGGATTTTTATAGTTCGTTATCTGGAAAGCAGGTACAGATTATCATTTATGCAGCCGTTGTTAGATTTATCCAGTATTTTGCTCACATTAATGCTTAAAGTAATTTTCGTTAAAATATAGTTTGCAATAAAAAGACACCCCAATTGCACTATTTTCGCTAAAAAAGAGAGCATTTTATTCACTAAAACCGTACCATAAAAATAACGACTCAATGACAATAACAGTGTTTTTATTTCTTTTCTTTTTTTCAATTGCTTCAATTATATTAAATTTCAAAGAACGACAGCCATATGTGCTTCAGATAAACCGACTATACACGTGAGATATATAGACTTACTAATACCATATTTCAACAAAAATGCTGTTAATTGGTATTGCAATTAAAATACACGTGAACGAGTTTAGTTATGTATTGTAATTTGTTTATTATTTATATTTATTTTTTACTTTCTTCGTTCCCCCGTTTGTTCACATACGTTTTCCTTAGTTGATCCTTCCCTCCTTCTTTCCTTCCTTCCGTCATGTGAGGGGTGGGGGCGGGGGTGAAAGCTTAAAGGCCTTAGGGCAAATAAATTACTACTAGTATCTAGTATCTAGGACAAGGAGAAAGTGGTTTATCACTGTATGCGCGCAGTTCTCCGGCCGGGTTAAGCAAGTAATAACCATTATAGCAACGCATATCGTAAAACTGCCATATCTAAACAACCGGCCGCGAGATAATGACAGATAAATAGGGAGTATTTTAAACCCTTGGACGGGAAAATGTTCCACAGTCACCCGAAAGTAGAGAAAACGCACGAAAACCGTAAATGCCTAGTGATTGGTGGAGGTTTCATATGACGGCATGTGATTGGCTAAAGCGTAGTCGTATTATCGAGGGTAGATTAGCTTCCGAATAAATCTGATTATCCATAATGCGAATATGTGGAGCCAAATACTTCCTATTGTTAACAGTATCTAGTGATATTTTCTAACCTATTCTCGGGATATGAACCTGTATTCGTAGTTTCCTTGGAGCATAATGAATTTACAAGCAAGTTGTGGATAATCTTCTGTAATTTACAACAACGTTCTCCCCTGTAAGGATGGATGGATGGATGTATCAGGCTTATAGTCGGCTTTCAACCACTCATGGTCATATCACCGACTGCAAGTTGTTGGTGTGTATGTACTGGACCCGTCTTGTACTAGTCCGAC
>JAAUYG010280751.1_pt1 | contig 11051 bp, 5 predicted proteins | sample 7278091 | NCBI WGS metagenome assembly JAAUYG01 (sample SAMN14350201, study PRJNA611818) | marine sediment metagenome | isolation source: surface marine sediment (0.6m) | place: French Polynesia: Moorea | collected 2018-08
CCAGTGGACAGATAAGATTACCCTTGGTGAGATAACGTTTCAACATGTTTGTGTACAGTGAAGTATCTCGCGAAAAATCAGTATTCCAGTCACCGCCTAATACAATTTTGTTTTTCTATTTTTTGTATTTCTGTTGGCATTGTATAACACATCTCATATGGTGTGCATCGGGTATCTACAGTATGAATGTATATGTATGGCAAAACGAGCGCCTTGCATATCCAATTCATGTATTTCGGAAAAGCCAGGTACCAGAAGTTTTAGGTTCTTTACAGTAACTTACCATTGCCACATATACGATTTGGTACAATATCCAATACACCAATGCCATATACGAAATCGACACGGCTATTAAACTGTTAATATCTTTGATGTACACTACAAGCTTATCTTGTAATTTCTTGCATTTTGACATCAAGCTCAGAAATATTTCATACTAGATACAGTCGTACTAGACACAGTCACTCACAAGTTAATAGCCTGACACCGGCCACTTTCTGCCAAAGCATCCTCATAATACTGATTCTTTTAGTTCTCAATCCAGCCATCCACATTAACACATGTATAATATTGTATTTTTGTCATCTAAGTAGCTTGGCTGCATTTGTAAATAGCCAATGTATCCAGTAACGTGTAAGAACATGTATTTTTATCACAAAGCATTGGCATTGTTTTGGCAGGAACATTCTTACACCTATTATAACAACATTTTATTACTACATGTGAAAACTACACTGTCCTAATGCAGCTGTTAGTTCTAATGCAGCTTTCAGTTCATTTCAGATACATTTTTTTATCTTATTTCTTTCTTTCCTTTTTTCATCATTTTAAAAAGCTCATTGTTGCAATCTTCATGACTTTTCTTTTTCAACTTTCTTCAAAAAATAGAGATATACCTGGAGAAATTTGTGGGACAATTTCTTCTATAGAACAACAAAATAAATGTAGTCCAAAACATTTGTGGACATCTGCGGGACAGTATCTAACAATATTATATTGCATACATACTTGCAAACGTTTTTGCATTTGTTACACATTTTTAACAGAGAAGTAAACAAACATCTAGACAACTTATAACATGGCCCTGCATTGTGTCGTCACATCGTAAAGTCCCATCAAAAAAACGTATATAAAATATGAATTCGAAGAATACTAAAACTTCACAGTCTAATGATAAGCAAAATACAGGGTTAAGTTCCTTGAATGTTCGTCTAGGTTCCAGTCAGTGACTGTTCATGCTAGACTATTATTGCGTAGAATAATTTGTACACAATTGAGTCATATACTTGCACAATGACTTACATCACATAATATACAAATATATCAAGGATTAAGTCAGGTGTTGTGAGCAGCTATCTGGTAAGTATACACCATGTTATACAATACTGATTCAACAATAAATAATTTTGGGTAGTTGTTAGGCAGATGTAAGAAGCTTCTTAAAATTATTGATACTCAACTATTATAATAGTACTTCAAAAATGATTTCCCCTAATGACCCATGTAACAGGTATTGCTACACACTTACAAATATATGTGCAACCTAAGTCTATTGTAGGCTAGTAGTTTACATGACACATACACATACACCATCCTTGGGAGTAAATCCCATTAAGTTTAGCAACTTGTCTTCAGTGATTTCATTTCTAGTTTAAGAAATTGCCTCAGACTGAAACTTACTTTGTCATAATTATGGTCATAGGATTTCATATTGGAGTTCCACATAATAACTAATGTATGTGATGATTTTGTTAAGCTAAATGCACTAGATAGATTTTGATGTTGTTTAATACCACACCTCTCACAAAATTAAGTCATTTCTTTCTACAGAGTGGCTGAGAAAATGTGTACCCACTATAAGAGAATATAGTACCCCATATTTAGGTTCAATTAATAACGTATTTGCACATATGAATAGCAGGACATAGCATCAAATAACGGTACTTATGGTGAATATACACAGTTTATATCTCAGATATTATTCACATGCACAGATTAGGTTTATATATGTACAAATGGTCTTAGGCTAGAGATTTCCGAGAGCATTACAACATTGTGTATTTGGCTTTTAACACATCATCATGGTAGCTATCCTTCACTGCCTACGATATTCATGATCTTGGAGTGGCTTCCTCACTCCAGCACAGCTTCAAGTACTTGACATAGAGCAATTGCCAAGTTTGTGTCCCTTACATATATCTCCTGATCTGGTAGATAGTAGTTCCTTATGCCAGTTATTGTCTCTTCTCCATCAGCTGTACAACTGTTATACTGCAGTAGGTGTGGGATGAGCCGCAACATTCGGAGAGCCCACACCCGACATTTCCTGGCAGTCTCCTCACTGATGTCTGGGTAGGCAATCTTATGGTGACTGATTTCGTCCAATAGGTTTCTGGTTACTCTTTTGTTCCATCCTGACTCGACAAGACTTAGAATTGTTGTTGATCATCTCATCTTGATGTGAATTTATGTGTATATCTGGGCTACAGCTTTCTTTAATCCACCGCAGATTCATTCCATTATGCTCTTGTCTGTCCGAGCGTCTGGTGGGCAATACATAGGGCAGGATCCTGTCTCTCACAGAAAGTTGTTCAGGACATGTGGCACATTTTTTCATAAATTTCCATCAATGTTTCTTCATCTTTTTCTAGTGGAAAAAAGATGTTGGAAACATATTTGAAACAATTTGGTAGACATTGAAACGCTGTCTTCCCAAAATCCTTTGCCCATTGGACACAGTCCAAGCCTGATGTCTGTGTGTTTTGTAACAGTTCCTGACACATTTCAAGCACATCATTCTTGTAACTATTACTGGATTCACTGTGAAACACCGTGATTATATCCAGATCATTGTAGATCCTGGAACACTTTTCTTCAGGATCCAGAATCCACAGCAGTGCTGTCTTCACCATATAGGATGGCAGGATGTCCTCAGCAGTATAAACTTTGCCTTGCGTTGTCTGGAATGTGTCTGCCAAAGACCGTAGCATTTTGACCAAAGCATAGCCACACATCACTTCAGGCTGGACAAACCCGAGAAAATCCCAATCTTTTTGTGAACTAGAGAGTTCCAGGGCATTATAAAAATCGTCCCCTACCTCCTTGTGGTCATAGTGTCTGGGTCTCAACAGAGCTGTGTATCCATCCAGGCTATCACTCACAATGCTAGGTGTGATGTCAACAGATATCAACTGGATCTTTTCACCCAGCAGACATGATAAATTCAGCAAACCCACAAATCCATGCTTTCTCTTGCAGTTCTCAAGAATAACTTTGTTGCTTTTCATGTAGGTTCGTGCTGCTTCTGTGTCTAGTGCTTTCAGTAGTATTCGCCAAAAATCTGCACAGAATTCTACACTGGAAAACGTGTCTACCTCTCCAGAAATCCTATATCGACTACACAATGGTGCGATAGCAGCTGTGATCTTGATTCCGTCTTTACTAATACATGTGCGGAAGTACTCTCCAAACTTTACAAGTTTCATGGACGTATCTAGTTCATCCAGCTCCCCACATTTAGTGTATTCCTGTACACTGCCTTTCAACTCTGGCAGACACTCAAATAATGGATCAATTTTCCCCATCTCAGTGCCAATGATATGCAGTAGGTGCACAAGACAGAAAACTGTGTGCTGCTTGTCAGGCAAGGTGATAATACTACACTTAAACATCGATACAATGTCACCAGCCATAAAGACAATTTTCCTTGCCTCATCAGTTACCTCAGAGAGTTCAGTAAAAGTCATATTGGCTTTAAGATATTTTGCAAGAGTTTCCACGGCTCTGTCAGAGAACCTGGGGCTAATGCAAACCTTTAGGTGTGTATTCATTTCTACATCTGGACTCACACATCGGAACATTAAATCTAGTGTTTTTCTGGCACTTAGTAATTTTAGTAATGGAATACCAGAAGCTTCCATTTTACTGTATGACATGTAAGTCATATATGAGAGAGGCAATTGGCCCAGGTGATCTTGTACCAGCATGTTTTGTCTGAAGTTAGAGTCTACTCGCAAACCACACAGTAGGAACTGGGCATTAAGACAGACAGGCAATGTGATACGGAACTCTGCCATTGTTATCTCTATCAGAGAAACTGAACCCTAGTGTTTCTGTCAAAAGCAGAATTTTTTCTTCGTTATCATAAACAATGTAATTCTCCATAGCCAGTAGGTGCAGTGGAGTCTGTCCCAACATGTTGACCAGCTTGTCTCTGTGCTGGGCTGTCAGCCACTGTAAGGCAGTATGAGGCAATTTACACAGGACAGCTGTACCCAAAGTGTGTAGACTAATCCTTCCTTCCACACCCTGGTATGGAGAATACAGGTTTTGATCCCACTTACCACACTCATGAAAAATGTTTGGCAAAAATGCATACAGAACATCTTCATGAAGGGCTGACTGTGCAAAATTACAATCAAAACATTCACTCGTTGTATTATATAAGAGTGCTCCAGCCAGGGCAAAAGAGGCACTAGACATGCCATAATCAGAGTTGGGGCATATTGGGTTTGCCCAGAAATGCTCTACATTTGCTCCAATCTGTGTATCACATGTTTTGGCAATTTCAGTAAATATTATGTACATAGCAGCAAATTCACCATGTCTGGTGACATGTGATACATTGGCGCCAGCATCTAGCAGTAATTGTGCTGCTTTCCAGTTCTTTTTCATACAAGCTGACAGCAATGCAGTCAACCCATCCTCTCTAACTGCATTCACTTCTGCCTTTTTCTCTAGCAGCAGTTTTACTACATCTGAGTGACCTTCCTGACTAGCATAGATGAGTGCAGTTGCACCATTCTGTCCAGCTGCATTCACGTTAGCCTCACTGTCCAACAGTTGCCTTACTATATAACAGTGACCATTATGACTTGCGAGCATGAGTGCAGTACAACCACCTTGTGTAGTTGCATTCAAGTCAGCATTCCTCTCCAACAACAGCCTCACTACATCACAATGGCCATTGTGACTTGCTGACATAAGTGCAGTCCAACCATCTGATGTAGCTACATTCAATTTGGCTTTCTTCTCCAACAACAGTCTCACTACATCAGGGTGGCCATTCTGGCTTGCAAGCATAACTGCAGTCCAACCATCATTTCCAGCTGTATTCACTTCAGCTTCCCACTCTTGCAGCAGTTTTGCTATATCATAGTGACCTTCCTGACTTGCTAACATGAGGGAAGTCCAACCATCCCGTGTAGCCGCATTCACTTTAGCTCCCCTCTCCAGCAGCATTCTCACTACATCACACTGATAATTCTGACATGAGATCATGAGTGCAGTCCAGCCATCCTTTGTAGCTGCATTTACTTCAGCATTCCCTTTTAGTAGCAGTCTCACTATATCACAATGACCCTCTTGGCTTGAATGCATGAGTGCAGTCCAACCATTCTCTGTAGCTGCGTTCACCTGAACTTCCCACTTTAGCAGAAGTCTCACTACATCACAGTGTCCATTCTGACATGCCCATGTGAGTGCAGTCGCACCATCTTGTGTGGCTGTGTTAATTTCAGCTTTCCACATCAGCAGCAGTCTCACTACATCACAGTGGCCATTCAGACTTGCCCACATGAGTGCAGTTGCACCATTTTGTACAGCAGCATTGACGTTAGCTTCCCTCCTCAGCAGCAGTGTCACCACATCACAGTGATTATTGTGACTGGCAAACAAGAGTGCAGTTTTACCATCGTGTGTAGCTTGATTCACTTCAACTTCTGCATTCAGTAAAACTCTCACTATATCACAATGTCCTTCCATGCTTGCCAGCATGAGTGCAGTCCCACCATTCACTGTAGCATTGTTCACATGAGGTGTTCTCTTCAATAGTTGTCTAACAATGTCACCGTGACCATTCTCACTTGCCATCATTAGTGCAGTTTTACCATCCCTTTTAGCTGCATTCACGTCAGCTTCCATACCCAGCAGTAGTTTTACTGCATTGCTGTGACCATTACGACTTGAAAGCATGAGTGCAGTCCACCCATCCCGTGCAACTGCATTTACTTTAGCTCCCCTCTTCAGTAGCAGTGTTACTACATCATGGTGGCCATTCTGGTTTGCAGACATCAATGCTGTTAAACCATCCTTTCTATATGCATTAACATCTGCCCCCTTTTGTAGCAGCAGTCTCACTACATCACAGTGACCATTCTGACTTGCCCATATGAGTGCAGTACCACCATTCTGCCTAGCTGTATTCACTTCAGCTTGCCTCTCTAGTAAAACACTCACTGCATCATAGTGGCCTTCCTTGCTTGCAAGCATGAGTGCAGTTGCACCATCCAGTGCAGTTGCATTAACTTTCACTTCACTCCCCAGCATCGGCCTAGCTACATTCACTACAACTTCTGTCTCCAGTAAAACTCTCACTACACCACAGTGACTTTCCTTGCTTGCCAGCATGAGTGCAGTCTCACCATTATCTTTAGCCGCATTAACTTCAGGGGTTCGCTTCAATAGCAGCCTAACTACATCACAGTGACCATTCTGACTTGCAATTATGAGTGCAGTGGTACCATCCTGTTTAACTGCATTCACTTCAGCATCCACATCCAGAAGTAAGCTCACTACATCACAGTGACCATTAATACTTGCAGATATAAGTGCAGTTTCACCATCATTATCTAGCAGCATTCACTTTAGCTTCATTCTCTAGCAGTAGCCTCACTACATCACAATGTCCATTTTGGCTTGCCAAAATAAGTGAAGTACATCCATCCTCTCTAGCTTTATTCACTTCAGCTTTCCACTCCAGCAGCAGTTTCACTACATCACAGTGACCTTCTTTGCTTGCCAAAATGAGTGCAGTTCCACCATTCTGGTTAGCAACATTCATTTCAGGTGTTCTCTTTAGTAGCAGGCTAACAACATCATAGTGACCATTATGACTTGCCATCATTAGCGCAGTTGTGCCATCCTGTGTAACTGCATTTACTTCAGCCTGCACATGCAGAAGCAATTTCACTATATCATAATGGCCATTCTGGCTTGTCAACATTAATGCAGTAAAGCCACCCTCACTAACTGCATTTATGTCTGCTCGCATCTCTAGAAGCACTTTCACTACATCAAAGTGACCATTTTGACATGCAAGCATAAGTGCAGTCCAACCATCCTGTCTAGCTGCATTCAGTTCAGCTTCCCTCTCCAGAAGTAATCTCACAACATCACTGTGACCGTTTTGGCCTGCCAGCATAAGTGCTGTACACTTATCCTCTCTGCCTTTATTCACTTCAGCTTTCCTCTCCAGCAGCAGTTTCACTACATCACAGTGACCTTCCCGGCTTGCCAACATTAGTGCAGTCACACTATCCTTTGTACTTGAATCCACTTGAGCTTTACCTTCCAGTAAAACCTTCGCTACATTACAGTGTCCTTCTTTGCTTGCCAGCATGAGTACAGTCTCACCAGTCTGGTTATCTGCATTCACTTCAGGGGTTCTCTCTAATAGCAGACTAACATCACCATGACCATTCTGACTTTGTATCCTGAGTACAGTTATACCATCCTGTTTAACTGTGTTCACATCAGCCTCCGTATCCAGAAGCAGCCTCACTACACCACAGTGCACATTATGACTTGCAGACATTGTTACACTTGTACCATCATATCTTCCGCCATTCATGTTAGCTTTGCTATCCTGCAGTAGTGTATAGTCAGTATGTTTAGGCTCCATCTCTAGACAATAGAGCTATATCACAAGCATATTACAGACCTTTTTACCTGTTTGTGTGAAATTCAAGTGTGTTCCAGCCTACCTCTGAATATGAAATTGGGTGAATGTCACAGTGCATTCACTTCATGGATGCCACAGACATAAATAAAGGACGGTAACAAAAGACCAAATGTTTGCTACCTTATGTTGCCTAATTCTCCCCACAATATTTGTTTCTGATAGTAATATATCAGACTGGTGGGCTCACACAGATCTAATAGAATGACACTGCCTGTAACAAAACAATATAAAACAAATAAGTATACATAAACACAAACATGTAACATGACACTTTTTATCTTACTGGCGATTATGGAAGCAATCTGACTCATGTAGCATTACATTCTGTTTACTTATTTTGTTACAGATGTTTTCATCCTTCACCTTAGAGAGATTTTCAGTTAAGATGATGTGCTGCTGTGTTCTTACTCTATTAACAGTATGCATCCGAGAATGTTTCAGGTTAATTCAGTGATCTCAAACTAACCTTCAATAGATTTAATTTAAGTTGTTGATTGCCTATCCATATGACTATGGTGTTGTTTTTATAACAGAGATGGCAGCTACGGCAAGGGTATATTTGACCTGCAAGGAAACAATAGTATGATATTATGGATGTCTTTTTCCATGTCCTGTGTATTTGCATTCACTCTGTGGGCTGTAACGAAATATACAAGTATACTTTTAACAAATATAAATGCACAATGAACAGAATGTTAGATGTTGTGTGTATCAATAATCTTGGCACATAATAACCAGCACTGCTTATTGTTACACAAGTTGATAATCTAGGAATTCCACTAGAACTGGATGCTACAATAAATGCCAATCTTATTCTAGACAAGTGGCTCAATTTGATAATGTCCTATATTAGATTGTTAGGGGGAGCGTGGGGGGTATACACCGAATGTAGAATACATTTTTTATTCTTTGGTATTTTTAAAATATTTTTTGAAATATTGTTTAACAAAATCTTAACCTTTGTGAAACTATTTGAAAAGTTTACTTCCAGCAATTTGTGTTACAATGTGGTCATATTTGTAGAAAAAAACCCTTAATGCATGTATCACACATACTCTCACAATATTGCATATGTCAACAGACTGATGCAGATCAGAATTTTTGTTGACAAAATCTTTCATGAACTTTGGATGTATGTCTTCAGTCATATAAACATTGGGAAAATATGTAGAATTCCTGTTGAAAGATATTAATGTTTTGTTGGCTCTATCGTCTTTCTTCAACAATTATGTTGGACATTTGTATGGTATGTGAAGTGAAGTACTGGAGTATAGCAGTAAAAGAAGCATTTGAAGTGAATAATGTTGAAGCGATGCAGTGTGAGGGTGATTTTTTAAAAACAAACTGGCCGTCGTAGCAGTTGGCTACAGCACCTTTGCTTACAGTCAGCATAAACACAACGTCATTGTGTGTATAATTGGATTTCAAAGATGTCTTTTCAACTGCTATTTTCCATTCTGACTGCCCAGCATATTCACAACTGCTTCAGAATATTTATAAAAATAAACACATCATTTTCATAAAAAGGTTAATTTGCCTATCCATTGATTTATTTCATTTTGCTTTCTCTTGGTATTCCCCTGGGATTTTCAAAACAAGGGGTTCAAGATTATCCAAAGGTCAACAGTACTGTTACATAACTTTTCACGTGTAAACTAAATAGTGTATGTGAATATCTTGTGCTGTGGTGTTTTTCTTTCTGTGCAACCTGATGACGCTGTTGTGATTGTTATATTGTGCAGTGAATTCTTTCACATTTAGTAATTTACCATTCAGGTTCCTTTGGCAACCTGATAATTGTTCTGGAACTCCCATCAAAAGGTGCAACATCAACCATAACAATAGAATGCCGTCACCATGACGTTACCACCCATGATTAAAGGTGTCCTATCTATGTGTCAGTGACAGTGAGTCCAATATTTCACTCCATTTCGCTCTAAAACCAACTAGTTTCGAGTTGCAGGACACTTTGGGCACCAAATGACCCAGCCCTAGACCACTGCAACCTCAAATGTATCCCATATATATGTACCTAGTGTCATGGTGTCCCAAATTGCATTCCCCTTCGGTATACAGCTAGACTATTTAAAGATTTTGACAATTTTTAAACATAAATGCACTGACTGGTCCCCAAATAATTTGAACACTACGAAGTTGCACTACAGACTCTCTGCAGACAGCCATTTTGAGTTACTGACCACTGTTGAACCAAATGTACCTAATTGCCCCAAAATGGTATTGATAAGTCAAACCCCAACAGTTCAAATTACAGGCCATTTTGATACAACGAATGACCGCCAAATGACCTTGAACACTAGAAGGTCTACTGTATGCCACGTGTTTTCCTCGTAGCTATGATGTTACCGTTTTATATCAATGTAGTTAAAACTCAAGTACTAAATGTGGCCTGCGGACACGGAAAAAAAGAGAGGTTGTTATGCCTCCCAGTGAGAGAATCACCGCTGCAGTGATCCTGTATCACCTCTGTCTGATCGTGGTTGATGTATAGTCTGGGAAGAGAAGTCAAGTCTATTCGGATGTATGGCTTTCATGTAACCACTATATGCTTGGTCTTTGCAATCCCAAAACTATAATTCAAGCACAATAACTATCGCGTTTTCCAAACAGAACAAATAAGAACTATTACATCGGAATCAGTAAAATATTCATGATTATTTGGAGTTCAAAACTATTGTTACGTCACACTATTTTGTTTATGAATTAAACAAAGTTTGAGTATAGCTATATCCTTGTGATGTGGTATTATTACTGTGAAACTTGGCTATATTGCTGTGATTGTTCTATTCGTCACTAAGTCCTTTCATATTTTGCAATTTACCTTTCAATAGTTATCCGTAATAATAAATGGTTTATTCTACCTTTGTCAATCTGTCATTTGTTCTGGAACTTACAAACAAAAGAACCTAAAGAAGCTAAGGAGCATATCCACTGTAACAGTATCCACATGTTGAATTCGTGAAATACTAAGGAGCATTTCTACAAGGGAATCTTTTGTGATAACACATTAACAGTAAATCAGTGGCCTAATGAGTCAAAGTAACAGTTCAAAGAACGATATGCAAACTATATTAATATATTTTGTGGATAATACTGAAACATCGCCATCACATATTATTTCATACATCAGATTTTTATATGGCGTATTAAGAAGATACCACTGGGCATGAAATTATTATATGATATTCAGTGAAAAGTTTTGTTACCTTTTGTTATTTTTTTAAAAATGGTACACTTATCATTTTGAACAAAGAATGATTGCAACATATTTATATTGTGGTATTTCAGCCTC
>JAAUYG010101046.1_pt1 | contig 11050 bp, 8 predicted proteins | sample 7278091 | NCBI WGS metagenome assembly JAAUYG01 (sample SAMN14350201, study PRJNA611818) | marine sediment metagenome | isolation source: surface marine sediment (0.6m) | place: French Polynesia: Moorea | collected 2018-08
CCTTGGGGTGTTCCGTATAAAAATTTTTAAAAAAATCGGGGGTTAAAAAACTGCTTTTTTTTTTAAATTTAATTTTTTAACCCCCCCCCCCCCCCCCCCCCAACGCGCAAATTTTCATCCGTTTTGCTCTACGACCAACCGCCTTTGCTATACAAGGTTTTAAACAAGATGCCCAGGGTCCTTTACACTAGACTTGATATTTGGCCAGATGAAACCACGGTAGGGTTGTGGCCAGTGGCAGTGTAGCTGGGGGGACTTCTCTTCAAAGTGCCGAGAATCGTTTAAATTTGACAGATCGAAAAAAAAAAGCATTATAGCCTTTAGTTCTCCCTCATTACCACACGTTCCATAAAGTTTGGTTAAAATTGGATCAAAACTGTGCGAGGATTAGCCCTTTGAAAATGTTAACATCGGAAATTGTGCAACGCGCACCGAATAACCTCAAACTGAACTCAAAGGATCAGATATGAAAAGTGCCCTACATATGCACTTCCGAGGACCTAGGACTGTGAATCCCAAATTTTCCATCCCCTTTTCTCTAAGATAAGCCGTTTTCAAGATATTCAACATTTAGGACTTTCCTACTGGCTCCCATGTTAAAGTTGCAAAGTGCCACATAAATTTTTAAAACCGCTTACCAAGATTGGTCTTAAGGTTTTAAGGTCTCCTTTGGCTGGATATAATGACTGCTAAATTTCTTAGTACCAGGTTAATATATTTCTAAATTTCCAGTTAGAATCTTAATTGATTCACGGGGGTAGACCTGGATCTAACACATCGCATTAATATTATACTGTCACCGTTTCAGAATTTGAAAGATCATTCATTGTATATTAATTTACCTTTGTGTTGATCCGAATAAAAATGCATACACATACATACATACATTGAAAAAAAACGGGAAAAAAAATAACATTTAAAAATTGAATATTTTGAAAAAATAAAGTAAAAAATGGACTGCAGATAAGGCGGATTGGTGGATAGGTAGCTTTCCATAAAATGTCACCTGGATCAATGTGGCCCTTTCTGAGAAACCCAAGTCTACTGACTGACAACGGACACCGGCGCCACGACAATGTAGCTCTTCTGTGTAAACACTAGCAGGGCTAAAAAGGAAAGCTGTCAGAAGAAAGCCAAATAAATAAAGAAAAGGAAAGAAAAAAGAAGGGCAAAAAAAAAAAAAGAATTAAGAAAGGTAAAAAGGAAGAAAGTGAGGAAAGAAACTAAGAAAAAGAGAATGTAACTTGATGAAAGGATAAAAGAGAGGTAGAAAGAAGAACACTAATATTAAACGGTATCGTTCTTTTGGAACTACATCATCTGACAGGGCCATACCAGTCACACTGCCTACGATAAATTGGTAAGGTTGCAGCATATTTAGTTAGTACCTAGTGTCACTCAAGTAATTACACATATATCATATTCGGTATCACGAAAACCAGTCATGGCAATGCATCGCAAATGTGACAAATCGGGATTCATCTAACCCTAAATAGGGATTCATCTAATCCTAAATCGGGATTCATCTAACCCTAAATCGGGATTCATCTAACCCTAAATCGGGATTCATCTAACCCTAAATCGTATTCACTTTTTTATACGCAACTTCAGTTGTATTGCGTTAATACCCTTTCGTTATGTATCACAGTTATATATCACTGTATATAACAGACCAAGGGTGAAGTATTCTAGCTACTGTATTGTGTAGATTGTCACTTATCAATCTTCAATTTGTGTGTCATTTGGAGGCAGAGACTGTTTTGTAGATACATGCATTCCTTTAATATTTCCATATAAAGCATCAGCGTCAACAAGCACACCATTCTAAGTTTTGTCTATTCTATTGCATACATATATTCGTGGGGGGTAAAAGCTGTTAATGTAACCATCGGATCCCTTCTCCGTGACCATACACGCAGATATAAATGTCTCTATATAATTACATAGATTGGATAGCGTTTACGGCTAGCCGATACTGCAAGGAAATAAGTTAAGAAGTTAAATAAACACCGTATACATGGAGCCAATACACGAAACCTGGACGCATTGTCCATATTCCCCTTGGAAACCAACAAAACCAAGCCAGTTCACAGCCTCCCAGGAGAGACCAAAGGCTGGCGACTCAGCCAAAACTATGTCATCTGAATTTACCTCATTAATATTAAATTCGAAATGAGCAGTTACCGGAAATAAGGCGGTAAATCGCCATATATGGAGCTCCCTGTGCTCTGCGAATTAACTGGCTTACTATCAGCGTTTTGTTGAAAGTGGTGGAGCAGAATTGAAACAGCGTCTAATTAAAACGATTTCTAAACGTTAACATGGTTACAGATCAGCGCAGCAAGCGCTAGACCACCGGACACTTCCAGGAGCTGTGGCTATAATGAGCGCAATGGAATCAACTGATATGCAGGCAAATGACTTCTTGTATAGGGTAAGAGGCTTTTACGCTGGCGTTCTAGAGGCGGATAACACAAGTTGTATACCCGAGATGACGTCACGTCTTTCGCCAAGAGTTTTCTAATGCGATCACGGAGTCAGAATGTCGTATTTTACCGACACCTCTTAACACATTTTTTTTGTTAGCAAAGCTTGGGATTCCACAATCTCCACTAAGTCCCTAATGCTTCCTACGACGTACGTTTGCCCCAAGCAGTTGATGTGGAATCCAACATGGAGAACCCTCTGCGGAGTGGTATTAACCCGGTATGAGCACATTATCCCAGCCGTTGGCTTTGGCACACCTCTCCATGACTTCAAACACCCTGTTCAACCTCCGCTCCAGGGCAGGGTACCAGGGATCTCTCAACACTGGGGCTATAGGATCGTGGTCTAGGGCCTCTCGGAGACTGCGAGTGAGCTTCCCTTCTCCCCGGAATTGTTCTAGCTTCTCCCAGGACGAACGTCGGATTCTAAAGTGAGAAAGAAGGAGAAAACAGTATAAAATTTATTATGTAAGATAATAGTAATAAGTCAAATCATTACTTTTGAGGGTCTTTATCATCCAGCTGGTATGATTTTGAATTGCTCTCCGTATCCGACTTCGGACTTAACTACGCCATTGAAAAATGATCCCACAAATTTTCCATACTACATCCCATTAAATACATTCATTGGCTGCTGACAACTGCATTGATATTTTGCGGTTACTGAAATTGCACATTACATAAAAATATCACCAGAACAGGAATTGACCGGTGCGTGCTTATTTAAATGCACACTGCACACAAAAATAAATCTGATCATCTAATTCATTATTTCTACGTGTGAACATTGCGTTGGAGGGTTGCAGCTTACTTGCAGCATTGTGTCAGCGGTGCCATGAACACGTGTTCCTCGTCCCTGTCGTGAGCACAGAACCTGCGGAAGAAAGAGCACAAAGGATGATGATGATGATGCTGATAATGATGATGATTATGATGATGATGATGATGATGATGATGATGATGATGATGATGATGATGATGATGATGATATCACAGTCTAACGGCACATCAACACCAAAATGGTCACACAGTGTCAAAACAGGTGTAAACTTCACTATGGGTCAAAGTTGCTACAGTCTAAGAACTGTACTGTATGAGAGCATTCGCTATCAGGCCAAGTCTGAACAAAATGTCCGACAAGACTTGATACCCAGGATGCGCCACGGAGCACAAAGGAAAAACTGTTACAGCAAGGACAAACCATAGCGAAATAAATAGTAAACGAGTAAACCTAAATACACAATACATGAACTTCATGCAAGGCCTAGTGTACCATTTAATTGAAATACTATGTGTAGTTTCTGTAGTGTGTTTTTGTATATAAACTTTTATTTCCTTAAAGAGGTTTACAACAATAGTAGTGTTTCTCCTACTGGAACTTCACGTTACTTCACAGTAAAGCCAGTATTCTATAGCTATAATTTAGTGTATCTTTTCGAAGTCTTCACTAGGCCATGACCCTAACCTCCCCCCACAACCCCCTATAGTTGTACTCACGCCCGTCCGTTATCCAGTTTGACGGTCATTCCGTGGGAAGGTGAGTTTTTATCGTTGAGAGCGTAGTGCTTGCTGTCGTAATGGTACATCATACTGTCCAGAACCGCGAAGTCAAACAGGTCGTGGTAGTAATAGTCTATGTTGTATGGCTCCACCCTGCGGATTTTGTGACAGTACGTATGGTTGTTGAAGCCATATTGCTTCCATCTGGAAGGCCGTAAATCGTACACAGTAGTAAAGAAGGCCACTACAGGGCGTATAGTATTACAATATTGCAAAAACGTATATTGAAATAGACAGTTACAGATCATTCACATACAATGTTAATCACAAGTACGATTAAAACCATGATCTGTATTGCGATGGTCTGCGTTATCATGAAATTTGAATTTCCGAGGTAATACTAAGGACAGACAGAACAGACTGGTCGAGGGAAACGTTGGTTTGATCAAGGGAAAGACATGCTATAGGAGGGTATGAGGGAAATAGAAGATAGTGTGAAAGGTCCACCCCATTAGCCGGCCGTCTTACTCCGCCATGCTGGGTGTGGAGTAGGGCATGTATTCTGGTGGGTACGTGAACAGCTTCATCTTTCGGGGAATCCAGTATGCCATGGAGACCTCAACGATTCCATCTTTAGGGCAAATCGTCGTGGGTTGCTTGCAGAAGTGACACTTGGCAGTCACACAGACCTCCTCACCTGAGAGAAACACAGACACTTGCTTATCGACACCGCTCCATGGTTCCGAAATGTAACAAAATATGAATTTATATTAAATATTCAGGACAACAACAGATATTCTTAAATACATGTTTTTGTCGAACTGTGGAGTGTCAGCCTCTTCTATAGTCGTTTCAAAATACTCTATTGTACCGACATTGAGTTATTTTAAAATGATAAATTTTTTGAATAGTTATTTCAGAATGTCATTCATTTCCTTAGTTATTTCAAAATGTTACTCCCATAGTTCTTATCCGTTTGAATACAATTTTTAATAAACGGTTCTGTGTGACAGTCCACGTAAAAGTTAGAATTTTGAAACTTAACGTTGTGGTCATTGGGGAAAGCAAAACTTACAATTATCTCAAAATCATAACCGCAACCGCTAGTCTAAGAGTGAAACGCCCGAAATTTTGACTTTCGTATGTGGGGTACTTTGACATTTTTGACACTATTACTTCTGCAGATACGATTCGTTTGCAGCGAATTTGTTTACAAGTGTTCATGGTGACGGTCCAGACAAAAGTTATGACATAGAATTTCTTTTTTAAAAAAAACTGACAGAAATGTTGAAGTTTAAGTTTCTACCTAATGGAAATATCAAAGCCTGCTATTATGTCAAAGACCTGCAAAGCCATTGCTTAATATTAGATAAATAAGCAAAGCGTCAAGGTCGGTGGATCTGATATTTTAAGCATAATTTATATGTCAAGGGGTGTCCAATGAATATGAATCGTTATCTCCACCCTTCAAAACTTCAGCACGAATGCTTACTGTTAATATTTTCCTTGCCTATACACAACTGGGCCAACTGGTCGGCAAAGGATCAACTTTTATAAGAAATATACCTGAACGTTTGTGGATCTGTTTGGCAACCGGTGGAGACGCCACAGGAAGTATTTCTCGTCGGAGGTCCACACGTCTGCCGCTGACGTACGGAGTATTCCGGAAGCCCAGTATTCTTCAAGAACAAGCAGGATCATTAGACTGATATCTGGATTATATTGGCAATTTATTGCATGGTCAGTTATCGTCAAACCATAACAATTCTGAAGAGACTGGAACAGCCTCGTCAAGAGTTGCCTCTATGATATGCACCTATCACTTCCCTTCTCTACTAGACTGCTAAAATAATTATGACAAAGACTTCTTAGAGAACATCTTACTCGCGTCTGCACATGATCTGGTCATTGTCGGAATCGACTTTTTTTTATCACATAGCCGACACGAGACCCAAAATCTTTCGAATAATCCTAGGAGGTAGAATAATGTGTGTCAGAACCACAAATGTCTTCAAGGTATGATATACCAAGCATGGAGGTGTTAGATGACCATGAATCAAAGTACAAACCAGGCCCAATATTGCTTAACTTCTGGTGAGAATCGGTGTAACTCACTGTTCTTTTTTGTTTGTTTGTTTGTTTGTTTGTTTGTTTGACTGCTACAAATTACATATATACACCTGTGAAGATGAAATGCTGCGATCTCTGCTGTGGGCATCTCGAACCCGTAGTTGCACAGCCCGCCTCGCTTCATGTCTCCCTTGCCCTCCCTGGATCAGGACGACACAGACTATCCAGAATAACTTGTTACATTAGCAGTGCATTAATTACAATAGATTTATACTTGCTGCTGTGGAAGTTCATATTCAGAAAATGCAAATATATATATTATGGTTTCCTCCAGTGGAAGATTGAGGTCGCGTCAGTGTATCACGGAGATAACTAGCTGAAGAAACTGGAATTAATGTTACAGTAGTTCTCGCCTTTTCACATACGATCTGCTTTTCTAATTTTCAGAGTATATGTAAGTTTCTATGTCTCTTCTGTTACAACCCTTTGTTTTGAAAAATATGGACCTAATGAGCTTGTTTGTGGCTGGATCTGGCCAAAGAATATAGTCTTGACATTGTTTCACACATTTACTAGAGTGGACGCATGTACGTACCAAAGCAGCTTCATCATTGCTCGCTGTCCGCCCTCCAGCGTGGCCACCCATTTTTCTGATGTACCGCTTTCATAATCCCCCATATAAAGCACATCTACGTTGACGATTTTAGCAGTTGCCAGAGAGGTCAACACATTGTCGATCTCAGGGGCGTCCGGAAATAATTCGGTTACCCCTATAGCCTGGTCGGCCCAGAGCCAAGCCTCTCGGTGTTTAGGTGATGTTTCGGGAGCCTTCAAATCAGCTTCCGGTGAAGGTGCTTTATCTGGCTTGTCGGCATCTCGTATAAATAACTTTTCATCTAAAGGCGACTTATAACTGACTAGCTTTACTGGTGTTCCGATCTCGACTTCTTGTTGCAGGGAATCCACATCTATGAGATGATCTGGGACATCGATTTCTTTAGAAGGGTCCAGAATGAAAAGATAAAGCGCCAGCAACAGGACGCCGACCAGCAGCACTTTTGTCCTGACGCGGTTCAGCAGTCGAAACAGGTTTGCCATCTTACGAACTAAATGAATAGGGAGAAAGAAAACAAAGAAATGAAATGACAAACAGTCGAACGTATATGTAAATACCATTGGATAATAAATACATTTGGCAGATCCCAAGTCGTATATTCTTTCACTGAACCTGTAAAGACCATCTGTATATACATAAGAATTTCTACCGTTTGTTGGTCCCGGGGGGGGGGTGTTTTTACATACGATTTCAATGTATCTGAGTCACAGTTATCATGTTGCTTTTGATCAAATTATTTTGCAACTGTATAAAATGCAAATCATCTTTGGATGTACGTAAACACCTGGTGGAAGTCACATCCATTTACCGAGGTGTTAAATTCATTAGACTTTACAAAATACATGTAAAAGATAATAGAATAACATGTTTCGATAGGCAATTTTCCCGAACAAAGCAGAATAGATTTTCATTGTGTCATTGACACTACAGCTGTTACAAGGTGGCAACTAATAAGATTACAAACTACGTGTATAGATGTGTCCAATCCACACAAAGACATAGGCCACGTTTTCGCTAAGATAAGACAAACGGGACGAAACAAAACAAATGAATACGTACAACTGATATATGAGGTTTCAGTCGCTGGTGTCGCTGTATGTGTGTCTGTCGTTTCGCACACTACGACACAATGCGACTCAATCTTAGACCCGGGGTTGCGGTTCCAGTTGTCATCCACATCTATGTCAGGTCGGCTGGGAATTCCACGTCGCTGAACAAGGTGGCTGCCAGCCAGAGGTGTTTGACACGAGTCGCGCTGTGTGAAATCTGTTTCCAGCATGTGTCATGACTTCATATTTGAAAAACGTTTATTGAGTATCAGTTTATTCATTCCTAACAACTGCCCTGAAACAGAAAATAGGAAACCAAGAGGCTTCAAAAGATAGTATAACCTTCTAGGCTAGTTGTTATTTCTAATTATTTTGCTTTTCAATGATTTTTTTTCTTTTTTCTTTCTTTTTTGCTTTTATTTTTATTTTTTTTTTTACAATTGCAGCCCACCATTCATATGTTATAAAGCAAGTACCGAGCACTATGTCATTTGAAACAATCCCCCTGAACGTGCTACAAACGATTTCCTGTGTGGTAAGACTAAACTTAACTGACCATGTCCAGTCCTTGCCATGGTCGTTTGCAGGTGTTCTGTGTTACCATCTCTGGTCACGGACGGTGGTGGTTAACATTACCATGGGATACAGAACAATTAAACTATGAAATGTGACTGCCAGCCGAATCAGTAACTACATGTAGTACGCAAAGGCAACGGGCTTGGAAAAGATGATAGCACTGCGACAACTTAGGGAGAAATGTCAAATAAACAAGGGGTGGGGGTGGGGGGGGGGGGCGTTCAAAGAGCGGTGCATTTTATGCCTTGACGATTCCAAACAATGTGCTATTTTCTGTAGATGGCCCCTTAACCGGCAGGGAGAATATAAAACATAAGTTGGACTGATGCCTTGAAGAATTCATTGGTAATACATGTAATACTTGGGACCAGTAGAGACATTGGGTAGTCTTTGCAATTTATCGTCACTGCCATTGCCAAACGTTAGGCAGGTCCAAATGCGATATTACTCAAGCGTGACGGAATGACAATGACACGTGTTCACAAGTTGGCAAGGAGTGAGATACGCCAGCTAACCTGTATTAATACCTAGCTACTGTCTCTATCCCAGATCTCAGGTTAGGCAAACTTCAACTTATGATGGAACAGCGTACACACAATTTATTTTAATCTTACAGCGTACCTTAATGCTTAATGTGTGGTAACATGATAAGTTTTGACAAAGCAGGTACCAGTTGGGAGGTACGAAGAACATCATATATGCCATGCTTGTAACCTACTGAGAAGCCAGAATGTTCAGGCCTTACCTCTTCTCGTCCCCTTATTCCAAGAATTACACTTCCCACATTATAAATCAATCATTCACTTCTCTACATCCACAAAGCAAAGCATTGCAACTTTACTTGCAGGAAGTCAGTGACATGCACAGACACTCATTGCCCTGCTGTTAGCTTTGCATGTTGTGCACCAGCGCAGACGTTTACAGTCGCACGGTTATGACCGGCCATGCATGACGGTTGTGGAAGCTAAAGCGATGTCACGATACGTTAAAGCGGTTGTTTAGTGAGCGCTTTTGGGGGACTTAAAAATCTGGACGTCTGAAGCGATGTCCCTGTCTTCATACCTTTGATCATACGGTGCTCAGAATCATTTGGAGATCACCCAGCGCACTTCTGAAATTGTAGAAAACTAGGTTTTCAAAGTGGCCCTGGTTTTCGGATTATTCTAAGCCCTTTGTTCTCACTTTTCGAAAATAAAGCGATAGTTATCTGAAACAAAATACTTGAACAGAGTACTTGTCCAATTAACGAATACGAAAAATGCGATAAACAGAAAATTTCACATTATAAACCAACTTTCACCCTGCCTTGATAAAGTTGTGAAAGAAAAATATTCAATAAATTGTGTGCTTATTGGGAGACGAATAAATACTTATGTTGTCTTCCCGAAACTCAGGCTTCAGGAAAAACGACGGTGCTACAAACGATCGTTTTCTGTGATTAACACACAATTAAGATTTCTAATTCCCTTGGAGACGGTCCGGATGTACTTCTAAAATTTTCCTTGAGATAAGCAAAGCATTCGATAAAATTTATCACGATGGGCTTCCATGTAAACTAGAAACAATAGGTGTAAGATATCTATACAAGATCAAGATATTTCTTTTTAAGTGGCATTAAGCAGGGGAATAATAATTTGGAAAAGTCCACCAAGTGTCTGGCTTGCGCAAGTCATCAGCTGTTGACTTGGAATGGCCAAGCAGGGGCAGTTAACTGTTTATGAAGATATATATTTCATCTTCTGTCCTGGCGACACAAATGATACATTTGTTTTCCTGAATCCATATTATATTGTTTTATCGAGTGGATGGAATACATTTATATTGCCTTGAAAGCGTTTGATCGTGGGCCAAAATAGCACTATAACATCACGTGTCAAATGGCTTGGGGATGATTGTTCAGGACAGCTTCGGGTTTGAGTATCTTATGTTGTATATGCTCGTTTCTCATCCCATATAACAATGGGCGAGGAATCAGACGATCGGCTTCAGATAGTTCGGATTCCGACCGATGAGTCACAGGATCGATTCCAGACTGGGGCACTTTAATCTTTTATCTCATTGCATTCGTGGTGCTTGGCTAAGCCGTCAGAGGCGCAAAAACAGAGCATTTAGCGTTTCGATAGAGTGCGAGTTCGGATGACTTGACTATGTCAGCAGAGCTCATGAAATCGACATTCGTCCGTTGTCCGTCGGTGTCGCAATTATCTCTGAACCTATTACACAGATTTCTTTCAAATTTTGGTTGTTGCTTCCCCTGGGCCATACGCTTGGACCTTTTTTTATTTTTTTGAAAAAACAAAAACTTTTGAATTTTTTTTACGAATATTTTTCGTTTTCGTTAACATGGGACCATATGGGGGCCAAAATTTCAAAACGCTACTCCTCCTACATATCGCAGCCGAAAGTTTTCAAAATTCTCCTGAAATTTCTTCTCAATAATCCTCACAAAGTACTTTTTTGGATTTTTGAAATTTTGAGTTTACGATTTTTCACGAGTTTTTTTTTTTTTTCGTGTTAAACATGGGACCATATGGGAGAAAAATCCACAAACGACATCTTGTCTGAAAGTGCACAACAGATTTGCTCCCAAAAATTCATGCATACTCCTATGAAGGGTCTCTACCACAGATGTATAAAGAATTGTGAAATTTCAAATTTTGGATTTTTGGCTCTGTTCTTTTTTTTTTGGGGGGGGGGGGGCGTTTAAAAATGTATTACATTGGGAATTAAAAAATTTGGGGTAAAGTGAAAAG
>JAAUYG010104799.1_pt1 | contig 11050 bp, 10 predicted proteins | sample 7278091 | NCBI WGS metagenome assembly JAAUYG01 (sample SAMN14350201, study PRJNA611818) | marine sediment metagenome | isolation source: surface marine sediment (0.6m) | place: French Polynesia: Moorea | collected 2018-08
AGGCCATACCCCTATTGCACAACAGCAAGCCCCCTATTTAACCATCACCTGTACCCCAATGACCTCAGAAGCATAGCATCACCCCTTGAGACCAGAGCCTTGGCATCCTGAACACACCTGATATCAGAGATACAATAAACAACTGAAACCTGAACCTTGAGTCCTTGTTCCTTACTCCGAAGACAAGAGATACCCCGCACAACATTTCATTCACTGCTCTTTGGAACAAGAAGCATCAGTGACACGCACAAAGCAGGCCTGCGTTCTGTATGTTAGTTTGTGCTTGGATGTGAGAGAGGAAACATTAAAGTGAATCCCCTGCACAAAGTCCCTTGTCTCTGGATTATGGATGAGTCAATCCATCCCCTGCTGATGTTGTGATGTGCAGCCCCAGCTGTTGTCCTGCACTCCTTGATGCGCCTTCCCAAACGTGCCTCCTCCTCCATAGACGCACGTCAGTGGCGCAACCACACAAGCAGCGAATGGCGTGGTCTTGAAGCACCCAGTGGTTCAGGCCTCCCGAGACCTTTGGTCTGTTATGCCCCCTTGTGGCTGGAAGTATTTCCCCCTCCCCATGGTGTATGTTACCCCCCCCCCAATGAGTGTTACTTCCTCCCATGAGTGTTTCCCCCCCCCCCCCCACTGTTGGCATCAAACTTGACCTGCTTGATTTCATGTGTTCAGTTTTGTTTATTGCAGGGAGTGATTCCCCAAAAGGTGAAAAGGTTGAGGATAAATTGAGGCCATGTGAGATTGTGAGCTATCAGGAAAAGCACAAGGTACGATTGATCATTCTGTTAAATTTTTAGGCCGCGCGGCTGAAAGCGGAGCGGTGAGGAGTCATGATCGTATCATCATTGTCGTTGAGTGGCAGCTGAGGGCGTTATTTTTATTGCCGCTGCTACTGTAAGCCTGCGGGTAGTTGGATTGGGGTTCCCCCGCCCCCACTGCTACTGTCGTGTTCCAGCTCCCCTTTTGCTACTGTCTGTTCACATAAGCTGCATAACGAGGCACGTGACCGCACGGCTTTTGCACTGACTAATCGTGCTTGTTTCGCTTTGCAATCAAATGTTTTTTCCGTGTCAAAACTGTTGAAACCGTTTCCAGGAATACGCCGAGGGAGCTGGTGAAACCGTTACGCTGTCGAATGGCAGCGTCATACACCACGTCGACCTGGGGGTAGCTGAATGGAGGGTGAAGCAAGAACCTGATGTTGCTGCCGCCACGAAATTAAATTCTGACATTGTCCCTCATGTTTATGAAGGTTAGTTTTCACAGAAAAATGGGAGGTATTCGGAAGTCATTCTTTTTCTCAGGCAGGTTCTCCAGTTCTGCGCTCAATTGTTAGGATGCCCAAATGAAGCCCAGAGGGAGGGGTTAATGAGAGGGCCATCCTGATCAGTTTACAGTGGAGTAACATCGGCTCTCACACCACTTTTCTCAGGTGGGCTGAAGATCTGGGAATGTGCTGTGGACCTGGAAGAATACATCTCAAGTCTCCAGATTGCCTTTCGAGGTCTCAGGGTGTTGGAGGTACTTTTAGTTTGTTTTTAGGCCAAGCGCGGCCAGAAGTCGGGGCGGCCTTATGGAGTCACGTACGTGTCGTCGTTCTCGTCATCGTGGGGGATGCGATTTGCATGTCTGCTGTGTGTGCCCCTCATTGAGAATTGGTCTGTTCATACAAGTTCACGCAAGGACTGGTCCTTTGTTTTCAGTTGGGCTGTGGTGTCGGGATTCCCGGGCTGTACGCCTACAACCAAGGCGCGGAGGTTCACTTTCAGGATTACGTAAGTAAATGACTGTCTCAACAAACCATGTCCTCCAGTGGTGGACACCATTCCCCGCGGGGCATAAGTTGGTTAGGGGCGGGAATTTTCTTGTCATCCGCAAGTTTTTGAGAGAATGTCAGGCAGCTTTTTGTTCATTTCCTGCCATTTTAAAAAAGGTTTTTCATTGTAACGGACCGTGGTTTAGCCTCAACACTGGCATCACTCAATTTCCACCCCCACCCCAAAAATGCTACCCCCTTCTCCTTCCAAACACGAACCAAGCAAGGACCAAAGTCAACCCCAGCCCCAGAGATGCGCCACCTCCCCACTGACATACAACCCAACCCACAGGTATGTCACAACCCACTCCCATGCCACCGCCCCCCCCCCAACCACAGATGTGCGATACGGCCAAATATCTAGTTCCTAAACCTTGTCCAAGCAACAATGATGCGTCGAAAACAAAACATCCATGAAGGCTTCGTGAGCTTTTGCCATGCGAAGTGCAAAATGTAAATGTGAACTGAAGGGATGGCAAAATCTTTCCAGAATGAATCGGTCCTTAATACCGTTACCATACCCAGTGTCGTGCTGAACATCGTCAACCACTCCCAGGCAGAAGATGACTTGCATCAGCTGCCCAGGTGCAAATTTTACTCCGGTGACTGGTCACAATTGGTTGAGTGCCTTGCAACTGGAAATCAACAAAGCAAGTAAGAATCGCTTTTTGTTTGCGTCTTCCTTTCGTTGATGTTTTCTCACGGTACGATCTTCGCAGCGAGTAGCAGGGTACTCAGAGAGCATCTCAACCGTGACCTGTCGCAGGGTCGCAGTTGGCGGCAAACTACTTGGCGGGTGCAGTGTTTTTCTCTGGTGTAATAGACACTGGTCATTTGATCAAAATGTTTGGATGCATTGAGTTGTGGGAGCTGGTACGTTTTGTCAGGGACATGACTGTGACAGCGATTTGGTTGTTTGTGTTAGCTTTGAGAGGCAAGGTTTGAAGACCGACCACAAAATGGCAAAAAGGAGTGATTCCTTAGGTCACCAAAACTCAAATTCTTTCACATTTTTGTTGCTCACTGCTGAGCGTGTTATTGTCTGAGGAAATTGTTTGAAAAAGGCAGAGAAAACTCGTGGCAACTTTTCTGGAAAATGTTGGGATTGTCTCAGTGTATCGGAATGGTTACATTTTCTCCTTCAGGTTCGATATTATTCTTACATCGGAGACGATCTACAGTTCAGACAACTACCAAATTTTGCATGACACCATGAAGGCATTGCTCAAACCTGCTGGAAAAATGTATCCTTTTCGATGACAAAAACAGTTTAAGAGTGGGCAGTGGAACACAGAGAAATGTGAAGGAAGTTTTGTTGGCTTGCATGGGTCACAATCTCTGACGAATGTTGACCATTGGTGGTGGAAATAAACCCTGCCCTCAATGAATCCTTAAGTGGTTGGTGGAAGCCATTTGGTAACTGAATGACACGTTCAGGTGACAGATCCATTTTGTCAGATGGGGAAAACTAGTCAGCGTGATCAACTAGGATCCCCATGGCCTGACATTTCTGTGTGCACTGTCCACATTTGAAATTGTTCTCTTCTTCTCCCCCGACCACTTCCAGATGCGTGCCTTCGATTGGTGCCCATGCAGTGTAAGTTGTAAGTACTGGGGATGAACATTGTGCTTTGCATGAGCTGTTTTTCGTGAATATGCCATGGCAATGACATTTTGTAATGAGTTCCAACAGAACTGTTGGTAGCGTCTGTCAAGGATGATTTTGAGGTGAGAGGGATGACTGATCTGAAAAAAAAAACGAGGAGTTCGTTTCAAAATATTTCTGGACTTGCTGGTGTTAGAAATGCAAGAAAAGAGACAAGCAAGTTTCCCATGTCTGGTGTCTGTCGTAAAAAAGGGAATTGGCAAAAATGAAAGGAGCTCCGTCGTAAAATTAAAATCCAGCGACAAGACAAGACAAGATCAGCTGAAAAAGAAGTCTATTCGTGGAAAGGAAGAGCCTGTCTTGCTTGAAACAGCGAGCATTGCCCATTCGCTGTGCTATGCTTGGTGTTGAAATGCAAGGACACATTTTATACAGCTTTGCTTCTGCACAGAATCTTCAGCGAGGAGGAAACTTTAAGTGCCTTCCTTTTTGTCAGTCATCAGGAAGAAAAAGGACTTGTTTTGAAAGAATTGAAAAAGTGCTGAAATTTTCTTCTGCTTGTCTGACGAAACCTTTCTGAAAAGAAGAAAATGATATTTTTAGAACATCAAATGATTTCACTGTTGTTTGAAAAGCGCTTCTCTTTGGCGCTCAGATTTTGTCTTCCATTCTCCATTTTCAAGAAAGATTCGGCTGAGACGGCTTCAAAACTATTTCCAGAGCAGACAGGCTGGGAAGAACCTTGAGGTGGTTTGCCAGTAGGCGAGTTGCAACACTACACTGATGAACGGCGAAAACTAGAGCTGGTACGAGTTCAGAAAAAAATATCACTGAAAGTTAGGAGCACAAATGCCAAAGTGGCTGAAGAGAGTTGTTGAAAACTGTAAGAAAAGCGTTGATGATGAAATGAGAGGTGAGAAGGTTTCAACTCTCACCTTGGAAATTCTCAAGGCTGCCTCTTGTGGCATTCAATGCCGTCCTGCCGGTGCCGGGGAAGGCAACATCGGGAGAGCAACACTTGTCGTGATCACCCACCTTTAGCGGGCACCTTCTTGACCAAAATTTCAGCATTAAAAGTAGGGGTGTGCATTTTGTATGGGTGTGAGTTTTGCTGTGTGTCTGTGGGAAAACACCAGACTTTTTCAGTCAAAAATTGGGATGGGTGCTTTCTGTGAGTGTGCACATGTTGCACGTGGGTTATTATGCCAGGTTGAGGGACGCGCTCGAAAGGTTTTTTTTTTTTGAGACTGAGGAATGAAAACTGAAAACGCAACTGTTCAAAATTATAGATATTGCATAGGTTGAGGTCTGTTTGGGGTTGAGATTCGAACCCTTCCTTGCGTTCTGTGCTTGAAACAAATCTCAGTGAATACCCGGTACCCATTTCCTACAAAAGATTTTCTTTGCCTGCAAAGAACCCTTTCTTCAGGTTGTTGGACCTTTCTGCTAAAGAGTCGTCGTGTTGGTGTGTCAGTTTGGTCCTGATTCTGACTGTTTGATTGAGAAACGCAGCTTGAAAGTTATCAGCTGAACCTTTTTGGCAATGAAAACAAAGTTAAACGAGGGATTCAGATTCGGGAAAAGGTGGTGATTTTTTTGGCAGCAAATGGGTCCTTTTGAAGATTTTGTTTCTTGTCAACAAAGGGTTTATGTCAATTCTATGTATCGAGTTACTTAGGGGCTTGCGGCTGGAGCTTCATTTGTGTATGCTTGACATTGACAGGTGCAGGAATTTCTGATTCTTTCTTAACTAATTACATCAGATATTTGGCAGCGAAATCCTACTACTTCGGTGTTGGTGGTAACATGAGAGATTTTAAAGCGCTTGTTCTGAAGAATGATACATTTGCCTTCAACATCTGCAAAGAGATATCAGATGGTATGTGTTTTCTTTGTTATTGGCATCATAAACTTTCACTTCCCTGTCAATGACTCGGGACCAACGAACAGTTGGAGGTTTACAATGTTGAAAGTCAAAAGAGAAAACTGAAGATTCGGCCACAAAGGCAAATGTACTTCGCTGCTACCGTCGCTGTGCACGGCGGGGGCGGGGGTGTTGTGACAAGCAGGGAGGGGGCAAAGCAAAGGTCTCGTTGCTCCTGCAACACCGTCTACTCCAATACTGTTTCGCACCTTTTTCAACTGCAGCGAAGTAACAAACACAGAATTGCTTGCTGTTACGATTTCAGTCCTGTGGGAAGCTGCAGTCCATGTTCATGCATGGCTGCATGGCCAGCGTGAACTCAGGCAGTTTTGTCTCGTTATTTTACAGGGGTCAGCAGAGAAGTGATGGAGCTCTGTTTCAAGTGAAGCATCCGAACCTTGTGCATGGGCCACCGAATTAAAACTCAATCTGTGAGAAATTCCTTGTTTCGTGAAAACGCAACTTTACGTCAGGGGTGAGGAAGTTTGATGAAATGAGCTTTCGTCGCCAATTTATGATTCCAATCGTGACCTTGACACATGTTCGTTGATGACAAACTGTCATGAACACAGATTTTTGTCAGGAAAGAAAACGAGTAATCTTCATAAATCAACCTGTTTGTCGGCTTTTCTGATTGCTTTGCTTGTGATCATCTCAGCATCTGAAAAATAACTTTTGCAAGCGAACAGCAACTTGGTCCTTTTCACCGAACAGTTCATTGGCGCCAGAGGAGCAAAATTGTTTTAGTCCAGGCGAGTCAGCCTGAGTTCTGATGGTCAGAACACACCAAGCCGCAAACTTGGACAGGAACCCGAAAATCGGCTTGGTGTGTTTTGACCATGGGATCATCGAACCTGTGGTGGTGAAGGGTTGACTGCAATGCATGGGCGTTGGATTCTGTGCGCTTTTTGTGTTCAAAAATGAAGAGAATGAACTGGATTTGTTTCTTTTTTGGAATGAAGGTTGTCTCAAGTGTCGCTCAATTTTCTTTTCACCTCACAATGACTGAAGGTGTGTGCTGTCCATGAATTCATGAAAGACTTTGCATACTTGTGAATCACAAAGAGAAGTCGGAAAGGCTTGAGATAAAGAGATGTTCGTGTCACCTTGAAACGCCAGTCCTTTCATGCTTTGGAAATAGTGCCAATCTTTCATTAAATTGTTCGGGAAGAGATTAATCGAGTGGAAGCAAATTAGGGCACCTGGAAATCCTGACTAATTATTGAGGCAAGGACATGGCCAGGGATTATTTCTCTTCCGCACGAAAACCTGTACTTGCAAAGGGGAACAAGACCAAAAACAGTTCAGGTGTGCGATCTGTCAGGTCACATTTGCAGAGTAAGATGTTTTTGCCGACAAAGAGAAAAACAACTTGTGGAATGAGATGAAAGGAAGGATTGAGAATGAGAAGCTTGTGCTTGTTCTTGAACCCAGTTGTGAAACCCGGATTTTAGGTGTAAAATGCACTGATAAGTCTTATTTTTTGTTTTAGTTTTTCAAGGGAAAACATGCAGAGCTTGTTGTTTCTCCTCGTCGTCAAAAAGTGTGATGCAATGTTAAAAAGTTAGCATTGAACGTTCCCACTCCCATGGTGTTGTCCTTTCACTCGTTTGAATTCCAATGAGTGCACATCACAAAGCCTTTTCCTGAAAGCAAATCAGTCGAGTTTTGGGGATCTGTTAGAGTTTCGACAGTTTTGGAGCCAGGAAACTGAGACAGGACCCAAAAATCGGCTTGGTGCGTTTCCACCGTTGAAAGGCGCCCAACTGACTTTCAAGTCTCTTTCAATTGCCATCAGGAAAGGCAAGAAGATACTGTCAAGTTCCAAAAATCTCTTCCGCGACAACAAATTCTACTCCCATGAGTGGATCATTTTCTTTGATCTCGTTTACTTGAACCACATTTGCTTTTTTCCAGCACGCAGATGCAGAAACATATCGTGGAGGCGCGCTAAATGTTTTTGTTGAAATCTTGTTCGCTTAAAAACACCAGGATGCAACAAGTACATTGAAATCATTTTAGAAGAAAGAAGTGTGATCTTTTTAAAGCTCGGTAACTTGATGGGAATGCTGCTTGTGTTTGAATGAGAGGGAAAATGTCAGGTGTGAATCTAGTTACTTCCCATTGTGTGACAAAACTGTTGCCTGCCGCCTTCCACTTTTGAATACACGATGATACGCGCATCAGACGCTGATGCTGCTTTTCTTCCACAGAGGAGCAAATTTGGCACCTTTGTCTTGAACCACTACCCCCTGCTCTGCCCGCAGTACTGTTTTTCCGGGCAAATCATGCCACAGCTTCAGATGTTAGTCGAACAAGAACGTTGGACAGCGTTGTGTTGCTCGAGTTTCTGCAGCAAAAAGGCTTTCTCAAAAAACAAATAGCTTTTTGAAGTGTTTTTTTTTTTTTTTTTTTGATGTCTGGCTGGGAAAGGCTTTGATTCAGGAAGTTCAGACAATAGACCATGACACCAGAGTTCTCTGTGTGATGAGGGTCTTGTTCTGGGCGAGTAGCCGTTGCAGAAAAGGGATCGTTGATTCCAATTCAAGACGTCTGGTCCTGCGTGAAAGAGCCAACACCCTGATACACGTGAACACGGACAAAATTCTTTTTTCTCGTTGGGACCTTTTGGCAGTTCAGCATACAACGAACCCTTGTTTTGGTTTGGAAAGCTGCGTCGTGTTGCCAACGTGCGTGACAAACTCATTTTAGCGTTCGAATGTTTTCTCATCAGTGTGGTGGATCCGGTATGAACGTCAAAAGGGAAGAGTACGGAAGACCCCAGATGACTTTGCGATCCTGTTCTCTTCCGGACTGATTTGCTTGACATTTTCACATGAAAGCCGAGCCGTGCGCTCTCCTTGTTTGGCAAGGCGTGGGAAAAGTGTGTCGTGCGTGTCGTTCACCAATGCGGCTGCGACTCCGTTCGCTCCGAACATGGTCCAGCTTTTGACTGGAGCCGTTGTGTTCGTGGTCAAACCAAATCAAGACCCTCTGACACAAAGCGTACACTTGTGCATGGGAACCTTGTGTTCTCGCATTTTGTGTCCAACGCCGCTATGGGTCGATGCCGAAGCAGAAAATTTGTGGCACTTCACGATCTTCATTTTGTAAAGTTGTGAATGTGAATCTTTTGGAGCCATGGTGTGAACCACTGAGTCCACCAGATCTGTCTTTTGTCAGACGTTTCTTACTTGCTTCTTACGTATGTGTTTTGCTTTGAGAAATGCACTTGATGGAACAACGTTCCTTTCCAAATGTTCCACAAAGTCATCATCTCGAAAGCAGACGCAACAAAGATTAACAAGGGAAAGCCTATCCCACGAGAAATGAAGCACCCAAAGACACGAACAAAAGCAAGGAATCGACGTTTGCGTGTTGGGTGACAGCAAAACCTTCACACGTTGTTAGTTGTGCGCAATTCTTTCTTGGTGGAATAAGGCCTAAGCGGTAACCCCCCTACAACTTCTGTTCTCCTTTTTGCTTTGGAAAGAACACTCAGGTTTACAGAAAACATTCGTTTTCACCTTCAATCTTGATTACAATGGCTGCACCAAGCTTGCAGTGCTTTCAGACCCTTGGGCTCAGACATGCGAAAACGGAAACTTGCTGATTTCTGACTCTTCGAAGCAGACTCCTGCATGGTGATTGCTTGCCTGGCCACCGGTGTTGGAGCGTTAACCTTGCGCGTGTGCTGTTGTCGAGGTGTTTTTGTGTTTATCAAAAAAGCTTCTTGTTCTTTTGTGCAAAGCTTCTTGTGCTTGTCTTTCTTTCTGTCCTTTCTTGTCTAATTGTGCTTTTCGTGGTGACTGCGCAGAGGATCAGATGTTCGCTTCCAGCAGATGTAATTAGAGGCTCAATGGAGGAAGGAAAGCAAGAAGCTGCAAAGCTTGTTAAATTCCAAAGGTGTGCATTCTGGATGCAAGTGTGTGTGTTTGTTGTGTGAACACAAAAGTGAGTTCCGTGACGGCCCAGGTGTTCTTGTATTTTGAATGACTGTTGGTTGGACTTCTCTCGTTTTTTTTTCTTCCTTTTTCGCCAGGCAGAATTTTAGGCTACGCGGCTGCAGGGAGATTGGTGCTGTGGAATGGCTCTGGTGTCATCATCCTTCCCACTCCGTGCCAACCTCCCGACCCGTGACCCCCGGTATCAGTGATCAAACCGACTGGAGGAGGTGGAACTCATCATTGTGTCTTTGTGCCGATTTCCTCGTGACTCTCACTGAAGTCTTGCTACAAAGGTACAAGAACCACCACTTGAAAATTTCGCTCCAAGTCAAACCCGAGGTTTCTCTTTTCGAATATTATTGAAGTAACAGAAGCAGTGTTTCCGCAGTGTTTGACGTCCAAAGAAGAAATAGCTGCTTGACTTTCACCTGGAGGAAACACGTGCTGTAGTTACCAGATCCCCACGCACAAGGAAGTTTCACGCCTGAGAACAACGGAAATAAAATGGTGTGCGCCTTTTGCGACATGCACATCTCGCCTGCACCTGCAGGTGTGAAGATCAAGATAAACGCGATTACGTGTTTCTGTCCAATCTTAGTGTGCTGACCACTTCCTTGCACGGGTGGATTTATCAACGTGCGGGGTATACGAAAATAGAAAGTCGTTGCGATTGGAGGACACGTAAGAAACAGACAAATTTCTCTTGTCGGCTCGATGTGATCTGACAAGGAACAAATACTGACTGAAGCTGTGCTCTGACCGAATGAAGCCGCCCGCACGATAAGATAGGAGTCTGCTGTTGCTTGTGTTACAGGTTGACATCACAGAACCACTGTGTGTTGAGTAAAGGCACAAACGAAATCAAAAGATTTCTTCAGGAACAGAGTTGAGAACGTGTAGCTTTCAGACACGTAAGCAAAACAACGTTTCCAGCTTCGGAAGTGCAGCCATGCAAGTGTCACAGCTGAGACAGTGCAGTGAAATTTTTTACGCAACTTGTAAACTCCTTCCAGACAGATTCGAGGGGAAAAATTAGACAAAATTGGACTTTTCTCTGGGATTGAAGCGGAAGATCTTGGGCAATCAGAAACTGTCATCATTGGGGGAAAACAGAGCAACACAAACGAACAGAAATTGTTGATTTCAAGTATTAAGGTAAGATGCCATTTCCGTAATTGTTGCAAATGACTGGAAAAAGAGCAAGAGGATCAGTCCGCCGAGAAAAGACCTTCAAGAAGATACTGCTTTGGCTTTCACCACATTTCTTAATGAAGCTGAGCTGACATGGATCCGAGGAACAGGTGACTGCTGACTTCTGCAGTGTTTGCCACGTACAAACTGTGCATTCGGTCATGGTGAAATCACGAAAGTTTTGGTGTTGTGCAAGATATTGAACGAGCTTGCGAGTTCAATATCTGACTGCACAACACTAACAACTTTCCTGGTTTCACCGACTTACACCGCCTAACTGACCAGTGAAAAGTTCGTGGGAGATACGCACTGAAAGATCAAAAGAATGAGAAAAATAAATGAATGAGAAGCCTTGAAAAAAAGCAAACCAGTTTGTAGGCGTCAGTGGTCGCACCAACTTTTTACACCTTTGCGGCTGTTGACCGACCGTGCATGGTCATCGCTGTTGATAATGATACTCACATGTTTGTGTCTGATCAACGTATATAAGTTGTCTCGATCGTCTCAAGACATTTCAGTCAGAGGGCTATGCAGTTCGACCAAAGTGTGAGATA
>JAAUYG010086166.1_pt1 | contig 11049 bp, 10 predicted proteins | sample 7278091 | NCBI WGS metagenome assembly JAAUYG01 (sample SAMN14350201, study PRJNA611818) | marine sediment metagenome | isolation source: surface marine sediment (0.6m) | place: French Polynesia: Moorea | collected 2018-08
AAATGCTACTTCCACTGGATGTCAAATATGTGCCTTGCATTAAACATGTTAAAATTCAAATTTAAAAGTTTAAGATACCTGAAGAAATAAAACCTACAAAAAGTTACTTTGCAATTCAAAGCAAATGAAGAATTTTTGTGCCGTTCAGCCTAGTATAGAAAGATAACTTCGCTATTTCCACCATGTACTTGAGTGTTTCAACAGTTTATTTCCAGCAGCATTGTATATAAATTGAACTGAGATCCCAGCAGAAGTACAGGCTACTGTATCATACAGGTGATATTTCATGGAAGGTCTCCTCTGTGGCTGGTATAGTATTGCCAGTGTCTGCTCCCTGTATCTACTGTAGCCTGGTTGGTGATGTTTCCAGGCTGAGTTGTTAGGAGATATTGGGAGAATACCCCTGGGGGGTTCCTGCCAGGTTGTCATGGTTGTACCAGGCACCCCCCTAGCTGGCTGCTTGCCTAGCAACAGCCACGGTAGCTAGATAGTGGCCATCATATCTGGAATGACAGATAGGGCACATCCCAGCTATCAAAATCTCAGGAAAGATGCTTTAATTGCTCAGTTGCTTCTGTAGGCCAGGAAGGGAGTCATCCTCAAACATGCTGTGCTCAGCACTTCCCAGGGGAATAGCCTTTAGTCAGTGAATCTTTGGAATACTCTGTCACATATTATTACTATACCTGTATTGGATATGCCAGTGATGATGTGGGCTGTAGTATGTTGTTTGGCATATTTATGTTTCACTGTATTTCGTTTTTCAGCTGTGATAATTTGTTCGATATATATATATAATATTTGCAGTGCAGAATTATTGATTAAAAATCCTATGAAAATGTGTGCATGCCTGCCTGTAGATTGAATTGTATGTCATAATGTGTTTCCTTTGTATTGTAACACTGTTATCTACCTCAGTATTTAATCTCGATACCGTCGTGTATTTTCAGGGAGCCTTAAAGGTAACAACAGTCGTGAGACTGGATCATCCCGATCCAGCTCCCCAAACACAGTCTCTGGGATACCAACGCCAGGACGACGGTCGCTAGGACGACCCCAGTCTGCTCAGACCGACCGTAACTCAAACCGGATCCCGACCCCTGGGTCTACATGCAGCACTACCAGTAACCATAGCAACTCGACTGAGGGTGAGCGACGGTCGCCGACGTCCACCCAGCGTCCTACCTCAGCTAGCAGCCTCTCCACAGCGGGAGGTCCCGATAAAAAAGACTCTATGTTGGACAAGTTCAAATTCTTCAAGGATAAATCGGATAAGAGTAAAAGTGCCTCTGGCAAGTCCGCCAAAGCTAACAGTAACAATGTGAACGCCACCGCAGGGCCAGGGAAAGGGGAGCGGGACCGGGACGGTCTGACGGGGACCGGTCCCACACCACACTCTCCAGCAGAGGGAGCCACAGCGGTGTCCCAGCCAGGGGGCGCAGCGGCTGCTCTTGCCAACAACAGCCATGGCGGCTCGAGCAGCAGCAGTCCCAAACTGGCCATCAAAGGGCTGGCGAAGAAAACATTTGGCCGCAAGAAGGAGACTTCAGCCTCCAATGGTCCGGCTTCCACTCTGCCAGGCCCACCCCAGGTAAACGGCGGCGGGTCATTGTCACGGGATGACGCTGGTGGGAGGCGTACTAGTGCATCCTCTATCCCTAGCCGGACAGCATCGTCTACCAGTATATGCAGCACGACGAGTAACAGTAATGGCGCCCGTGCCAAGTCAGCCCCAGGGTCCAAACCTGCCAAGAACAGTAGCAAAATTGGTGGTCCTGGTAAAGGGACATCCTCCTCCTCCTCCTCTACTTCCTCCGCCTCGGCTAGGACAGGAAGAGGCGCCCCGTCCCTGCAGTCCCCTCAGAGCGAGACACCCGGTGGAATCCCCAAACCAAGCACCATGCCCAGTATGGGGCCGCGGTCTGGCCGGGAGGCCGCGGGGACCAAGAACCGTCTGTCAGGGGGATCCAGTAGCCGTACATCTCTGACATCACTTCCTGGATCGCAGGGTGGGAAACCAACATCCGCACCACCTGGTGGCCAGCGATCAGGGTCCATGCAGTCTTCGAAGCAGATGAATGGCCCTCAGTCTAACGGTCCCATCAGCGGGGCTCAGATAGCTACACGGCAACTGGACATGGCCAAACAGAGCATGGTCAAGTCAATGAAAGTGAACAATACAAACTTTAACCAGCAGGATCTGTCTCCAGAGAAAGTCACTTCGTCCATGCACGACCGGAATGCCAATGTGAGAAATGCCAAATCAAACACTGGCAATCGACGTCTCAGTGCCTCTAAGTCCTCGGAGCTGCTGAATGCTGGTCCGCCACAGTCGGCATCCAGATCGGCATCCCCCAATGTGTCGGCCTCAGCCTCGGCTGGAAACCTGCTGGGATCAGGATCTTCTGGATTGAAGGCACCCAGTCGTCTGACGATGCCCCAGGGTGGGGGTGGTGGGAGGACTACCCCTAGTAAAGGTAACAAGGTTGACAGTGATACCCAGACGGCGGCCTCCGTCATACAGGCCACGTCTAAACAGCAGGCCATGGTGAGACAGTACCAGCAGCAGAAACAGCTACAGCAGCAGCAGCAGGCACAGAGTCAGGCTGCCGGTCACCCACATCAACAACAACATCAGCAACAACAGCAGCAACACATGCAGCAACAGTATCAGCAGCAGCAGAGGATGCTGCAACAGCATCAACAACACTTCCAACAACAACAGCATCATCAGCAGCAGCAACAACAACAGCAGCAGCATGTTCGATCTCTGTCTAGATCTCAGCAAACCCAGGGCCATGGCCCAGAATCCCAGATGGTCCAGATATCCCGAACCCCAACCCAGGTCCAGATAATGACTAAATCACAACAGCAGCAAGAGCAACTACAACAACAACAAATGCAGCAACAACAGCTACAGCAGCAGCAGCAGAGGCAGTATGTACAGCAGCAAGGACATCCAGAAGGCGTACGGTCATCAGGATCTCGTGGAGTTGCTCCCGCCCCTCCCATTAGACAGTCCAGTGCGACGTCCACCCCACAGAGGACAAACTGCCCCTCCCCCAAGCTGGGCCGCCTGGCTAACATCGCCAAGGAACATAGCAGCAGTAGCATTAACAGCGACGTGTCGACTAGGTCAGGGTCAGGGGAAGAGAGATCGGGGTCCAACAGTGCATCTAACAGTAACAACAGTGCTTCATCCACAGACAGCGTTATCTATCGCCCGTCTAGCTGTGACGAGTCAGAGAGCGATGTTCCGCAAGGGTCACCGGCGCTGCGACGGCAACAGCAGCAGCAGCAGCAACGGAATGCGGCACCGGGAGACCCGAGCCAGAATATCCAGAATCCACCGCCAGCCCTGGATCATATCTCGAGTCTGCGGAATCAGAGAGCCAAGGAGTCTCCACAGAAGTCTGTCCCTGAGGGCAAGAAAATGGCGGATGTTCCGAAATCTGTCGAACGTAAGAAATCCGGTAAAGACACTTCTGTAGCTGAGGAGTTAGACGGTTTTGATGTCGATATCAAACCCATGCAGCCTATCATGCGTTCAACTCCCTATGGCTACCTCCGCCATGCTAGTCTCACAAACTCTCCCATGATGAGGCCTTCACTTCACATTTCTCCGTTAGCCAATCAGAACTCAGGATTGGCACACAGCGCCTCCAGTCGCCTTGGTGTAAATCGACCGTTGATCGATCCGTCAAAACTCTACACAAACTCCATGAAGAGAACTATGTCCAATTGCCATAGCAACTTTGACACGGACTATGGGTCTGATGTGGAAGGGTTTGACGTCGCGTCAGGCTACATGTCCGATGGGGACATTCTACGGAGCAATCACTCGGATGATATCAACAGCGGGTACATGAGCGAGGGAGGGGCCTCACTGTACGCCAAGCGTCTGCAGCAGAGGTTCCGTGAGGGGATGAATGCAGTGAGGGAGTGTATGCAGAAAAGTAACGACCTGGCTAATGATGAAGACAGGTAGGTCAGGGGGAAAGAAAATCGGCGGGGGTGGGGGTGGGGTGTGTAAGCCACAGATTAGAGTGTAAGAAGGGGGAAGTGAAATGTCCTGTTACAGTGTACACCAGTTACTGTGCAGACAATCCCAGAATTAAAAGCATTATTGATCCAGCCGCAGGGTACAGAAAAGTGCTAAAGTTGTGTTTCAGAAGTAAGAACAACCAAAAAATATGACCAATTTTAGCCTCGACTGTTATTTGGTCTTCATTCCTGGTTTATACAGTTTACAGTGTTTTACTTAAAGTAAAATTCTTATGTCACTGAATCCAGAGCTCCTTGTTTCAATGCCTAAATTTAGTGTTGTGGTCAATTTCCATATTTACTTGCATTTAGGTAAAGACTTTGTATCATCCAATTATGTGTAATGTACCAGAAATTAATATTGTACATTGACTAACACCCAGAATTGTGTGCTGCTGCTGTTTAGTTACATGTAGAATTGTGATTGGGCACTTTGCAGTTATGTTTGAATTGTCCTGTTACACATCAATGGAAGGGAGAAATACACAAGTTCATCATAAGGCAACCATGCCATGCGTACTTGGCCATGGTTGAGTTTCAGAGACCCAGTCAACACATGTATTGACGTACATGTACCAGGTCTGAACTCTACACCCTTCCCATGGTCCTTACACAATATTTAGTAATTAGCAAATGAAATGTTTGTTCTGCAAGTAATTATCATAAGTATTTAAGTAAATACTATAAGTATTTAAGTAAATACTATACTCTCAGTTGACGATTCCAAATGTATATACACTGAGAGACTGAACACATACTATGTGTTATGGAAACTTAGCTTTATCACAGCCTGTTTAGAAGCACTTGATGCAAAGATAACTGAAATCCAGGGACTCGAGTGGTTGGATACTGGAAGATCACAGACCAACAACCAAAGACTGCCTTCTCATCAATCATAATGCATCCGTTACTGGTAAACAACATTGTTGCCTGACTGTCATCATAATGCGCCCACACACAGCCGCTGGTGTATCTATGGTGGTATAGATTCAGCTAGTGAGCATCATGAGTCAGACTCGAATGTATCAAAATACCATTCATATACCAATACTTACAAAGTTAAGATTTAAGATTAGATGCTGAATCAAAGATTTTAAAACAAAAGATACTTTGACACAATTTTATGACGTTACAGGTTCAAAACCTGATGGCCATGCACATTTTGATTCTGAACCATGTGTGAAAGTTTATTTCAATTGATCTTATTGTCGATGAATAGATAAGCCAGAACACATCAAGAAAGTAGCAAATTTTGTTTTCACTCAAGAATAAAGTACAGCTTGAATTTGCTATTTCTAATCGCCAGCAATCGACCAAAAGACCTAGGCATTAAATCCAGCCTAGCGATGGAATCCACATGTAAAACCCTGACGTTTATATTGTAGACTGCTTGCAGACTTAGCCATTCCGGCCAATCAGGAGAGGATGTAATGTCTGTAATAAAACAATACCAGCACAGAGAGATTGCCAAACCTCCTACAGCCATAAACTAAGTTGGCTGGCAGCCAGCCTGCATCATTCAGAGGCCCAATGCTGGAGGACGTTTGGTGACAGTGAACAAAATGTCCTGGAAGGGAGATTCCAGACCCAGGGGAAGGAAGTGCCATGGCTTGAAAGAGTGACATATATACTGAGAGCTAAAACATTCAACCTAACAACCTGTTTGTCTTGGTCATCAGTCGCCTACCTGTCCATAATAGGACTAATGTAGAGATGCATTATTAATATCTCACAGCTTTTTATATTTTTTTCTGGTCATACATGGAGTGGGTGGGTGCTGGGATAGAGAAGGGGGGGGGGTAGGGGGATTGTGTCTCAAGGGAGATGTCTAGCTGATATTGTACAGTTTAGGGTTCTGGGATTAGTGTGGGATGCTACAGTCTGTGTGATCAGTGTTGGAGGCAAATATGCCACTAGTCCTCATGTGTTACGGGCTGTCATTGATGGATCTTGGACAGATCCCACCACAAGATTAACTCAATTTAGCTTCCATTTTTATATTTATGTAAATGGATTTTGTGCCTTTATAGATGGTTCTGTGGCGGCAGACGATCATATCTCCCTGATGTTAGAGAGCTATTAAAAATACCGGTAGGAGTTGTTGTGACAAATTGCAGCCGTTATCTGTCACCAGAAGAATTGTGTGACACAAAATGTGTTTTTCAGTTGAACAGGATTCTGGTTTGAGTTGACATATAACTTATATGGTATGGTAGCCCATGTATAGGGAAGATCGGGAGGGAAGGTCGGGAGAAAACGACTAGCTTAGATGCTCTTTTAGGGTCATAAAGGAATGCGACTGAAATCTTTCAGCCTGTGGCTGTGGGATTTATACATTGAATCATGCGGTAGGTCAAGGTGACGCCAGAAGCCAGGTAGCAGTGATAGTAGTGACAAATACCAATACAACGATAGGGCAGCACTGCTGGAACGCCTTCAAAGCCAGTAAGGACTGACAATCGCGGAAGGAAATGAGGCTTTTAGCGGGCTCTGTGTGGCTGTAGCAGATGTGAGTACAGAGCATTGTGTGGAGACGAGGGACCTGAGGCGTGGCTGGGAGGCCGTATCTTTGAGACGAGGCACCGCTGCCTACAGAAGCAGCAGTGTCACCCAGAGCCTTGTATTATATATTACAGGGCAGTCACTACACGGGACCCTATACAGAGCCAGCGGGAGGCTGAGGACATCGATCTGTGTTTTAAACTGACATTTCAACTGGGCTAGGCCAGAGAAGAGAGGATTATTATAAAGACCTGGCTGTGAGCATAGCCTACAATCACCTGTGTGATAGGCTTTCAGTCGAACAGGTTGTTTACCATATTCTGAAACACTAAATCTTTAAATGTGATCTGCAATCGTCAGTGATTAAAAAGGGAACATATGATCCACGTCATGAAGCCCACACTGTGAAGTATATTACCTGCTGATGGCCATTGCTTCTTGCTGCAGCGAAACACTTCACCACGGAATCCTTCCATCTACAGGATAATTGACACAACCTGAGCTCTCAGGAGAAACGAAATATGATTCGCAAAAAGAAAGACCCGCGTATTGTCCATGTTGCCATGGCGACACAAAACTCATCTGCGGGTCAGGTGACCGGTGATCCGAGGAAGAATAAACGTGACCTTTACCAAGACTTTGAAACCTGGCTTAATACGTGGGATAGGTAAGTGTCAGACGTCATTCATTGGCAGGGGTGGTGGGTAGGGGTGGGGGGTGGGGGGAAAATATTAGTCTATTCAACCCAGCTCAGCTTACTACATTTACTAATGAGATTTTTTTCACTTAACAAAAACGATTTTCCGGAATGGTTCTAATGTCTCTGTTATAAACGTGGCTTTCAGTGAGTGGGTTTTCAACAGATTTAGTTCTGTGTTCAAATGTAGTGTTTGTCTATGCCAGCAATCGTCAATCAAATTAATGTCTCTTGACTCGAATGTATTGTACCCTGGGTCTCAGAAATTTCCGATATGTTGTATATTCGATGGCAAGAACATTAAAAATACAATATATGTAATAGCTTTAAATAAATGTCATTTGCTTTTGCTTTAAAACACATAAATATAATATCCTTTTGTTTAACTAATATTGGTGCAAAATTAGGACTTGAATTGTAAAGTAGGGTAAAAAATACTGAAACAAGGCAAATGAGACTGATAACGAAGTCAAGGAACACCAGAGAGCTATTATGAATATTTATGCAAAGATAAAAGACATTATTTGATACCATAGTAATACTCAGCCTTGCTGTTTTTTTTCTCTCCCTTTGAGCCTGCTCTGTTTTCTGGGTTCCCCAGTGTAGACCATTGTAGGCAGTTTGAATGACAGGCTGCCATAGTGAGAGCAGAATGACTGAAGACTGGACTTGGGGGGAGATAATAGGGTGGGGGGTTGTTCAGTTGTGTGGGTAGGAGGGGAGGGGGGGGGAGAATCCTACATGTAATGATACTGTCCCACAGACCAGCCAAACCCTTGTATTGAGAGAGTCAAGTCTGACAATAGATATCATCTTCATTGGTGGTTCGTGGTGGATAAGACTTAGTTTGCATCCCAGGTTGGGTTTAAAATCTAAGAAATTTTGTAGTAAACACATGTTGTAGTAGGAAGATTGTGCTACAGCTCCAAAGAACCACACCAAACATCACAGTGATATGATGCTGCCTGGACCCACCTTAGAGGGTTGTAGTCTGCAGTATAACATAGACGTCAGAAAATATGAAAATAAAACTCCATCATCATCAAATCAGGATCCGCCAAGAATACACAAGCCATAAATCGTCTTTTGTATACATTCAGGCTGCCTAAAGGCAAGGACAGCCGCTCCATCATACAGTCACCAGGGAGAATACTACAGCAGGGAATTGATTTCTCAATAGAAGGAATCCCGGGGATGGCCAAATATTGAGCGTTTGGCTTTCCATAGATCTTCCTGCTATCTCATTGATCACTTAGCAGTCTGCAGAGCTAGGAGGAGCAGGAGTCAGTAATTAGCAGTCCAGACAGACAGGCTGGTCAAGGGAATTAAAAATCCATACAGCACGGATTAAAGGGGGATTATGGTTATAACACAGGTAGATGCTGGGGTCTGAAATCTCAAGGCTGATAATAGATCAAGCAATAAAACGTGGCACTGGAAAAATTCCAGATGGCTTGCAGGTTCGGTATTAGGGCAGTTCTGTAGACAGGTGGCCATGTTAATGAAAAGCTTTATTGGTCTTCTCCCAATTCTAAATGCAGTCCTTAATAATAATAATAATAATAATAATAATAATAATAATAATAATAATAATAATAACAATAATAAAGTTTGGCTGTGATTTACTTTTGTGGAGTGTGCCATCATCACAGTTCTAGAATGATGCAATACAAATTCATCTACATGTATAATTTACTATTTTGCATTGTGTATTATGCCATCGGCACTTCTGGAATGACGCAATACCAATCTTTCGTTTGATTGATGTATTGGTTTGTATTATTGTTAGCCTCTCATAGCCTCCCATCTTCAGGTTCCCCTCCTTGCCCTTCATATCGCGTCGTGGAATGAGTGGTATTGCATGGGCGCATTATGACTTGTTAAACAATCCTGTTGACTCAACTAGCAGAACAAGCATTTGATTGGAAGGGAATCAATAAATACGGTGTTTGCGAGTAGAAAATTATTTTATCAGTGACAGGCTTTGTCTATAGGATGGAGTTATATTTAGCCAGTTATGCAGAGTCCTGGGACCAGGCAGGGTATGGGAAAATGACCGAATGGGAATGACGGAAGAAAAAAGTCAGTGAATATGGGAATGGACTGGAACGAGTTGGTGCGGTTTGTCTAAACACCAACGGAATCCGACAGGACTGATGAAAAGTTGGAATGTTCTGGGGTTTTGCCTTACTTTAGTCAAACAAACATCTCATCAAGGGGGTAGCTACTAGCTAGGCGGGGTTTTCTGAGCCCGGCAGTTAGCCTACCTGAGAGTGTTACTGTGGGTTGGTGTTGCTAAAATCACAAACGTACCCAGGGACCTTAGTCGTAGATAGATAGAGATAGATGACTGGTATATGAACTGCGCATCAGTTAACATAGTAGCACTACCACTTAACCTATAGGTAAGCATACTCTGTCAGAAATAACAAACTATATTGAGGAGGTTACAAATTGCTTTCTAGGTTAAAGATATTTGTAGCAAGCTTACCCTTGCAGAAGAGAAAGTGTCTGAAGTAGAATATGAGGCCTTCTTCCACAGACTGGGTGTAGTATGAGCATAGTACCTAGTGTATGGGTATAAGGTTTGAGATCCTATTAGAGAACTATGGGAGACTTGATGGGATTACCAGTAGTCTGTTGACAGTTTGCTGTAGTTGGTAAGCGGTTGGTAAGCTGTGGTAATACACCATGTTTCATCAGCCATCACATCGTCTCACTCCTATAAAACATCTCAGGATACACCAGGAATCCAGGTAACTCACCAGCTGTTTACATGTACCTGGGCTTCTAAAAATGCGGGAAAAAAACAAAAGTCAGAAAAGCCAACAAACTGACTGCAAACTCCAGGTAGAGAATGTACTTGTATGTGTTCTTTATGATGCTGTGGCTTGCCTTTCATCAGGATGCCTGAACCAGAAGACAAGAGGCGCCAGCTAGGGAGTGGATTACCCTATCAGATTGTTCAGCACCAATGTTTCAGTGTGGTCTTCTCAAAACGCTTTATTGCTGGGGGGAATTTATTTGGTTGGGTTATAAAAATTGACTTAGGAGACTTTGCTTGAAGCAAGTTTGGCCGCCTGAAGGGCTTACATAAAGGAGATTATATTGGTAGGGAGAGATTGGTACATCTACACAGACAGTATGTGAGAAGATTCACCAAACTGCTAAACAACTGTTGTTTACCCGTTTACATTGACCAGTGACTTTGGCTCCAGGTAAGATGTGTATGTATATGCCTGGTGAGACTATATATAATATATCAGACATTGATGTACTAACTACAGCAGTCCCTCTCTTAGTGGCCACTCTCAACAGAGGCCACCCTCTCTAATAAGCCATAAGTCTTTACCGCTACTGAGTATGAATATATTCACTTTGCCCTCTCACCAAAGGCCAACTCTCTGTGGCCACAATTTCTTGGCAACTACTAGGGTGGCCTTATTGGAGAGGTACCCTATTTGCCAACACATTGTGTCCACATTAGACAGGTGGCCTTTGGGGAGAGGGAGAACTAACTGTATTTACAGTAGTAGTGGCATAGATATGTGGCCATATTAGAGGGGTGGTCTCTGTAAGGAGTGGCTTCTAAGATGAGAGGGATTCTGTATATAGCTTTGAGAACAAAATTAGTTCACGATAACTATGCCAATTACCTGCCATACAGTTACTGACACTCTCCTTATAGTGTACCAGTAACTAGGAATGGAAAAAATAAATATTTATTAATAAATAATTGCTAAAACTACATGTATAGTGAATATTTAATACAAACATTTACTAATAATGGAAGCCGAAGATTGACC
>JAAUYG010126175.1_pt1 | contig 11048 bp, 18 predicted proteins | sample 7278091 | NCBI WGS metagenome assembly JAAUYG01 (sample SAMN14350201, study PRJNA611818) | marine sediment metagenome | isolation source: surface marine sediment (0.6m) | place: French Polynesia: Moorea | collected 2018-08
CCCCCCCTTTTTAAACCCATAACCGGTCAAACGATATCTCCAATTGTGACGGGTTTTCACGCGTGTTCTTTTCCGATCTAATGTTTTTGTTATTTATATATGACCCTTTGGAAATTTTTTTGGCCATTTTTTTTTTTTTTTTTTTTTAGACTTAGAAAAATGGTGCTCATAGGGAGGGATGAGCACTTTTCTGGACTTTGTCATTTTTTTTGATCAAAATTTTTGACAGCTCTGAAAGTGGGCATAAGTGCATGCATGTTGGATGGGGTTCCTAGCAGGAGAGTTGGGGTCTATTTGGAGGGTTTTGGTGGAAAAATTTTGTCCAGCAGGTGTTCAGGTATGGGTGCTTACTCCCTAGGGATAGTGTTGGACTTTTGTTTTTTTCACATCTGCACATTTGACAAGAACTTTGATAGTGTATAACATGTGTATACACACACACATACATGCAGACATATACACACATACACACAACAAACACATGCATACACACATACACACATGCATGCACACACACATGCACTGCATACACACACAGACATGCATGCATGCATACATACAACAACACACACATAATGCATGCATACACACACATACATCCATGCACATATACATACACACATATACACACATACTCACATGCACATAAATATATGCATACACATGCACATGCATGCACACACACACACTTACAGACATGCACACATACATACCCACAGCTTTACCATCTATCCAAACTCTAAAGTAAACCACCTCCAGGTCCCTGGACCTATCTTTTTCACTCTGTTTCATTGCACAAAGGACTCAAAATGTTCAATTCTTTTCCAGTTATTCACAATCCAGTGTGAAGAAGGCACAATGGGCAGGCAGAATTTTCAAGCAGTGGAAGTAAATTCATAACTACAAGGTTCAACACGAGGGTATGCCTGGTATGCTGCTCATCACAGGCAATCTTCAAGATATGACAGATGAGTACTTGTCCACAACAGTCTCCAAATTTCTCCTTGAGATCAAGAAGCAGAATGGGGAATATTATCCCAAAGAGACTTTGTACAAGATTGTCACTGCATTACAAATTCACTTGGACTTGAAAGGATGAACTGTGCACTTTCTAGAGAATCCAGCATTTGCTGGTGTGCATAATACTTTAGACAACAGGATGAAACAGCTGAGCAAACTTGGGTCAATGAGGGCTTGTGAATAAGCTGACCCTATTGAGGTTGAAGAAGAGGAGATTTTGTGGGAGAAGGGAATTCTTGGTGACTCTGAACCTGAACAATTGGTTAACACAGTATTGTATTTGATTGGATTGCATTTTGCTTTGCATGCTGTTAATGAATATAAGGCATTGAAAACTGGTGTTTATTCTCAGTTCAAAGTGAAGTATGATTACCAGTAAAATTTGAAATATTTGGAATACCTTGAGCACTCCACCAAAAATAATCAAAGAGGGTTGAAATCCTTGAATCAAAAACCAAAGGTAGCCATTGCTTATGAGAACACAGGAAATCCTGAGCATTGTTTAGTCTATTTGTTTGAGCTGTACCTGAGTAAGCACCCCAGTCATGACCCAAAGAGTTCCCATGATTTGTATTTGAGACCACTTAGCAATCCCAAAAATCCACATGTGTGGTACTCATATTTGCCAATTGGTGTGCACACTCTTGTGAAGGTTATTGCAAAAATGTGTAAGGCTAGTGGTTTGGGAGTTAAACTCAGCAATCATAGCCTGAGATCAACTGCTGCAACCTGTCTCTATCAGAATGGTGTGGAGGAGCAATAGATTGCCAATTTGACAGGGCATTACAGTGTGGCAGTGCAAAATTACAAGCACACATCTGTGGAGCAAAAGAAAGAGCTAAGTGATTTGCTTTACAACAACAAGAAGCCCAAGACATGTACCATTGGTTCAGGTGAATTGGAGAATCACCCAAATCCAGGTCCACAAGTGTCTGTCACACCAGAAATCCAGTGTGCATCAGTACTCTCCACTGCAATGCCTGTGCAACAACCTCAGTTGGAGATAAACATGCCAAAAATCACAGTGAACCCAGTGAAAAATTTTATTGTCCAGAACAACAACATTTTAATTCCACCTATTGATATGCAGTTGACCATTAATATCTCATGAACAAAGCTTGGTTGCGAATAGTGAAGATTTGGTCTTGATCAGAAACCTGGCATATTTATTTTGTCTTTAAAAGTTTGCATTTCTACATCATTTATATGTTTATTGTGTTCATTGAAATTATTTTTATTTGTTGGTCACATTCCTTTACTTGAATAAATTATTTTGTTTCTTAAAAGATTGGTTGTCATCATAAAATTCTGTGATAGATAACATACAAGGGGTGGATGTTATTCCTTGTATCATTTTCTTAATTTAGAGGTTTCAATTGAGGCGCAACCAAGATCATATTTGGTTTGCATTATGGATCAAATGTTTTTGATCAGGTGGCTCAAAAGGGGTTTTTTGTTTTTTGACAGTTATGTGGACAACTCAAAACACAAACATCACTGGGCTTTGAGGACATTTGAACAGTGGAGGAACACCAGAAATCATTTGGTTAGAAAGGGCTCATTCACAGGCATACCAATTGATAAGCATTTCAATGAGATGGATGTCAATGAACTGAACTATGCTGTTCCCAGATTTATCCATGAAGTTTCAAAGAAGGATCACTCATTCTATCCTGCAGAAACATTGTATTCTCTTGTGGTGTGTTTGCAGGCATGTTGTCATGCTAGGGGCTTTGTGTATAAATTTTTTGATGATGCAAAGTTCACTGCAATTCACAATACTCTTGATAACAGAATGAAAAGGAGCTTTCTGCTCAAGGGATAGTCAAAAAAAAAGAAGCAATCTGTTCTGATCACAGTGCAGGAGGAGGACAAAATGTGGCGTGAAAATATCTTGGGTGACAATTCACCAGAAATGCTGTTGAATATACTCATTTATTTGTTGGGTGTGCATTTGGCTTTGCATGGGGTGCAGGAGCATAAAGATCTCAAGGTTGGTGCATACTCACAGTTGCATGTGGATTTTGATCCTGAGACTGATTCAAAGTATCTGTATTACACTCTTGACACATTTGAAAAACAATCAGGGTGGAATTTGTGAAATGAACAAGAAGAAGAAGGAGGTTCGAGTTTATGAAAATAAACAGAACCTATACAGGTGTGTAGTGCATATCTTTGAGAAATACATGGGATTATGACCAAGTGGTGACCCCAGGTGCAGCTCAGATATTTGTACCTGAGACCTTTGTTGAGATTTAGTTCAGATGAAGGTCCCTGGTACAGTTGTCAGGCAGTGGGCATGCATATTTTGTAGTCTGTCACTAGTTCATTGTATGTGAAAGCAGGGTTGCAAGGGAAATGCACAAATCATGGGTTGAAAGCCACAAGTGCTACGAGGTTGTTCAGAGAAGGTGTATTAGAACAAATGGTCTGTGATATCACTGGGAACACATCTAAAGCAATGCGTGTATATAAGCAGAAATCCTCAGCAATGCAAAGAGAAATCAGTGATGTGCTCTATGGTAATCAAATGAGTTCAATGTGTGTTCAAGAGGACAAGAAAAGTGTGAAAAAATTGTGTCCTGAGCATCAGAATGAATCTGTGAAACTGGTCGAACAAGCAGAAATATCCAGAAGCAAAAACTGTGTGGTTGATCTCAAGGAGAAGGGGGATGGTGTGACCAGCAATGTCACATACAACAAGCAGAAAATTGATGACAAATGTATTGTCAATGTGTATCGTATTGCAGGTGGATTGTCCTCTGGACATCCTATTATTGTGAATGTTCATGTCAACATTGATAAAGACTGATCATGTTCTGTGCCTTTGTGTAATTTGTCGAGTCAATTAGCATGCTATTTCAGTCTGTAATTGTGCATGTTGTTCATCTATTAGTGTCAAGAAAATTACAAGTGAATTAAAGTGAAAAAAGTTTGTGAGAATTGGTTCTAATTGCTCGAAAAGATCTGAGAAATAACAGTCAAGACAGCTGAATAGAAACGTACGATACCGAAAAATAAGTGTGAGAAAGGAACAATGAAAAAAAATAATAATCAAGATTACTACGTATCATTTGAACTGACGTGTCGTTTTGTGAACGCGTAGTCTAAGTCCGCAGTTTCAAGGTGACTTTCCGGTTTTGCAAAAGTAAAATAAAAAGAAACAAAAAAGTTTATTTTAGATTTAGATTTCAAAATGCTAATAATTTTGACAAACTTGATGAGAGAAATTTACTTTTGATTTGCACCTTGGCGCCACCAGATGTGTTATGGAATCCATTGGCAACTTATCTCTCACATTCTTCTCTTCAGACATGACCAAGATCATCCCGATGGAAAAATCGCGGGCAACTGATTCTGGACGACGATCAAAAAGTCGTCCCGAGAGGTCCGATCACAATTTTGATTCCTTGTCGCAGAAGCAATCGAACTGTGAGACCACGCAACCGGAGGAAAAAAAGGATGATGTGGGCAAAGCAGTGGATACCAAGAAGGCATTAAGAGGTGGTGTTTCTTTTTATTTTCTTTTGAGGGGTGAGCTTCGAGTCTTGCTATTTTGCAGTTCATTGTGGGTTTTCTTTTGCACAACAACATAAAGAGCTCAATTCTCTTCTTGAAGTTGAACCAAATGTGCCTTCACACAATTTCAGAGATTGCTGTATTCATGAGAAAAAAAACGGTATTTTCCAGTCAGCAACATTTTTGCTTGCCCGAGACAACCATAAAAATGTTTGCCATGTTATCAAGGAAGTTGGATTTCTGAATGGAAAGTTGATTTTGCGCTTCTACTTTATTTGCAGCTTCCGAAAAATCCAGAGCTGGTCGCGGCAGTGCACCAGAGCGCCAAAGAAATTCTTCCAAAAGAACAACGCATTCGCAACCAAACGACCACAGCCTTCACCATGCGGCAAGACAGATGGAAACAGCATCAACCGCCACCAAGTCCAGAACCAGAAGTTTAAATGAATGCTTCGGAGACGCAACAGAGGACAACAGTTCTTGGAATGAACATCACAAGAAATACGGAGGACACACACATTCAGAACAGTTGAAGGGTGTGGTTGAACCCAAAGCCCCTGATGGAAAGAAAGCAGCGCAAAGAGTAATGTTCTTCCGCAATGGAGTCGTGGGTCGGCACGGCTTTCGTTACAGAGCAAAAAGGCAGACTCAAGATAAAAACCTGGAGAAAGGTAACGCAGGTGCAAAAGATGCTGACAAAAGCGTTGTACCAGAGAAAGTATCAGGAAAGGAAAATTCTCATCACACTCAAGAACCAAAAGAAGGGAGCTCAAAGAGGAATGATCAGTCGAGCAGTGAGATCAAATGCGATGCTGAGATTGGTGAAAACAAAGTGAACCAAGTAGAATCTAAGGATGACAGAACGATCACGCAAAGCGAAGAAAATCTGACTGACAAGCCTCCAGTTGGTCATATAATGCGTCCTAGGGCGACCAGTGACTTTGGTATTGGAAGTTGTGAAAAGGATCAGAACGACACTCCACGCACCTCTGCACTGCTGCGTCAACCTTCATTCAGAAAACACCTGTCAAAACTGATGCGCACGAAAACGCCAGCAGAAAATCTCCAGGACACTGCTTCATTGGAAATAGCTTTCAAATTGGCCAGTGCATCTAATCTGGCGAAGCTAAAAAATGCAAGTGAGGAAAACCTGCACATGACGACGGAAACGAATGAGAATAACCTCAGCGCATCTTTGCGGGCAGCTCAGTCTGAACAAAACCTGAGAAGTCAATCTGCCGAAACTTCTCCCAGGGAATCTCAAGCGTTCAGTCACTGGGAAGTAGTTCCTCCAAAGGTACAGGACAACAGTGACTCAGAAGGCGAACCTCCTTTACTGATGAGGTCCTTCAGTGGGCCGGGGACTGTGGCAGGAGATAGAAAAAGGTTCAGTCTCAGATCAAGTGGCAAGTTCCGCATTCCTTCCTTCAGCGAGTTCAAGAAAATGAGAGCCAAAGGTGGTCTGTTGCCTGACAAAATGAAGTTCATAAGGATGCCAATAGCAGAAGAAATGGGCCAAACCAGTCACCTCCGGACTGACTCTCACCTATCCAAATCTGATCTGGACAGATCACGTTCCTTTTCTCAGGACAGTGGAGAAAACTCAAGGCAGCTAAAGAGAACAAATACAGATCCTGACATTGGTCGAAGTGTAGCTCAAGGTCAAAGTGAGCAATCTGAAATAACAGAATGTAAACACTGCAGGAGAGCTCGAAACACGAAGTCCAGTGTACATCAGCCTCCCAAGTCTAAAGACAGAAAAGGTGAAAGTCTCATCAGTGCTTGGAAGAAAGTTCAGAGGAAAGGAAGAGACAGAGAACGCAACAGACGCGGTTCTTTCACTGAGCTGGACTCGTGGAAGCAATCAGTGATGGACTCAGAGAAGGGCAGTGACAGTGATGACTGTCCTTGCTCCTCTGACAGTGAACAGGGTAACAGACACCGAACACACAACTTGAGAAACCGCACGACGAGTTCGGGCAGGGGAGAAACAGATCTATCTGCTGCAGTGAACTCGACGAGTGGCCAGGATGAAGACACCGATGGTTCCAGTGTGCTGGAGTCGCACTGTGAACCGACAGGGCGACCGCCTCTCGCACCCAAGGGGTCACGCCGGAAACTTGATTGGAGAAATCCTGGACGCAGGAGAAGAGGTGAGACTTGTGTTGATCTGTCAGTTTGTTTGTTCTGGTGCTCTCGAATGATACACGCTTCTCCGCGAAAATGCAAAAGAAACTCTGCTTTTCTTTCTTCAGTTTGTTCAGACGAAAATGAAGTTCATTCGTTGGAACATCTGTCATCATCCCAGCACATCGACAACAGTGACGAACAGGTTTGTGAACATTCAGAGACAAGGTTCTGCGCTTCGTTCTGACTTCTCTAAGAATACTCCCAAAATTACTGTTATCTGTCGAACCTCGGTGGCCAGGAATCCAAGTCTGGTCACGTTTTGGGCCGAATGTCTCAAATCCTGCAAACAACTGATGATCTGTTTGTTTGCTCTTACAGAACGGTGGCGTGGTCCGTTCGACCTCTGATGTGTCGGAGATGATACAGGAATTGGCCAGAAAATGTGACAGTGGAGACAGAAGTGCCAAACCCTACAAAAGCGATCCTTTCGGCTCTGCGGCAAAACGCCGAAGTCATAGAGAAACTTCCAGAAGAAACAAAGGTAACACTGATTTCTGCCAATGGGAATCTTGTGTCGAGAACTTTAACATTTGGTGGGATGATTCATGAATCACAGTTGCAAGAAGGAAAATGAACTCGAAAAATGACGTTCAACAAGTGTTGGCTGTTGTAATTGTCTCAAATCAAGTGAGTTTCGTAGGACTGACCAAAAATGACGCAATACGCAATTCTACTGCAGAGAGGAGCAGCAACACTGCTGGACTCGTTGGCATTTCATCTCTGCCACACGACGCCAACAGGTCTCAGTATTCTCGGCGACGGAAACACGGGTCTGAAAGTACCCGGAGTCTCGACAGTACTTTCGACGAATGTTTCAGCGATGAGGTGTGAGGCTCGAAAAATATTTAGTTGATGAGTTGGGATTGGATACGACTGAAGTTGCATTAATGACCCGCAGTTGGTCTCTTGCGTTTTCACATTTGGAAGCCCTTCTTTCAGACCCCCCCCCCATCCAGGTTCTTCAAACCGTTCAAACCATTTGAGCCTTTGTTGTTTTGTAGAGTGATCAGTGCGGAAGTGAAGTCCAGAGGGTTGACAGTGGAGTTGGATCTGACATCAAAGAAGATGTAAAATTCACCATTGACATCACTGTAAGTGCTCGCTTCTCATTGATGCTTTCTGCACTCAGTTTGAAACGATAGACGGACGCACCTTCTTTAATGGAATATTTCCAGGTGAAAGACGGGATATGCGACGACTGTAATGAGCTGGTCTCGGAGAAAGTCGGGGTGGACAACGATGAAACGTTACTCTGTGCGAAATGCGGCGCTCTTCGCGTGGAGCGCAAAGAAGCGATTCAGGAAGTGGTGGACACAGAAATCAGCTACGGCAAAGATCTGAAGATTATCAAAGAGGTGGTTTATCTTTCGTTTGTTGATGTCTACAAGCAATTTTCTCCCATTCCCTCTGTCTTTTTGACCAACACAAAATGGAGAAGAGTTTGCACTCCATTCTTCCGATGACAAAATACCTTTCGTTCTTTCTGAAGAAATCAAAAAACGATTGCCTTTTGCAGGAATTTTATTTGCCATTAAAATCTGCTGGCTTGCTAAATGCAGAGCAAATATCAACCATCTTTGGAAACTTGTTGGAACTCATCACCGTCAATGAAAGGTTCACCGACCAACTCCAGGATGCACTGGACATGGCGGCTGAAGAAGATGACGAGGTCACTGAATTTCTCTAGAAACTTACTGAATTCCTCTCGAAACCTTTTTCAATTCCTCTGGAAATTGTTACTGAATTCCACTGGAAACTTTTTTGAAGAGCGTTTTGACTTTCTGGCAAAAGTCCACAGATGTATTCAGGAAAGTGTGGAACTTCTCTCAGGAATGCATGACTTGATCCTTTCGTACCCAGAATTTGAATTGACAGATTTTTTTTTTTCTTGCAGGATTTTATGACGGTATCTTTGGGCAAGATATTCATGGAGGCTTCCAATATGTTGCTGGTGTTTGAACAGTACTGTGTCAAGCAAACGGCGGCGACAAGCCTGTTGGAACAGCTGGAACGTGAGAAAGAACTTCTCCGCATCTTCTTGCAGGTGAAGAGACGCTTTATTTGTTCGAGAAAATGAGTTTCTGCTCAGTCTGATGTCATGCACAGATTACAACAGATTCCTATCACGAAAAACATGTTTGCTCTCCCAACTTGTGATGCGAAGAAGCGGCAATGGAACTGGCGCCTGAGAATTCAATTGACGTGATGATATCAACTGTTGTAATCCAGGTTTCACAGAAAGAAAACTCTGCTCTCAGAAGAATGAACCTAAAGTCTTTCCTCATGGTTCCAGTCCAGAGGGTGATGAGGTAGGTTGATCCCGCAAGACACAAGGTCTTGCCATTGCGATGGCGAATATTTCTTTCACGACAGTTGCCTTGAATGAAATACAAATTAATTTTGCTTCATCCTAAACTTTTCCACAGGTATCCCCTGTTACTCGGTCGAGCACACAAGGCAACTCCAGCCAGTCACCCAGACAAGGAAAATTTGGGAGAAGCTCAAAGGAAAATAGAAGACATCGTTGAACACATAAATTCTGTCAGTATCACTTTGCACTTTCTTCTCTTCGCCGTCATGTCATTCCTTCCCTTTGCTAATTTCTTCAAATCAAAAGAAGTTGTCCTTTTTCAGAATGCCAAAGAATCTTCCGTCGGACACAGGTTGCGGAGAAAGATGTCAGCCTCTCGTAAATACGCGTCGTCTGGTGAATCTAGCGAAGCCCTCACAAAGGTAGGCAACAAAATCAATCCTTTCCTGCTTTTGAGTCGCACATCAAAGTTCTGTTGTTTGAAAAAGAAAGTCAAAATCTTGTGACTCTGCAAACCTTTTGTCGTGTATCCAGATGGCAGCAGATTTACTGGACTGGAACAGAAACGAAACCAATCTGATCCATGTGGGGAAGTTACTCTACACGCAGCCGTCTGACTACCTCTGGGCAAAGAGGGGCAAATCTCTGAAGTTTACTCAAGTGCTCGGAATACTCGTCAATTTAGGAAAGGTAATGTTCTGGGAAAAGAAAATGAAATTGTTGTTTTCTTCGATCAAAATGAATTTGAAAAGAGATGCCTCATCGACATTGTTCTGTTGTTGTGCATTGTGTACGTGAAACTAGAAAACTCGATCATGCAGCTTTTCAAGAGATCTTCATTTGATGTTTCTCAGAATCTCACGGAGGTATGGTCAGACAGACTGCTGTTTCCCAAGAGCACTGGAGTCAGAGATGCAGCGCTGGTCTTGGTCAAAGAGAAGAGTGGACGATTCTTTCCCCACGGGGTAAGGGCAGCTGCAATAGTTTTTTTTGCAGATACAAAGTTTCCAAAGTTGTCGTCAGTCCCATTTCTAAGCTTGAACCCCAGCGTAAATTTTCTTTAGTATCTCTGTTCATGAGACCACGCCCAGGATTGACCAGTGTTCTTTGGTCACCACGACAGTTTCTGTTTGGAAGCCTCTTGGAAACCCACTTGATTCTGAAAAACATGGAAAGAACATCCCGAATCGGGTGTCAGATGTCGAAGCTGCATGAGAAACAAGATGTGGTTTTGACTCTCAACATATGCACCCATATGTTCTTGATGTTCTTCACATCGATTTCCAGGATCCTATCATGCTGGAGAAATGCGTTGTATCTGTGGACAGTGAGTGACTTTGACGAGGTGTTTGAAGTGCTGGACGGCAGCAAAGAAGCCTATTTATTCAAGGTACGGTGGTCGGGTTTGGGCCAGCGACTTCTTCTCCTCCAATGCGAGACAAGAACACCGGTAATCTATCTTGGGGTGAGGAGAGAAGATTCGAATTTTGCCTGACAGATGAATGGCAAAGGTTTTACCGATGAAACGTGTGTGCATTTAGAATTGGCGTTTTCTTTGTTTCGGCGTTGCTTCTTTTACCCCTTTCGTGTTTGCGAGGTTGGGCCCCCGTTCTGAGTCTTTGTTCACTCTCAAACGGCAACAAATTTCCATCAACAGGGAGATGACAGAACGGAGACTGATCGTTGGTTGCGGCACCTAAAACTGCAGACCAAGAATCTAGGGCAGTGGCGTCGGAGGAGGAACGCTCTTCCCAACATCATGATACAAACCATGGCAGCCAAACTGCACAACGACTCCTGACATCGTGTGGACTTTACCACAGACTCCTCTAAATGAAGAAACTCCCAAGAAAATGCGTATACAATTGCGCATAAGTGAAAAGGCCAATTCACGCTCTCGAGTTCTTCATCTTGCTTCTTCTTCATCTCTTCAAACGACTGCTCGTCATCACCGAAGTCCAGGAACTGATCCGGTGACCGTCCATCTCCTGATAAACGAAGTGAAAAC
>JAAUYG010138987.1_pt1 | contig 11047 bp, 10 predicted proteins | sample 7278091 | NCBI WGS metagenome assembly JAAUYG01 (sample SAMN14350201, study PRJNA611818) | marine sediment metagenome | isolation source: surface marine sediment (0.6m) | place: French Polynesia: Moorea | collected 2018-08
ATTGAAAAAGAAGCATATTTTAGCTGGAAAAATTTAGTTGAATATGTGGAAAAAGTTTTAAAAGATTTTGGAACAGAATATACAATTAATTTTGCCTAGATACTTATCTTCTGCATTTCTGGGGAAGGAATCCAGTTCATATCCATTGGTTTATAAGACTGCTTGAAAAATTTTTTGTTGTATCGTTCGGGATATTCTACATACCACTTGAATATAGTTTTAATTCCCAAGTTCTGATAAATTAATTTAAACTGTTGCGCCTCTTCCTGCATCCTTTTGTCTGCTGCACCAATGGGATCGGCTTCGTATTGCTTTTTATATTCTTCTTTGTCCCTATGGGGTGTGGGAGCATGATGAATATAACGACCAAAACAATCGTGGCAATATTCCATATACTCGCGAGAAAAGAGAACAAAATTATGCCACATTTCATCAATGATGAGCAGGGGATTAGTAATCTTTAATCTATGCTTGGCTGGTTGGGCGCAAAGCCATAGCCATTTTTTTGTCTCTAAAAACAAATCTTGGGCTTCTGCAAAACTAACGTCCCACAGTGTCGTAAATCGATGCACTATTTCATCATTTTGATACTCTAATGCTCGATCGAGAGAACAGATTTTCCCAGATTTATGTACCGTATTTTCGCTATTTTTAATTGTGAATTGGTTTCTGGTTTGGGTAGTATTTGTCATGGGTTTAAAATCCTTAGTTTCTCTTTCTGTATTTTCCTGTTTGTTTAGTTTGGCTAGTTTGGCTCTTACTAGCTCGCGTGTTTTTTTATTTGTTCACTAGACATAGGTTTGATTCTTTCTATTTTGTTTTGAGTTTGATCATTGCCGTAAATAAATCTTCGTAGTTTTCTGGAAAGCGCATACTGCCTTCAATTTCCTGGGAAAGGAGCTGACCTCGTTCAGCAACAGAGGAACACAAATGTTCATCACTCAGTAATTCAATTAGTAGTTTGGCAATGGCATCATCATCGGTGGCATCAGCAAGGGTAAAATAGGCTTCGGAAGATTCACTTTCTATCGTTGAAATCTTATTGGCGATTTCCCTCGAAGCTACCAGACACCTTCCACAGGCAAGTACTTCCCGAGCAATAATCGGAGCGTGAAACTGAATCGGAAAATCCTGCTCCAAGCAGCAAACAATATGGCAAAGGCGTAAGAATTCAGGAATTCGCCAATGTGGTAAGAAAGGCAATTGCCAAACAAACTGATTCAAATTTAGTTCATTAATTGTATTAACGATCTCCATCTGAATATCTTCCAGTCCTTCGCCAAGAATAATAAGGCGTGAATTGGGATGCTCATTCACAACTTGAGCAAAGGCACGCAATAACGGTATAGTGCCTTTTCTCGGGCCAGGCTTGCCGTAAATACCCACAACTAAATGTTCCGAATTCACCACTGCTTCACAACCTAGTCCGTTAAAATCATGCCCATTGGCTCGAAGAGCGGATAGAAGTTCAGAAACCTGTAATTTATCTCCCTGGGGACAAAACAAGTCTGAGGGTAGACGAAAATCTGGTAGACAAAAGATACGTTTGGCATTGACTCCCAGCTTATTGAGTTGTCCAGAAAGCGATCGCCCTGTAATCACAACATCTGCTTGTCTAAATATATGGTCGTAGACTAAATCAAAATGAGGCTGTAACCATAAACGCCCAATATCACTACCAGCCGTCTTGAGCGCATGAGGTAATTGGCACATTTCTGCGGCTAGATGACCTGCTACTGCATAAGGTTCGAGGTAAAAAGAAAAGAAAAGATCGAGTTCGTTTTCTAGAGCAACTGTCGCAGCAGTGGTGGCTAACTTAGTCACAAAAGGATTGTGCCAAGGTATATGGCAATCGGCTTCTGAAGATAGTGGTGTCCAATGCACTTTAACATAGCCACCAGAATCGTAATAGGCTTCACACCTCGCCCAGTCGCGATCGCCCATGAAAATACGGTACGGGTATTCAACTTCCTTAGCGTTAGTCACAACATGAATTGCATGTCCACGCTTAGCCAGCTGATGGGCACACCAATAAGTTCGCGTGCTGACCCCGCCCTGAATTGGAGGAAACTTGCCGATAATTCCTAATTTCATGATTTTTAGTCCGTTTTACCTGTTTTTTGCCCCAAGTTGACCAAAGTTCCGTTAACCTCTGAAGCAACATCCCACTCTACATAGAGGTGGGTCAAACCACGGAGTTTCAATGTTGGAATATAAGTTAGTTGTTGGTTTGGGCGCAGTCGTAGATGTGCCAGTCTCTTAGACAATACCTCTAGAGCGATCCGTCCTTCCCGACGAGCCAAGTTAGAACCAATACAGCGATGAACCCCATAACCAAATGAGAGATGCTTACTAGCTGCTTGTTGAAAACGTCCAATCTCAAAGCGATCGCCATGAGGATACTTGGTTTCATCGTGGTTAGCTGAACCATACATCAAAAACAGGCGAGAACCTTTAGGTAGCTCTACTCCTGCCAGTTCAACATCTTGGGTAGTAGTGCGAATTATGGCAGCAACGGGTGAATCGTACCTAAGTACCTCTTCAATAGCAGTCGGAATAAGAGAAGGATTGTCACAGAGAGCTTGCCACAGTTTTGGTTGTTCTAGCAGAAGTTTTAAGCTATTGCCAATTAGATGGCTGGTAGTTTTATGTCCCGCTCCGAGCAACTCACATAAGGCAATAATCATTTCGTTGACACTAAGCCCCGAATCCTGTATCTCACTTATCAAATCGTTTTGCGGATTCTTTTGTCGTTCTTCGATCGAAGCTGCGAGCGCGTATTGCATCTCCACAAAGCTGCGAGCGCATTTCACCTGTTTTTCTGGTGTTAAGGGAGAGAAGATCAAGGCTGTGGTATCGTGTTCCCAATGCTTGAACTTTTCAATCATCTTCAAGGGAACACCATACATCATGAGGATAACCTCAAGGGGTAGAGGATGAGCAAATTCTGCGATGATCTCAACTTGTCCATCTTCAATAAAACTATCTACCAACCTGTTGGCAATATTACGAATAGAGTCTTCCATTGCCTGAAGTTTTTCTGGGGCAAACACTTGGAGAAAAGGAGACCGCAGGCGTTTGTGGTACTCGCCATCGCTGTTAACTAGGTCAGAACCTTGGGGAAAGCCCTGCCGAAGCACATCGATCGCTTCTGGCGCGTATTCTCGAATCGGTGGCAGGTTATCGGCGGAAGAAAATTTTGTTGGCTCTTTAAGTATTGCTAGGATGTCATCATAACGAGTAACAACATAGCTGTTGAGCAAGGGGCTGTAAAATATAGGTTCTTCTTCCCTGGCACGTTTGTAGAAAGAATAGGGAGCTTCCAGTTGCGGGTTGACAAAGGGTTGGAATTTTTTACCCAGGTGGGGGCATACATTGTGGGAAGATGGTGTTATGTCTTGTCCAATCATTTTTTTCTCTCAATGGTTAATGGTTAATACCTCACACGACGGACACCATCCTAACCACATCGACCGTGACATCCACACGGCCACATAAAGGGTAATTTCCAGGGTACAGATTCTTGCTCTTCGCTACTCACACCCCCTGAAATTGCAGTAAGTTCTTCTAGTGTTAATTCAAGAACATCATCTGTATTTTCCCGTTTGTTTAGTTTGGCTAGTTTGGCTCTTACTCTCTCTCTTGTTTTTTTTATTTGTTCACTAGACATAGGTTTGCTCCTTGATTGAGTTTTAAGATGTATACTTTTAGCTTTGCATCCCTTCTGCTAGTCTGAAAGTCGGTACTTCGTTGGGCTCAACTGCCTGGATTAGTTTTCGTGCGACTTGCCTGTAAGTCTCACAGGCTGCGGTCTCCACCCTATCAATTGTTCCGAATTTCTTCTGCAAAGGGCCCAAGCATATACCTGCACAGAAACCTTCGATTTCACATCCAGAACAATAGGCTGGATTTTCAAATTGATAGGCGGCGTGCTGCTGGAAGGTAGTTGACTCGAACAAATCTCCGCCCTGGAGAATGTTGCCGAAATATCCGGATCCTGCCTTACAGGAAAACACTGCACCGTTTGGCTCGATACTGAGTTGGGCACCCTTAGCCGAACAATTCTTGAAACCGCGATACCTGACCGCGTCAAATGCTGAAAGCAATTGAAAAATCTGATGCCAATATCCAGTGACAACCACGCCGTAAGACTTTCCAATTTCAACTAGCTCCGACACTTTTTGGGCAATCTTTTCGCCGCCGAACTTACTGTAGAACGTAGGATCGAGATCCAATACTACACCGATTTCATTTATCCCGTAGGACGCGGCAAACTCAATCAAAGATTCGTTCACTGAATCGAAGGTACTCCCACACAAGGCAGTGTTTAGGACAACTCGGTTATCGTACTTACGTAGCTTTTTTAGACCCTTAAGTACGAGTGGCACGCTGCTTTGACCATTTTTGAGTGGTCTGACCGAACTGTTGGGCGAATCGAAGCTTACGCATACTCCCACCCGGTATTCTGCAAACTTCCTGGCGATTTCATCGGTAATAAGCGAGCCATTAGTGACAATTGTATATTCAACGTCTAGCCCGAATTTTTGTCCATTCCCAATACTTTCAAGGACGGCCAATACTGCGCGAGGGTTTAGTAGAGGTTCGCCGCCAAAAAACTGGATCGTGACGTTGGGGACTTTTGCTGCGTGTGCAAGGTCAAGAGCAGTCTCGATGTACTTCACAGCAGATTCAGGTGACATCCACCTATTACTAGGATCTTGTTGGTAAAAGTTTCTCTCTTCTGAGGCGTAGACAGAATCCTCAAGGCTAACAGTTACTTTATCCCGAGGCTGAACGGCTATTTCACTAAGCTTCTGTGCTTTAAGACTTCGATCTAGATCCGCTCCCTGCCGACCCTCGAAACAATAGGTACAACCGAAGTTGCAACCGTTGACCACGACGAGTTGAATCACGTTGATTCGCGGCATTACTGGCGTTACTGGATGTGGTTTTTCTCCTCCGTCAGTACTGACCTTGACCACAAAACACCTGCCCAGAAGCTGCTCCAACAGACGATCCCTCTTCGACTTTCTTTCCGCCCAATGTTCTGGGAGACGTTGTGGCTGTTCAAAGCTCTCAAGTACCTCTAATGCGGAAGCATCAAGGAGGCAAAGACCTCCGAGCTTTCTGTGGTAAACAGCTGTCAGTTCGTCGACAGAGTGAGTGACGAGTTCCGGGCTTTTTATGTATAGCTCTTCTAGATTATCCATATATTGACGACACCTCCTAGCTCTGTTAGGCGTTAACGCTGTCAGTAGTCGAGGGAATCTCGGAGACGGATCTTGTTTGGAGTATCCGAAGAAACTCTTGCTATCCTGTCAGTACTTGTTCCGCCAATGGTTCCGCCAATGGTTCCGCCAATGGTTCCACCAATGGTTCCGCCAATGGTTCCGCCTTGCGAGCTTTGGTTTTGAATCTTCTGAATTTGCTTAAATTGACTTAACTTCATGGTTGTTCTCCTTTTCTAAGACTTGAGTTACTGATGTTAGTTATCGATAATCGCTTCCGATGGGCTCGGATGTCGCGCCTGCTGGTTTTTGTTGAGGCATAATTGCCTCCTTTAGTTCAACCATCAGGCTCGTCAGGGTAAGGTTCTCCATCATCAACAAAACCACCTGAAATAGCAGAAAGTTCTTCTAATGTTAATTCACGAAGATCATCTGTATTTTCCAGTTGGGCTGGAACTCCCTCATCTGTTTCTTTGATTTGTTCTCTCGACATAAGTTTGTTTCTCCTAGAAATTGCTCGATCGTTTGGTTTTTATTTGAAAAAGCTGATTTTTTGGCTTTCTCTGGTCACGAGCTTCCTTGTTGTGCTTCACTCAGTTTCCTTGATGCTCACCACAATCTCGTTGTGGTTGCAAGTCACGCTATTGCATCTGTTCCTACCGTCAAAGCCTCCAGCGATTGCGCTCCGCGCACTGGCAAAGCCAATCGCTTCCAATTGCTCTTCAGTCAGTTGAACTAAGGGCTGCTGCGGGCGGGGTTTTTCTGGTGTGCCAAGTAATTTAAGCTTTGGTTTAGACATAATTACCTGCTTCAAGATTGAGTTGCTTACCATCGTCTCGTTGTGGTTAGAGCCGCATTCGTCGGGAGGGCAGCCCTGTCCTCCCGCGATCGCCTCCAATTGCTCTTCAGTAAGTTTTCCTTCCAGTTGAACAAAGGACTGCTGTGGCTGGGGCTTTTCTGGTACTGTCGTAGTAGTAAGTTTTTCTCGTTTTTGTCTAGACATAATTACCTCCTAGACTCTTGATGAGTCTCAATTTTGGATTAGTTAAGTTCAATACTGCCTCCTGCGATCGCTCTGATACACTATCGGTCTTAAATCCTCATTAATCTTTTCCTCTAGCGATCGGCTAAATAGATTGCTATAGCTTCTACTCTTTTACTTTGACCTCTCGTCCCGCACCATTCACCATTTCTTTTCCAACCAGTATCTCCATCATCTTGAATATGAGCCTTATAGTAAACGTCATATTTTGAGGCAGTATTACCAACAACTTCTATGGCAAAGCCTTCCAGCCGTCTTTCTTGCCCTCTTGTCCCAATAAATTGATTAAGAAAGTGCCAGCTGGTATCACCTCTGTCTTGGAGATGAGCTTTGTACCTTAGATTGACGTTAGCTGAATTCGGTGCTAATCGAATTGCAAACCCTTCTAACCTCAATCCTTGACCTGGTTCTGCGCCACACCAGTCTGGTTGAACAAAATAGTTTGTATCTCCATTGTCCTGGAGATGAGCCATGTACTCTATTATTGCAGTTTTGCTTGGCTCTGCTCGCCTTAAAACATTCGTAGGAAAATTCTCAGCCATAATTGATACTCCTTTTTTTGCTTAGATTGTTTAACTTGTTGGATTGGGGAGAAAAAGCAAATTGATATTGATTAGAAACAAAATTACTTTTTTCCTCAAATCCAAGTTTTAAGATGTACTCTTGTAGTTTGCCAATACTATTAAGAAAGTACCAGGCAAGATTGACAAGTTAAGCAGACAATTTAACCTGAAATACACTTAAAGCTGTCAATGCTAGTTGCCAAGCACTTTTTGAGTCTTAAAAAATTTGGAGAGTCAAGCTAAAGGCAACTTAAGCCTCAATTAGGCTTAATATGGAAGAAACAGGAAAGCAAATATAGCAGAGCTTCTTTGTTTTAACTTCCATCACTATGCCTAACTTTCACCAACAGTCAAAGCGCAAGCGGGGAGTCATTCTCTCTCCTGTTGGTTGGCAGCGTCTACAAGCAGCCCAAAAACAGTCAGAAATTGAAGCCAACAGAGGACATCCCTACACTCTAGAAGACTTGAATGAGCTGACGGGACTCAGCCTCCATACCCTTTCCAGGGTACTTAGGCGTAAAACTCCTGTAGACCAAAGAACACTGCAAGACTACTTCAGTGCTTTTAATCTCACCCTCACCCCAAAAGACTACACTAGACCAACTGCGGAAACAGGATTCTCTCGCCAACCAATCACTCCCATTCAACAGGACTGGGGCGAAGCCATTGATGTGTCAGTATTTTATGGGCGCACCGAGGAATTAGCCACCCTAGAACAATGGATTATGCTGGACCACTGTCGGTTGGTGGGTGTATTGGGGATGGGGGGTATTGGCAAAACCGCCTTAGCCGTAAAAATAGCGCAACAGCTTCAGGAACAATTTGAGTATGTAATTTGGCGAAGTTTGCGTAACGCTCCACCTTTAGAAACTCTCCTGAGGGGGTTAGTCCCCTTTCTCTCCCAGCAGCAGGAAACAGAAGAGAAGATCGGGAAATTACTCCAGTGCTTGCGCGACTCTCGCTGTCTGGTAATTTTGGACAATCTGGAAGCTATTTTACAGGCAGGGGAGCGAGCAGGAGAATATCGCCCTGGTTATGAAGGATATGGAGAATTGCTGCGATTAGTAGGAGAAACTGCTCACCAGAGTTGTCTGCTGCTTACTTCACGGGAGAAACCAGCCGAACTTGCCACTTTTGAAGGGATCGAGTTAGCGGTGCGATCGCTGTACCTGAGTGGCTCAGAGGAAGCTTCATTTGCTATGATTCGAGCCAGTGGACTGGTAGGGTTAGAAGAGCAGCAACAACAGTTGTGCGATCGCTATAGTGGTAATCCTTTGGCTCTCAAGATTGTTGCTACCTCTATTCAAGAATTATTCGACGGCGAGATTGGGGAATTTTTAGCCCAAGACACCGCCGTTTTCAATGGCATCCAAAGACTCCTCGACCAGCAGTTCAATCGTCTCTCCCCTTTAGAACAGACAATTATGTATTGGCTGGCAATTAATCGGGAGTGGACTAAGATCTCCGAATTAGCAGCAGACATTTTCCCTGCTGTCTCCAAACCCAAATTATTGGAAGCTCTAGAATCTTTGTGCTGGCGAAGTCTTATTGAAAGGCAAGCGGGTAGTTATACTCAACAACCTGTAGTGATGGAATACGTCACTGAACAATTGATTGAGCAAGTGGCGGAGGAAATCAGGACTAAATCTCTACATTTATTGCGTAGCCAGGCTCTAATTAAGGCACAAGCGATAAATTATCTCAGAAACAGTCAAATACAACTGATTCTGCAACCCATTGTTGACCAACTCCTCGCCACCTACGGCACTCCCAAAAAGATTGTTCAACAAATAACCGAAATTCTTGCCTATTTACGTCAGGAAAGTTCCTGTAAACCTGGATATGCAGCAGGCAACCTACTCAACCTCCTTTGCCATCTCAACGTCGATTTAACAGGCTTTGATTTCTCCAACTTGGCAGTGTGGCAAGCATACTTACAAGAAACTTCCTTACCACAAGTTGATTTTTCTCACTGTGATCTGTCCAAGTCAGTATTTGCCTACACCTTCTCCATGATATGGGGAGTGGCATTTAGCCCAGATGGTCAAATGTTAGCAACGGGAAACTGGGATAATCAAGTTTACCTTTGGGATGTAGGGAGTGGCAATCAACAGTTAATTTGTTCTGGACACACTGATAAAATCTGGTCGGTTGCCTTTCATCCTCAAGGAAATCTGCTAGCTTCTGGCAGTGATGACCAAACGATTAAACTCTGGAATTCTCGCACAGGTGAATGTATTCGCACTTTTACAGGTCACACTAGCTACGTGCGTTCCCTGGCTTTTGCTCCTGGTGGAGAATGGCTCTTCAGTGGCAGTGGAGATCGGACAATTCGACAATGGGATGTTAATACAGGGCAATGCGTCCAAGTTTTACAGGAACATACTGCTGGGGTATGGTCGATTGCTCTCTCCGACGATGGTCGTCTGCTGGCTTCTGGTGGTGATGACCTAACTATCAGGTTGTGGTCAACGGCTACAGGACATTGTCTGAAGACTCTGGCAGGACACACCGATCACATTCGAGCATTAGCCTTCGAGCGGGAAGGAAATTTCCTTGCTAGTGGGAGTGTCGATCGAACTATTCGTCTGTGGAATGTTACTACTGGTAAATGTATCCGCACTTTAGAAGGTCATACTAGCTTAGTTACTGGGCTGACATTTATTTCTGGGCAGCATCTCCTTGCTAGTAGCAGCTCTGACAAGACAATTCGGCTGTGGAATTGGGAAACGGGCAAATGCGCCAAAACTTTGTTAGGTCACACTAACTTAATATCTAGCTTGGCAACTAACTCCCAAGAAACCCTTTTAGCAAGTGGGAGTAACGACCAAACAGCTCGGCTGTGGTCATTGAGTCGAGGTGCTGCTTGCATTCGGACGTTTCAAGGAAGGGTTAACTGGATTTCCTCTGTGGCTTTTAGTCCCGATGGGACTCAAGTAGTAAGTGGCTCTGAAGATCGAGCCGTGAGAGTTTGGGCAGTTAGCACGGGAGATTGTCTTACCCTAAAGGGACATCGAGATGCAGTTTTCTCGGTAGCCTTCAGTCCCGATGGTCGTCTAGTCGCCAGTGGCGGTTATAACCAAACTGTCAAGCTGTGGGACGTTAGCTCAGGTCAAGCGATCGAGACTTTACGAGGACATACAGCACAAGTTTCCGCCGTGAAATTTAGTCCCGACGGCAGAGTTTTAGCCAGTGGAGGCAACGAGCCAAATGTTCTGCTGTGGGATGTCAAGACAGCTCAGGTGCTTAAAACCTTGCCTGCTCATTTCGTTTGGTCTGTCGCCTTTAGTCCTGATGGAACTAAGTTAGTAGTTGGTCCTTTCGATACAGTAGTCCGACTCTTGGATCTTGAAACTGAAAGATGTTGCCAAACTTTTAAAGGACATAAAGACTGGGTTTGGGCAGTTGCCATCAGCCCTGATGGTAGTATCCTAGCCAGTGGTAGCCACGATCGAACCGTGAGGCTATGGGATATCCGCACGGGAAACTGTCTTCATCTGCTTGAGGGACACTCCGGTTGGATTTGGTCTGTTGCCTTTAGCCGAGATGGTCGCACTTTAGCCAGTGCTAGTAATGACTACACTATCAAGCTTTGGGATGTCAGTACGGGAATTTGTCTTTTTACTCTTGAAGAGCACAAAAATTGGGTCATGTCTGTTGCTTTCAGCCCCCAGGATGACACCTTAGTAAGCGGCAGTACAGATGGAACGATTAAGTTATGGAATCCAGAAACAGGTATTTGTCAGCAAACCTGGAGACCAGAACGGTTTTATGAGGGGATGAAGATTAGTGGTGCTATTGGGTTAACGGAAGCACAAAGAGCAACGCTCAAAGCTCTGGGAGCAGTCGAACAGTCAAACTAACAAAAGTCCTCTGCCAGCAGTTGACCATAGACTCCCTCCTCCTGTCGCAATTCCTCGTGGGTTCCCCGCTGCACCACCTTACCCCGCTCCAGCACAATAATCTCATCGCAATCGCGAATCGTACTCAAGCGGTGCGCCACAATCAGACAAGAACACCCTCGCCGTCGCAGATTCTGGTCAACGATCTCTTCTGTCTCCGCATCTAGCGCACTCGTCGCCTCATCCATTACCAGGATAGCAGGGTCATTGACCAACGCCCGAGCAATTTCCAACCGCTGACGCTCTCCCCCACTTAATATTTCTCCTCTTTCCCTCAGTTGAGCTTCATATCCTCCAGGAAGTGCCACAATC
>JAAUYG010192994.1_pt1 | contig 11047 bp, 2 predicted proteins | sample 7278091 | NCBI WGS metagenome assembly JAAUYG01 (sample SAMN14350201, study PRJNA611818) | marine sediment metagenome | isolation source: surface marine sediment (0.6m) | place: French Polynesia: Moorea | collected 2018-08
ATTTTGTTAACAGACAGACAGACACACACACACACACACGGACACACAGATGCAAAGTAATATAAACCCCGCCATGCGAAGCATTGGCGGGGTTTAATAAATATGGTACAGTGGCCTGGCCTCTACTTTAAGACCTGGATCTTGAAAAGGTTGTCTTGTATGCCAAGTGATGTTAAAACAGAGGTTTGGTAGTAAAAATAATCACATGTTAGGGTCATATTAAGTGGTAGGTAGGTAGGTAGGTTGTTTATTTTCACCTTAATGTAAAGATATAACAAAATTTTTACAATATACAATATTGTAAAAATTGTGGTCTTAGTGGTCTTATAATTAAGGCGGTCTTAAAACATTGTTAAATAGAGGGGTCACTGTATAATGGTTTATAAGTGGTACTGAGTGTTTGAGTACTAGTCATGTTGGTACCCCATAGATATTTACCCTTCCCGAAGCAATAAGACAGATCTTCAGGGCCTGAGTCTGAGTGCTTCCACTCTCCAAAAATCTATACTTGTGGTGCCAAGAAATACTACCAGCATATTTATCCTCTAAGGATGCCAAAACCTCCATATGCTATTGTTCCAGTTCTCTTAGATCATTGTACCTTGGCTGCTTTTAAAAATAGCCTAAAAGAGCAATAAGGCCTGCGAGGTAACTCTGGCCTGTTAGACTGGCAGCATTTCAACAGGTTGGATTGATTCCAGCTCCAAACACTGGCTCCAAATTGGATGCAATTCTTCCAAAATATTAAAGCTGAGGCCCTCTTTCTAGCTCGACTCTTGGTGTTATGCTTAGCATTGGGATTTGTATCTTGTCTAAGTAGAGCTAGCACTTAAGAGGATAGTCCTTTATAAAAAGGGATGTAGGAAAGTCAAACAGTTGGAAATTTTTATTGTGGGCAATATTTATCTGTAAACCATATTAAATAAGGTAGCCCTACCATATTTTATACCAGCAAAAGTGTCTTCACAAGGCTTTTGCTGGTGTAACAGCGGGTCTTTTATATTTCTCATTTTTTAAGGCAACCTGGACGAATGTGTACTTAACCTCAAGCGTTTATGATATTTGATTTGGACTTGTCTGAACAAAAATCACACGCGTGACCGCATGTACATGTTTGACTTGGGCTTTCTTCAACAGCTTTTATTTAAGATCCTGGCTGTGAGATGCATATTTAATAAGGTATAATTGAAGCTGGAAAAAGAACATCCATAGTTTTAGGTTCCCAGAGCAGAGAGCACAGTAGCTCTTTATGGAAAGCCTCCAAGAGGCTGGACAGGAGATGGTTTTAGAGGAGGAATTTTTATCAATGAACCATTCTTCGAATTACATTGTGCTACTAGTAGGATCAGAAGTTTAATATTGGTGCCTGGACCATATGGTCTGGATGCCCTAAATAAGTTGTGCAAAAGTAACAATACGTTAGTAATATATTAGAAATCATAATATAAAATATATGTCTGCAAAGGAAAATGAAGAGATTACCATCACTATTAAACATGTTTGTCATTTGAAAAAGAAAGTTTCATGTACATGTACTACTAGTATTAAATGTCCCAGATACCAGTGGATGTGGGCAATGTTTCTGGTTCTCCTGGTCTCTGTTTCATAAAACTTCAAAATCCTCTTTATATAGGTTAGGACCTATGTAAAGACGTCTTTATGTTTTATGAAACACAGCCCTGCACAGGTACAATGGTAAGTAATGGAGCTAGAACTAATTGAGGGAGTCTGACTTGCCATTTCTAATATTTTCCACCTGTTGTACAGTCAGCATACTGAAGTTATTTCTGACCTGAAAGCTCAGAGGGTTGTACTAACAGGCAATGAGATCATGTAGGGCTTGAGATCTCAAAAATACTTAAGACTATACGATGGAATTTTTAAGTCACCAATGACAGCAGTGTGCCTGTGATTGGCTATGAATCCGACTAAAGGTCTCTAAAACATGTAAAGTCAGAGCAGTGTAATAAAATTGGCCAAGATCCCTGACTTAAGTCCAAACTTTGACTCAAGTATTTTCAAGAACAGAAACCAGGGGTTATGTTTGCTTTCATTGCCTGGCTCCTCCAAATTTTGTCTTGCATTGCTAAATCTTACAGTAGCCTACCAGTAATTTGGTCCACTTTCAGCATCTGTTAATCCTGTTAACTGGCTGGCTCAGAGTAAGCAGCACAAATACTTTATCAGGTGACTGGAGAGGGTAAAATTGAGATTAGTATTTGGTGTTAGGTTAAAATCCTGTAAAATAGGTTAGAGACTTGTACATGAAATAGTTAGTGAATAAAAAGTGCCAATATTTGTCTAATTTCATATAATTACAAAGATATGAAATGAAAAGGTTTCCATTTGAAGAGATAGGAAACTGAGTTTACTGTATTTTCCAGTGTTGATGCATTCACTACCTGATATTTTCTTCCTGCATGATGTGGTTTTTGCTCCAAGATAATTGGTGCATGGTAATGGGTACAAGTTTCCAACAGAGGATGTTTAGGGTCCAGCTGGTTGGAGATAACATAGGTACATGTAGTGACCTGAAGAATCACATGAATAGCCTTAACCTTATATGGCCTCCTAAGTGCATATGTTTATCTCCTTCAACATACAATGCACCGAATGGCATAATCACCAATCCTTGTCATACACGCATACCGACACATCAGCTGTTTGCTTTTCAAATCCTCGTGGATGCTTCTGTCAACCCTCCGTGCACCTAGTTTAACCCCAGAGTGTCTAGACCCCTTAGCTTTTTGCCCAGCAGGAAGCTGGAAAGTCTACACCCATGAGGACTGCATACATGTTAGCTGGCTCCCACGACACTATCCGACACTAAAAAAAAAAAAAAATAACCTTTTTAGCCTGGGAAAAAACAAGCTAAGAGACCATATTACAGGATATAATTTTCATGTCATATCAGCCTTCTGAAGTTAAAGTGTCTTCTCCCAAGCGTTTCTTCTTTTCTTTCTCGCCTGGAGCCGTTTTGTGCTGGAAAGGTAAAGTAAGTGTTTTAGTGTTGTTTCTTTTTGAACTTGCAGCCATGGTGTCATCATAGCCTGCAGCTAAACTACTAAAGACACCCACAGAGAAAGTTTGCTTGTCAGTGGCTATGTACAAGTGTAATAATTGATTTTCTCAATGTGGCTTGGGCAAAGCTTAAAAGCATTTCTTGAACATACCATATAAAATTATATCTTTCTTAGGATATAACAGGTATGATTTCACAGCTTACATGTTTGAGAGTAGTGGTTACCATAACGTATATTTTTTTTTCAAGATTTGCTAAAAGGCTAAGTACGTTATATAGAGTAGTATATATGCTTTATTAATACATGCAGAATTGTACTTTCTTGGTTTTGAAGTCCACTGGATAAACAGTGGATATGGCACAGTTCTTTTGTTCTTTGTTATGTGTTGTAGCCCCAGGGATGTTAAGGCTTGTGGCACACTCAGGTCAGTCCCTGGATTTTAAGACCACCTGTTCAGGCACAAACAATATACTAGTAGTCTTAATTTGAAGGTGGTCTTCAAAATGGAGGTGGTCTTAAATTGCAGGGAGCAGTCTATATGGACGTGAAGTAATATTTTGTAGAGCCATATGCAGGCAAACACCAGTGTAGCGCAGCTGACTTTGAAAAGATGATTGCCTTTTTCTACAAAACCTGCTTTTGTAAGCAATTTCCTTGACCTGCTTACTGGTGAATCAACCCATTTCTGAGCCCAAAGCGATTGTGTGATATACACCTGGTATTTAGGTATTTACTATTTACTAAACCTTAGGGGGTGACAGGTCTTTTCATTTGAAGAAGCCTCATGGGGTTGGGGCATTGGAGCTGAAAGGGGCACTGGTTCACCCTTTAAGCATACAGCCAAAGTCTTGTGAAAGGCTCTTCTCACGAAGGCCATTTTAGCAAGCAAGTATTTAGGCACTTCACAACTTTGGGCCTTTAGTTCACACGTGGGAGCTGGCATCATTTCTGGCATACGAGCCACTTCATACTACAGTGATTACTGTGCAAAAATTATTGAAATAGTTCGAATGCTGCTGATGTTAGTTCAGAGCGGTTACTGAGACTGAGAGGGTGGGTAGGATCTGAGTCTCAGCCAACAATTGGCTGAGGCATAACACTGGCAGAAGCAATACCTATTCTAGGAGGATAACAAGCGGCCTTTGTACAGAAGTAAGTGCCAAGAGGTACTCATTCACAGCCTTGGATTATACACCCACTTCTCTGTGGATCTGTGACTGTCTTAGTGCTATTACATCTAAAGCATGTGAAGGACTGAACTGGAATGTTGTATTTAAAGGCTATAGTAACAGAACCTGTTACCATATATTCGTAATATCTGAAAGGTCACGACCTCCTCTAAAATTCACTTGTCTGGAATTATGCAACTTGGTGCGTTGTACATGTGTGTAAGCCAGAGTTTCTGAGCAATTTGAACTGCGTAAACAGAACGTCGCTTCAGAAAGACCAGAGATCACAGTAATTTGTAAAATTTTACTTATCACTCGGTAGAATGTAAGATTATCGTTGTAGAGACAGAAATGCATAGCAGTGTATACATAAGCATGTAGGATACAGCATACAGCTGAGGATACAATTTCTGCCACGGTAAGTTTGAATTTAATTTTTTTTTTAATTTTTAAGTTTTGGTTTATACAAAGTTCTAATCACTGTTACTTGCCAAAATACACTAATGACTAAAATTTCACGATTGACATCAGCTACTTTGATGATAAACTCCCCAACATAAACAAAAATTATCAGTATCCTAAAATCAGTGCCAAAAATAACTGCTTAATTATCTTATATCCATTAAAATTATAAATTGCTCTCTTTAGCCATTGCCAATTTTCTGTCCTTCTCTCTCTATCTTGGTCTCTCTCTCTCTCTTTTATAGATTTTAAAGCTTCAGTGTTCAGTTCAGGAACCTTGGCTTAGAACCTTTGCACACATGCCAAGTTAGGGTGAGATCCAAAAAGCGCTGGTTATGCTGCTTTGGCTCAAGCAAACATTTACACTGGGCTTATAGGGTTGAGATAATACATATGTAATGGCCTACCCAATATTACAGAGTATTGAGGCTGTTTTTGTCGCATGTCCCAGCTCGATCACAATCTCTTGGGACCGGGCTTTACAAACATTGCTATAGAATTTAGGTTTGGTGTTCTGTTATTCCCAAAATCGCATAGCCTGAGTGAGTCATCCGTCAAGTTTTACAAACTGCTTGCAGACTTTTGAGTAAAGTATGGCTGATTTATAATATTTCTGAAAAGAATGTTTGACACCTGATATAGGCAGTTGTCACGCACAGAAGGTGCTTTGCTAAATCATTCTAAAAGGGAAGCTTTTTCCTTTGACATGTACAGATGTATACAACCTTTCAGGTGAGCGATGGTAATTGTCACACAGGCGTGATGGGTCTGATGAATGTTGTGATAAAGTTGAGTGTGAAATATATTTGTCTGGTTCTATGAAATACTTTTACCATGTTTACCCTGGTTGATTTATGTAGCTTTATACATGTTATAATTATACATGTTATAAAATATATAAGTGCATAATGCACATGTGCATTCTGCAAAGTTCATGTACATGCAAGCTGGAAATTCGTGGGGACTGATAAGCGACAAAACAAGTTCTGTTCTTGTCAGAGCATGCTAAAGGCCATTGCCAGTGTCACCAGTAACCATCTGCTCACAAAAAAAATCAGCAACCTTGTCTGAAACAATAGATATGGACACCAAGCAATAGCACACACTTCCCAAGCAAATTCTCTGATTAATTACAGAACTCCCGCCCCCTACTGTCCTCCCAAGCACACACAGCGCCTTTGTGTAACATGGGTTACAAAGTTATGTTAATGGCCGTGATGTTACTCATTGGTTGAGCACCGGCAGACATCTGTAACAATGCTTTGCTGGCAACTGGAGTGCCCTCTGTTGAGAGATTAATGAGGCATTAAAAATGCTGATGCCAAGAGAAAGGATGATAATGGACTTTTTTTTAGCCTGGTTCTAAAGTTGACATGAAATCTGGTGAGATAATCACAGTAAATACTGGAGAACCAAGGCTAGTAACTTTCTAGTAGCTAATACAGTAGAACCTCAATGGAAAGCATCCTTTTCATGCTTTAGTTACTGTTACTGTCTCAGTCTGGGTTTGATTACGCCATAGGCTCTGCCTGAAATGGCAGCCCTCATTGGCGGCCACAACTGATACAGTGGTCTCTGCGATTTTAAGACCGCCCGCCCATTCAACCAGCAAAATATGGTGTTAAATTGAAGGCGGTCTTAAATTAGAGGGATAGTTATACTGAAAATATGCAAGTGGTCTCTCTGATATATATCTGGTCTTAAATCGCAGGGACCACTGTAGCCATGACAATTGGTCTTTGACGAGAGAGAGAATCAAGTGTACTCATGGTAGCAGTTGGAAAGATTTGGAGCCACATATTCCAGAGGGTGACAACTGTAATTAAGGAGTGGGAACAATTTCAGAAATGAATTTAAATCATGTCAAAGCTATCATATACACTTAAAGGATTTGAGACTATAACAAAGCCAAAGTGGTGCTAATTCTGAGGTGGCCTTCTGAAACCAGCAGTGAGTAACTAATCTGTTCGTTCAGTGAAAGGGCCTTAATGCTTGGTTGGCCTTATTTCAGGGGTGGTCTCAAAGTAGGGTTTCCGCCATGCAGGCAGTCTGATGGGAATGAAAGGCTGTGACCCCAGCCATGTCACACACCAAACATACACTGCCATTTAGCTGGGGATGAATAATGGAGCGCCATGTACTTACATGAACCATTAACCTGATTGCTTGGGTATCTTTCTGGGCCATTCACAACCCAAGTGACACATTATGCCAGTGACTCACCACAGGGACCAGACCAGTACAGTGAAACCTCTCTCAATAGACTACCCCCCATAACATGCCTAAGGCCATACAAATGTCAGGTGTCTCAAGACAGGTGGTCTCTGGCCACAGGTTCAATTACAGCATTCTGAATGATATAATGGGTTATCTTCATCCTTGGTAGGGTTCCCGGCAGTGGTCTGTCATGACAGGTTTCACTGTACTGTTGACATCCACTTTGATGGCTAGGTTGTTATCTGTATATCCCACTCCCACCACTACCCTTCCTCAATTTGACACACCCCCCCTCCCTTTCTCCAAAAAAGAGACCGAGACTGTTCCTTTCTGATAATGGACATTTAGAGAATATTTAGAGGCCATATCAGTACCAAAAGTGTGGTTACTAGCCGCTGACTGCTGCAGGCTAGATTTTATAGGGCATGCATATTGCTTATTTCCATATGAAGCTTTCAGTTGCTTTGCAAGCTAGGAAAAAAAGTGTTAAGGGGTAGGCACTGTGTTGGCTTTTGTGTCTGACAGTTGTAAATTTGTCACAGTAGTGGGATGGGTGTGTAGAGTGGGTCAAGCACTTTGACATTGCACATCAGTTGCTACAAGGTTTCTTCCACATGTCCCAAGACAGCAATTTGAATCTTGTTTTTTGGCATGATGATGCATCTTGATATGTCGTAGGACCTTTTCTTTATTGTGAGTACCTGGTAAGCCTAGTGTTAGGTTTACTAAACGGCAAGAGTTTGTAAGGTTAAATCAGGCAAGTTAATTCACTCCGTAATTAATTAAAGTTTCAATTTATGCAAAGTAATTTACGTAAATGCGTAATTATGAAATCACTTAATTTAGATCACTTTGTCTTGTTCATACCCTGAATATGAATATTATAAGTCACACTTCTCGGTTAACTACCTAATAGGCTGCTTATATTGTACCATTAATTACTGAGAATACAGACAAATTATCTGTTTGTACCCTACTTCTAACTGGTACATATCGGTGTTGTTTGTGTGGTGGCCCCAGTAATGTCACGATCCTGGTTCAGCATCCTAAATTGTCCATGCTACATATAAACAGACCGGGCAATCCGGGGGACCCAATTCTGAATTTGTCATAATCACTGATTAGGGTGTCCACTAGCCAAGAGAAGGATACCTGATATGCAAGTTGTATGTACTGGGTTGTATTAAAAAACATGGAGAGATAGTATAGTAAGATTTGTACGGGGCTGTTTTATAGCTCAGAGCAGGCCATATTAATTACCAACCAAAAAAATATCAGGAAAAATAAGAAATAGGAAAAATATGCTCTTGGCTCTCTGACAAATTTTAATTATAGAGTTGCTTTATACAATTGTCACATGAATTGCCGGAAGGAGAATTACTAACATTCATGACGATGTATGCCTAATGTTTGTATACATGACTGGAATAACAGCGAGTGTTTGCAACTGTATTTTTGTCTTCCAGGTACTAATGCATTAAATTGGGTCTTCGGTCATCATCTGCTGAAGTCACACAAAAAAAAAAGGTTATACAAGTTGAAATGTTACCGTAGCTCAGACTGGGTTTGTAGCTCTTCCCGAGCTTTCGGCCATCACTCAGGCCGCAGGGGTGGTAACTAAGACCCCCGCAAAAAACATCTATACCAAAGTTATACATGTGTATTTTTGAATTAATTGCCATTCATTGTGTTATTACATGTGTTGTCTTATAGAAATTCTAATTTATGCAAAGGACAATAACCCGGGATCCCCTTGTAATGTGGCTATATTCACTATCTTGAAAAAAAAAGGCTGATATTAAGAAAGTGGGAGATCCTGATAAACATTCACAAGGTAATGCTACATGTATCATCCCCCCGGGCTTATCAAACAAGAATCTTCCTAGTACCATCTCATGCTTCTGTAAAGGTCACAGAAACATGATACCTAAACAATGGACTATAATGATGTTGTGTACATGACTACATCGAAAGGTCAAGGTTTAAGTAGGGGAGAGGAAAAGGTGATTTAGCCCCAACATTCTGTTATATTCAGGGCTGAATGGAGCTAAGGAAGTTAATCCATCATCACTGATCATGGAGGATCATCACTGGATTGAGTGGTTAATACGTGACATTCACCCTCTAGGCCTGGGGTGGGGGTGGGGGGTTAGGTACAATGTTATATGGGATGAATGGTTAGAGTACATGGGGGTTGATGGAGCATACATGTACTGTCAAACCAGATCTAAAGACCACCCATACATAAAGACCACCTGCTTATAAAGACCACATTTTACTGGTCCTCAGGGGTATAGTACTTTCCATGTTATTGAACCTGCATAAAAGACCACCAATATATAAGGACCACACTTTGTTAATCCCTAGGGTGGTCTAGTCTTTACATACAAGTTCCACTGTATTTCAAAGCTTATCTATTCCATTGCATTTGTGTAGTACAAATGTGAGAGAGTGAATGGGTGGCAAGGAGAAAGAGTCAGGGAGGTATTAGCGACTTAAAATAATGTAGTTATCGGGTAATAATTGTGAGTGTTTTAACCAGAATTTGTTGTTATTGTTGTCATGTTGTTATTTTGTTGGTTACATGACAAGAGCCGTGACCAAACACCTACAGATAAATTACCCTTTAATATACACGATATAGTTGTTTGCCATACAGGAGACACTAAATACAGAAAGGTGCATACCAGTATAAGGACCAGTTGGTTATTATCTCTTGCCTGAAAATATCAATTAATCATGCTCAACTTAAGATCCCACCTCCGGTATTTCTATTGTTGTATTTAAAAAAGAATCATTAAATTTCCTGAAAATTCAAGTTATTTGTGAAATGATGTGGCTTATGCGTTGCCTGATACTACGTGTATATTACTGTAAATTCATTAATGGTTGCGAGGGATTTATTTGGCGAAATTCGTGACCTGCTTTAAATCGCAAAAATAAATGCCGTAACCCACAAACACAATTCATGTACCTAAATATAATTAACAAGACCCGAGCTAGCCGCAAATACTAATCCCCGGAAACATGGTTTTGTCTCAAAAACCCAAACATTAATCCTCACAAACATTAAAGAATTTACAGTAATTGCCATCAACATGATCAATGGCAGAAGTTGATTCTCTTCCCGTTCCTCTGATCATGAGACCAAATTATCATGATTATTGCACTAATTGTACTAACCCAACATGAGCGTGTGCCGGTAATATAAAACACTGAAGTGAAAACCGATTTCTTGAACTGTGAGCATTCCAGGACCAACTGATTATGACTCATATTCGTGCAAATACAATTGTTGACCAATCATTGTGTGATGTAACGAGATAGGCAAAAATATGTGATATGTTAATAGGAAAAGGCTGTGTCAAAACCTATTAAGTTTGTCATATTTTATAACTCGCATAATTTTGTTTATCAGTACATTACAAATGGTTGCATGGTTATTACATGCAGATCATATTTGATGTATTGCAATATAGAATTTCCAAAGAAAATTTTTCCGCCTGGTGTAGGTTACCCGAGGGTTATGGGTTGTTGGATGTTCAGGATTAACTGTCTTTCAGATGAGTTCCTAAACTAGTTGCTTAGTGTTACATGTGTCACTGTGTATTCTGGTCCAGATAATGATGTAACTTTTCGTGTGTTGTGACTAGTAGCATAATTCATATCCCCATGACCCCCCAAGGAAGATTCATGTATTATATAAATATATACATTTCCAGGAAAAAGAAATTTGTTGTTTCTTGATGGCTCAAATTCGTTGGCTCAAATTCGTTGTTAAATCAAATTCAAATTGTAACTTTATATCACAGATAACACAATGTCGAGAACCTGAACTTTGATTGATGTTTGAGATCCATAATCATTTATTGCAGTAATCGTGGTAATAGAAGATTTAATTCCCCCCCCCCCCAAAAAAAAAAAAAAGTTTTATAAAAAAACTTATCACATCCGTTAGGATTATAACCTCCTTAATGCGCAGAACCTCAGGTTGTTAACTAAAGTAAAACTTGTGAAACATCAAAATTGAAGAGATTCTTAAACACTGGGTATACCGGTACTAGTATAAGTGCATTCAAACTTTTCAAAAGACTTATTCCAGATAAATTTAAACGTGACCTTTACTATGCATACTGTTTTTCGCGCATAACTTATGGAATTGAAGTATATGGAACA
>JAAUYG010091759.1_pt1 | contig 11046 bp, 7 predicted proteins | sample 7278091 | NCBI WGS metagenome assembly JAAUYG01 (sample SAMN14350201, study PRJNA611818) | marine sediment metagenome | isolation source: surface marine sediment (0.6m) | place: French Polynesia: Moorea | collected 2018-08
AAAATCAATGAAAGACCTAAAATTGGTCATTTGTGCTGACAACAGAATGAGAGTTGGGGACTGAAAGGTCTGAATAAGATCGCAGCATAGCTAATAAAATTTATATTCCACAACATTGGCAAACAAGAAGTAGTGTTCATTCTATATGTACGTTGAAGAGTAACTTGGACATATGTTGTTGATATCTGGTAAAATGTGTGATTGTATGATATAAAATTCAGCTGTCAGCAATAACATGATCATTGTGTTTATTGAATGTATTTTCCAGGGGGAGATTCTCAGTCAGATACGGGAGCTGATCTACCACAGCGATGAAGTGATGAAGCATGTAAGTGTCCTCTAGACTGCTTGAGTTACTATGTTTCTACACCTCCTTGCCATGTTTGTTTACTAGCGGTCCAGTACATGTACACTTTTATTGTCAGTATGGTGATATACCGGTAGTAATGAGGATACTGCGCCAGCTTGGGTTTACCATTTATACTGCAAGTTCTGTTGCACAGATAAATTGAAAGAGCCTCAAGTGATCAAAACTTTGGGATCATACATGGTGACTCTGTGTGTATGGGCTATTGAACAAAACATCATGTAATACCTGGGACCAAGTGCATTAACCCCTAGAAGCCCCCAAAGAAAAATAGCAGCTTCTGCCAAAATAATGATATTCTGTGCGGGGATCTTTGGACATTCTAAACACTACAGAACGATGCAGGAACACAAAAATGAATGATTGTCTAATGGTGATTTTCTGCTTTCAGGTGACCATTAGTTACTTTCAACTCCTACGTACAGTGTCAACACCCGCACCCTCGCAGGTAAAAAACCAGTGTACAGTCTGGGACTGCGGTGTCATATGAGACATACATGTATGCCTACTTACTGTAAATGTACAAAAATGTCGTAATTTGATTCTACTGAATATGGCGTTAATAGCAGGGGATCGACGTGATTAATATGGTACGTACTGTCATTTAATGAGCATGTACATGTATGTACGTGTATGCTACAAAATACTTCTCAACCTCGTGTTCCAGTTCCAATCCCTGTCCGAGGTATCCCAGCAGTATGAAGCGGGCTCACAATATGCGGACTACGTGAAAAGATTCGGCTCTCCCCGTGCCACAACGTACCAGCCAGAACCGTTTGTGTTTGAGCCCTATTCTTCTGAGTCAAGGTAAATCAGACCCCCATTTCATTGACGATTATGTCAGGTGTGGCTGGCATGGGCAAACACCATTGGAATTTCCTATTTACATTAATCTTCTGTGATGAATTCAAAAGCCACCTCGAGAACCTTGTGATACAAACTAATTGTGTGCAAAATATAACTGGGGCTTTGCCTGACGGGTGTTTGCATGTAATGCAGTAAGTACAGATTTATCGTATGTACAATTGTACACATACAGGAAATGCTGAATCTGTCAGAGGAAAGTATCTGAAAATTAATGCTTCTTTGGTTAATGGCAGAAAATTTAAATGGATGTCTTTGTAAATTGATCTTATTCGGCTGTCCCTGGTAAACCTTTACAGTGAGGTGCTGCATTATCACAGGTAAAGTGCCTGCTAGCCTTCACTTAACCTAGGGGATCCTAGTACCTATGCATTATTATGCCCGAGGCTGTGCACCCCAGCAGTGCAGGCACATTGCTTCAATATTGGCTTTAATATACGCTGCAAAGTGCTACAGCAGTAGAACCTGTATATTCCACGTCAAAACATGCTCTTCATTGTCAAGTTTTGGTCCAAATAACTTTTGTAACTTTAATAATACTTCTGAAACCATCCCTGGACTTTCTTATAGTCCTAGTGAGGTTCTACTGTATACACTCGTATTGGCTTTGTAAACACCTGTATTACAATATCATGCTTGATAGGCAAATTTTAGTTTGTAATCTTTGATGTGGCTGCAGCCTGGCTGGTCAACATACATAAGCAATTAGAATACATGTATTGCAGAAAAACAATTACGTGGCATTACTTGTGTGCAACTTAGTGTATATATGCTGTATTTTCCTGTGCTGGTGTCTAGTTTTCTCCACACAGCCCTGGGCATCGAGTTCTTGAAAATACTTTAATCTTAAATTTTGACTTAAGTTACCAATCTGAGCAATATATTAAAAGGGGTACCACAGTTTGTCTTAATTGAAGGATAATGTAAAATGCAAACTGGCATTGGAGCTGGGGTTGTCCACACATCAGTGCTAGGGATTAATATATGTCTGTTTTAGCACAGAGTCCTTAGTTATTCTTTTAAAAGCAGACTGCTTGTCCATACCATTGCTTTTAGATCTGGTCCTAGTTATTGGCCTGTCATAGATGATAATGATTATAGCAGCTGCAGAGTAATGAATTGATCTCGTAAACATTATAACAATTTAAGGACTTGTCCTGAAAATCTTCATATCTTTTTGTGATTACAAATAGTTTGGTTCAAGTACGTGTGCATGTCTTTATCAGATGTTAAAATTAGCATTCAATGGTCATAGTGAAATCTGTTCTGTCCTACATGTACTAATGTCATCGCATTGCTTAAACAAATACAGTCCAGAGTACAATAGTTACCTAGGTGTCTCGATGTCATGTTAAATAACATTTAGCATTGACTAAATTATGTAAATAGTTGAAAGATCATGCTCAGACTACAAAGCAAATGTTTACAGCCAAATAGCTCTACATCCCAATTACATGATAGCCTTCCTGTTTTGTTTTTACTGCAAAAAACTGTCATGACTAGCTAGAATTTACCATACATTTAATTGCTTTCTAAAAAAAATCTTGGAAGAACTTGGAAGGTAATATGGCAATTTCAGTTCAGATATACCACATTTCATGTTAGCATTTGATTACCATAGGTAGGAGATTAGATTCTTTAGGTACAACAGATTTATTTTTTTGTGTTTAGTGTGTGTCCTAGACATCCGGTTAGTGTGTAACTGTTTACCATTTCACTTCACTCATTACTTTCTTTTCGCACTCCGTGCATCTTTCTGTTTTAGTGGCTTTTTTCTGTGGCTTCCGTTGTTACTGCACTATAATCAGTAGTCCTTGATCATGTTGATGTATCCGCAGCTAAAAATATATTTATAGTGAAGGCACATCTAGAACAAGGTACACAGTGGTTCATACATACCCGGCAATTTAAATGCTCAAATGCTTGTAACCATATCTCATGTTTCAAATTTGCACCATATGAAGCATTGCAAACTGTTATGATATATATTCAGTTATGAACTTTCTTTTATATGTACTGGTAAACTAGCATAGCTGCAATGTGTGAGAAAGACATTTGTTTTAAAAAGGAAAGTACAAGCCATGTATATGGAACCTGCGGAAACAAAAGTTCAGTCTTCTGAAAGTTCCTTCTGTTATATTGATGTGCCACAGTTTTCCTCTCTTACTACAAAGAAAGGAAATGATGTTAGTTAACAGAAATTCTGGGGCAATAAGTAGGAGTGAACAAAGGCTGGAGTTGACCCTGTGTTCTGAATTTATTGTGTTTAATGTTTACATTGTCTGTTAGGGGAAGTTTTCAAACTTTTTCGTCTGGGTGATAGTGGGAATCTTAATATTGCAAAAATTATTGCTACCATTAACTTCAAATTTAATCAGATTTGGGTCGCTTTACTTCATGGAGTACTTCATACATGTTGTGTAATATATTAAATTATGGGCCTGCTCTGGCCTAATTCGGAGAAATTTCAGAAAAGAGTTTAGCAAGCTAGATATTAAATAATCAGAAGTCCTGAGACCTCTTCAACTAAGTTGTTTGCAGTTAGTTAGGACCTAAATGTAGTAGGTCTCCCCCATGTCCATAGCCTTGATGTTATAGAATGTACTTAGTAAATGTTTCAGTCTACATGCAGTCCAACTATTTTGCTGTTTCAACACATGTTCAATGGCTGTGCCAAATCTTGCTTTTATTACTTCTGCGAAGTTTCATCTATCCTGATTGCTAATCAACTTTAAGTTTGCATGGCAATTCTGTTAACATGCACAGATGCACATGGTGCCACATACCTATATTCATGATCCTTTGGCAGGACGTATTGCATGTCTCAAAATGTAATTACGTGTACTTTATGGGTTCCATAGATGGCATGCACATGATACAGGAGAATCATATTATCTCCAGATATCAGTAGGTTATGTGGTCTTTCAGCAAGTGTTACTCATTTATTTAATCCAGTTGTTAGAATTGTTAACATTCGCATACTAAAATCTGGACACTGATAATACCGGTAACAGGCAACAGCCTGTGATGGAGCGATGAAACATGCATCAGGGTACCTCATTGGTTGGTTTCTATGAAGCTGCTGTAATGATGTGCGCGTTATCATGGCTGTGATGCTGTCTCTCTCTCTCTCTCTCTCTCTCTTCACCATCTCCCCAGCAGACTGTACGAGTTACGGAAGCCAAGCAGTCACAGTTCGGGCTCATCTTCTGAAGTTCTGCCCGGACAACAGGATGACCAAAAAGGTAGTGGAGGGAATCATCTACAATTTCACAAAAAATCGATTATCGGATTTGGGATCAAGTTCACTATCAATTGATCATCAATTTTAATAATCAGATGAAATTTTTAAGCAATACCCCTGGAAATAACGAAATATCTATCATGTCTACATGGTCTATAGGCCAAGTAGGAACAAGTAGCCGCTATAATATCTGCTGTAACCACAAAATTATACTTTATGTTCACAAAGTTCCTAATCGATAGTAAGACACCACTATCGATTATCAGATCAGGGGAGTCTTCCCGACCGATCATCGACTCTAGTCGATCATCAGCCCGCCACTATAAAAAGGTGACAGTGAGTTTGACAAACAACTGAACCTGAACTGAAAACTTCAAGAGCTTAGGATAGTTGTGTCCTTTTAACAACTGCATTTTGATATTAATTATGAACTATCTTATTGTAGTTGTAAACTTGTTATGGCATGTGAAAGGTTTATCAACTGAATATTAAGTGATTATTAAGGGAGTATTTTGTGGCACAAAATCGCAACATGAATAGCCAGTTTCAATCAGAGTTCAAGCTACTCTGGCAATACTGTACCCTTTAGTAAATCACATTATGAGTTAGTCAGTGATTAGGGGTTTAACGTTGCTTTGACAATATATCGGTCTCACAACGATGAGAACAAGGTTCATCAAGCTTGAGGACTTGATCAATGAGCAAGGTCATGTACGTAGGTGTTGGTGTGCATGTACTGGACCCGTCTTGTACTAGTCTGACCTGCGGCCAGTCTTTATAGTGCTTGCCCACTGAAACACCATGCCAGGGATAAGCAGTGATGTCCCAACCGAGACCATTATCCTGACTCTGAGCCAGCCAGTCGGTCTCTAACTCTTATGTGCTGAGCACTAAAGCAGAGCAGCAGAACCTTTTGTTTGATCCGGCCATGGATCGAACCACCAACCTCCTGCATGCCAGGCAAACGCTCAACCACTACATTGCCTAATCACATTGTGACATATAAAGCTTTGGCCAGTCACGAAGTGCCATTCCTTTGCCTTGCATATTCATGTACTTGTATGGGGCTCCTCATGGGATGCCCCCCCCCCTCCCCCGGCAGATGAACTTCGTCACTTTTGAAACAACAATCAAGCATGTTGCATTCAAGCACAATGTATCATGAAAATTCCGTTTGAAGCTGTACCATCATAGGCTAGTGGAATGTGTATGTATTAACATCCAGTTGACATCAACAAGCAGCCAGTTGAGTCTGCACACTCTCTTGCAAAATATTGACTGCTACATGAGTTGACTGTATGAAAGTTACTGAAGGAAGAGCTGATAATCTCTTAAACATGTCAGTGGCCCAAGAACATATATGGCTCATGTAATCTGCGTGATTTACATGTTGGCACAACTTACATTCTAACAGTACCTGAGGCTTCAATTGGAACTTTTATGGTAGGTGTCAGGCACCAGTTCGCTTTTGAAAACCTGCTAGGTCACTTCTTACCCCCACTCCTACCCCCGAGTCACAAGCCTCCAAAAATGCATCAGATTCCCCGTGTATCTATTGATATGATTTTAAGCCAGTAGTAACATCTGTTTTGTCAGATGGGAAGCCTAGTCTCAGCCCCAAGGTGTGGCCGTCGGCGTCCAGCCAAGCAGCTGATGATGACACGGACAGTGTCAGCGGTAGCAGTTCCAAGTCCCTGGAATCGAGTCCTAGCAACAGTCCCTACCCCAAACCCAAACATCGGACACTGGCTTACAGCAACTCCCTCACTGAGCTAGGGCTAGCAGAGGGGATGGGAAAGGATTCCGGTATGGACCAAAGTAAGTGCGACCCCCTGTCTGTAAGCCACAGGTCTCACATTATATTACTTTTCCATTGTTGTTACACTTAAAATATAAAAAAAAATATTAGGGCATGCCTTTTCAAGCGGCATGCATGTTTCATTTGAAATTAACAGAGATTTGATACTTCTGTAATTTGCATTTCTTACATGACTTATTGAGGAAAGTGTTAGTTGTTGTACAGAATGTTTGCAGTTCTTTGACAAGTTATTATTGCATTCTACCAGTCAAAATAAATGACATGGGATTAAATTTCAAAGTTTCTAAGTTGCTTGCAATCCTATCTCTGTTATTTTACCTGAGTTGTTCTGTTCGCTTCCTTACAGAATACGGGCTGGTGGTAAGTCCCCCAGAAAGTAGTGGCATGACGTATCGTGGTGTCCCTCTCTCCCCTGCTGCCCAGACCCACTGTTTTAAGAAGCTGCGAACTTTATCTCGCTGCCGCCGCTGTGAATCTTACGTTCTCTTCCAAGGAGCAGAGTGCGAAAGGGTCAGTTCAGCAGCCTGCAGTGGGGGGGGCGGGATCATCTCAAAAACATTCCAGTTTCAGCCCCGCCTTGTCTTCAGTAGGCTTATCAAAGCAAACTAGAGCTATTAGTCTATAAAGATAACAATGGTTAGGGGACTTTATTTTTGTTTTACATAGCAGAAATATATAGTTCCACGTCTGGCATGTAAGAAACTCTCTAAGATTATCGTGGTTTTGTGAAATGGATGTAGTGTATGACATTTCCGCTTCCGGGCTTCTAGCTGCCTGGTGTGATCATATAAATCTAAAAAGCCCAATCATATCATAGACACAATTACCCACGTCTAAAGGACAACACAATAGTATAATAATTTTACTAAATTGTGTACAGGATTAACTAATTAAAATTTAAAAATGTCCCATTAAATTTGCGCCCTACTATAGTAAATAAGACACGTGTAGATACTAAATGGTGGTTGGCTCTAGTTTGGCTGTGATTAAGTGGGGAGGATGCCTTTGTTTCAGTGTTGTCCTATATGTTTATGTTGAGTAAACGTCTCATTTGGTGACCCAGTCTTTTCATTGGAAACCAGTGGAATGACTATATTAGTTGTTTCCTTTATAAGGTAGGGTTCTCAGTGATAATACCAGTATGGAAGGCTGACTGTTCAACCTGATCCTATTCATTCATTGCTGCATGCCTTGGTTCTGCTGTTTGGCAGCTCCCATGCTGCTACAATAGCATTCTTGTTGATTACTCATTCAGCATGTTTTTTTAGAGTAACACCAGTAAATAAACATTTATGAATAGTTAAATAAAAGAAGTTCTGATCAATACCTTTTCAAACACTTTGGTAGAATCTTTTGTCCCACAGTATGAAGTGACGTTACTGAAGTGATCCTATATGCATGCTAGGTAGCATAGATTTTACAATTTGTTTATTAATTAATTAGGTAGAACCTTCAACAAATGAGGTACTATGGGAATGAATCTCTGTTAGTACAGTTTTTACATACTCCCAATATTAACTAACACGAATTCCAGTTAACTGATTACACTAACATTCTGTAGTATGAAAACGATTTAATCCAGTATGGTTTTAAGCATGATTTGTATTTGACAAATCACCCACTGAGTGCAGAACTTGGGAGACCCGACATAGATTTTAGATGCTTGGAACTACACAAGTTTTCCTGTTGCATGAAGATAGAAAGAATTTTAAGTAGGATGTTTAGAAAAAGCTATTGGCTTAGGTTGCCAATCCACTCTCAGTAAGAAACATTGTTTAAACATGGTAAGGTGAAGTAGTGATAAATGTATAAAGGAAAAGTTGTTTTGTTAACTAGGTAGATTGGTGACAACATATGAACAGAAGACTTTATCCCTGGAAGTTAAGTTCATAGATCCATAGAAAATCTGGAATATTTCCAGTCACGGGAGTGTAGAACAGTATTTAAACATTGTCGGTAGTGGAACCCATTACAGCCAGCTACTTGATAAAGGCATTAAATGTGCAAGAGTCACATATCTCAGTTTGGTGCATTATAACTATGAGCAGCCAATATAATGACTCCCCAAATATACTGTACACATCAAATCTGAACTGTCCGTTGTGTTTTATCCAGTGTGGACTCTCTACGCATAAGAAATGTCTGGAGACTTTACACATGGAATGCGGTCGAAAGCCACTGCAACGGCGAATGACTACATTTGGTGTTGACATCAAGGACCATGTCGCAGAGACACACTCAGACATACCTTACCTGGTGGCCAAATGTACAAGGGAAATTGACTCCAGAGGGTTGGATTGTGAGGTAACAACTGTATAAGGCAAGGCTGTCACAGATTTTAAATTAATTCAAAAATACTTGGCTGCAATTATGTTTATGGCTCCAGGATTAACCCTTTGATAAGAGAGTATATTTCTGCAAGTGCGCCAGCATATGTCTATGCTTGGTCTGTATTGTCGCAATCCTTGTACATGTATGCTTTCATCTTTATAATTTAGTCTTGTCAAAGAATCGGTTTACCATCCTGTTACCGAATATGTCCTTATCGAGGTGCAGTGCGGTACCTAATAGACGCGAAGGCCCCTCCAGCAACAAACATACCACATCTGTTAAAGGACGTATTCACACCAAATGCCTGATAAACCATCAAAAGATAGTCAAGAGACAGTAAAAATTCGTGCGACATTCTTGTCAGGTTGGCTGCCGCACATGAGCAAATCGCCACTTCCTTGTAAACAAAGGTCCATGTGGTTCCTGTTAGCGTATATATGCATAGAAACACTGTTGTCTGTACCGGATGACAATTGAAATTTGTTAGACACGCAGTCACGCACCCAATTAAAATTTGTTAGACACGCAGTCACGCACCAAAGCTCTTACACTCGTTCACTATGCGCCTGTTAGGACATATGTGGTGCATACTGATTAACTGGCCTTATTAGTTTTAGCTACATTGTCTGGAGCAAATGCATCTTTATATGGAGCAGAACAAAGATGCAGCTGTTTAAAATGTGGATATGGTGGTCAATATGCTTATACTTAGTTCTTTGTAATATGTATTTGCCAGGGTCTGTATCGGAAGTCTGGGGTGAAGTCCCGCGTGGAAAAACTGTGTCAGGACTTCGAGATGTCCAGCAGTGTGGACCTGAGTGAACACCAACCACATGTCATCACTAATGTCCTCAAACTCTACATGCGACAGGTGAGCCAGCAGTCCAATCTGGTCTACCGACTACCATATAATATTAACCAGCAATGCTACCTGTGTCAGGAAGACAAATGGGATTTTCTGTGGCAACGTTTTTGAGCTTGATGCCTTATACACGTACATGAAGTGTAGTGTGTAAACTGTAAGTAGAAGTCTATGGTAAAGTCGTCATGACTGATCAATGCGACTGATGTAGGATATCTCTTCTAGCTGCCAGATAATCTTTTAAGTTACCAGTAATATGACTTTCCTGTTTAAGCCCAGTACCTGAGTAACGTATTGTATTGTATTTACTGAATGTAGTTTCATATTACTGCTGCTGTTTGAAATGTAGTTGAGCTATATTTGCATGAACCAATGGACATGCTATGTACATGTATATTTGCAAATAAAGCTACTTTGACTTTGTAGTTCATAATAACTATCGTAGTAAGTTTTGTGAATTGCCATGTGTAAAGTAAAAGTCGATGGTAAATGTTGTCACACCAGATCAGTGTTGGAGTGTTGCAAGGTACAATGTAATCTGTTTCAGCTGCCGGAACCTTTGTTGACATTCTCTCTCTACCCAGAGCTTATCAAGCTCGCAAAGGTAAGAACGCAATCCTCCCATGGCCTGCATTCTGTTTCGCTTTAAGAAAATTTGGTGTAATATACATATAAGAAAAAAAGTTACTTTGTGAACATTTACATTGGACATTCTGCTAATAGAGGTATATGGTGCAAATAAGTCGAGAGGAATGTTCAAGTTTGTTCACTCCTATTTCTGAGAATTAAAACATTTCTGCAAGATTAAGTCGTCAGCCACTCGGGAAAAGATTTGTATATAGGTGACCAATTTGTATTTTCTTTTTCTATCTGCTGCTGTAACAGGAGGATGTTTTAGGGGGAGGGATGGGCAGTATCACAGCAAATGAGGACACGCTGCACAAACTGAAGGCTTTCATACACCAACTGCCCAAACCTAACTTTCTCACAATGGGACACCTTATATACCATCTCCGAAGGTAGGTGACTGTAGTGGCCATATAAAAAAAGTTACCTAGTATGTGTTTGCAGGAAATTGCTTTGTCACAAATAAATAGAGTTATGTGTATGATTTCTTGGTTTAGAACTTAAAGCTTGTCAGAACTGGTCGAGATTGATTGATGGAATTAAGTAATTTACCATGTAACCGACAGGCTGACATCTAGTACCAGAGCAATTTCCCTGCTCTTTTATGAATAATCCAAAAGGGACTTTTATGTGCCAGAAGCATAGGCATAGGCAGTTACATACTAGTATGTTTTTGCAGGAAATTGTTTCGTCACGTATAAATGTTTTATGATACATTTTTGAATACAGAGATGTAGCACTTGGACATGGACCATTCCATATACTAGCTGTGACATGGACCATTCCATATACTAACTGTGACATGGACCGTTCCATATACTAACTGTGACATGGACCGTTCCATATACTAACTGTGACATGGACCATTCCATATACTAACTGTGACATGGACCGTTCCATATACTGTGACATGGACCGTTCCATATACTAAC
>JAAUYG010243196.1_pt1 | contig 11045 bp, 11 predicted proteins | sample 7278091 | NCBI WGS metagenome assembly JAAUYG01 (sample SAMN14350201, study PRJNA611818) | marine sediment metagenome | isolation source: surface marine sediment (0.6m) | place: French Polynesia: Moorea | collected 2018-08
CTATGAAGCCCATTACCAAGACATGGTTTCGAAGTATGATCGGTTCGGGACAATTGATTCCAGCCTGGTAGATCCTGTCAAAATTAACAGCACCTTTGACATTGATCCTGCTGTTTTCAAACACAAATCTGAACTTGAGTCGGAATTACCTTGTCAAATTGCGCATCTCCTTCTCTGCCCAGGTCTTCACCATCTTTCTTGGGTTACTCCGACAATAGCCGTGTCGAAATCGAAACTCACCAGCGACGTATTTGTCCCTGTCTTTGAAGACCAAGATTGACGTTTTGTACACCTACAAGAGACAGCAGAGACCATAATCAAGCACCCATGAGTTACACACAGTGTCATGCAACTTGTCATTCACAGACCTGGGTGGCAGTGTGTAAAACCCTGTGACCACCAGCACCCTTGTCCTGACAAAAAAACAGCGGTGCGCCATTGTCATGAGACAGTTTCAGCACCAAACGTTATTTGCAACGTAAACTCAAACCCAATATAACCTAGAAATCTGAGCCAATGACTCATAGGCATGTGGAAAATCTCCCCTTTTGATTGGCTTTCACAATTAGGCTAAGTTGGGTTTGAGTTTGCCTTGCAAATTAAGTTTGGTGCTGAAACTGTCTATTGGATCCCTCTGGCACTGTTTCCACAGATGAAAATTCACTTTCATGGCCTGTGTCAAGTCTTGGTGTTGAAGTCGTGAGGATGGAGTGGTTTTTTTTTTTGGTTTTTTTTTTGTTTGTTTGTTTTTCTTTTCTTCTTTGCGGAAACTATTTTAACTTGGTTGCTGGAAAAGGTGTGATGGCAAGCATAAATGCACAGTTTCTTTCAGCACCAAACGTCAAACCCAACGTAACCTAATTGTGAAACCCAATCAAAAGTGGCAAATTTGCCACACCCCTATGATTCATTGGCTCAGATTTCTAGGTTACGTTGGGTTTCAGTTTACGTTGCAAATAACGTTTGGTGCTAAAACTGTCTATTGAATTCATCAAAATCGGCCACACATGCTCCGTTTGAAGTTGTGCCGGTCAGTTCATCTTCACTTGAAGTGGAATCAAATCCCTATCAAATTTGCTTAACGGAGTCATCCTACTTTCTCGCTCTCCGTGAAATATTGATGCTGTGACACAATGGCAACGCATAACTGATCAGTGGCACGAAACCGCTGCGCAGTGCTCGCTGAAACTATAAAACTGTGCTTTGTTATTTGTGTCAACTGAGGAGCCATGGCAGATTCCAAACCGGCAGAAGCAACAGAGACACCCAAAGCTAAAGTGACTGATGAACAGGACACCGGCGATCGTCCGGAAGCGACGGATGATGTTGACGGGTGCGGCAAAATTTTTCTGCTGAAAGAGGTTTTTGGTTTGTTTCGATGAAGTTCAAAAGTTTTGTTAGTTTCTTTTTCCGGCTCTTTTCTGATTCCATTGAAACTCCTCCCCCCCCACACACACACACGTCTACGTGTATTGCTTTTTTCTTTTCGCACTTCGTGAAGGAGACTTGTACCAGTGGAGCGTTTTTGATTGATATCTCGTCCATTGCATCTCTCCAAGACATTGATATAGCCTCACATGCTTTTGTTCAATTTTCAGTCTGCATTTTTGTTGCAGACGCTTTCTGAAAGGACATGAAGGCTACAAGAAATGGTACGGCACACCCAGATCCAGGTCCGGTTCCAGGGAACGCTCCCCATCCCCCTCCAGCAAACACATGCACGAAGGGTGAGCGTACCCGACTCAAAACATCACATCGTCAAGTTTTCTGGCTGATGATTGAAATTCTTGATCCATCCAACTGAGATGACTTTCTGACAAGAAACTATCCAAGTAGCATGTGAACAATGTTCAAAATGTCATTTTCTGACTAGATCTATGAAGCCCTAAGTTATTTCCCAACAATGAAGCCCCAAGTTATTTCCAGCAAAATTTTGTCATCTCACACATTTCAATTTTTCTGTGGGACAGAAAATATTTGAAAGGTCATGTCGGCTACGAAAAGGCCTTCGGTGATCCCGGTGCACCTTCTTCCCCTGACGGAGACAAGAGGGCCGAAACGCGCGCCTCCAGAAACCTTGAAAAGTCGCCGCACTTGCCCAAACTTCCAAAGACGTACGTATCTTTATGAGCATATGATTTCTGCAGTTCTGACTGTGAGACCCAGCATCTACAACATCTGCCTTGATTTTCCACCTCAAAACAACTGACCAATACTGTTCATACGTTGTTTATCTGTTCTTGTGTTGTTCCACTTGCTTTTGAAAAGTGACGGTGTGGCAAAGAAGTAAAGACACCAAAACGGCCTTCGAAGCTCTTCTTGCTGGGACTTTGGACAGAAACGTCACTTCGCTTTTCAAGCGGCTTACTTGTCAAATATTTCTCTTTGACAAGCAACCTACATCATGCCAAAGTGAGACATTGCTTTCTGTGACCACTTCAACTGAACTAATGAAAGTCCGATGAAACTGTACATAGAATTCGTTTATTTTTTCTCTGTGCTTCCTCTTGTTGAGCAAATCAGCTTTGTGCTTTCACAAATACACGGTATTGTGTTTGGAAATAAATTTGTTCAAATTACATTTTTAACAAGTCGTCCTGCGTCCTTGGCAAGTGAGACACAAGACATGTCCGTTCGTTTTGTCTTGCTCACGAAAAATCTCACCCACTCTCAATGCATTGTTTTGCACCATTGAAAAAGGCACGAAATAGTCTTTGAGCTCCTTGTGGCTCAAACCTCAGGAAGACCTTTGGTCTGTTACCACTCCCTCCCCCCCCCCGCGGTGCACGGCAGCAGCGAAATACTTGGCTTTTGTGGCCAAATGTCTTGTTTCTTGTTTTGAACAGCCCTGAAATTTGGGTACCGGTACTTGTTTTGTTTATTCTTGAAAATCGCTTTTCACTCACCTTGATTGCTCTGTCGAAGCCGTTCTTACTGGCAGCGTGGTATACGTTGGCTTCTTTGCCAGTGCTGATACATCCATTGATTTCCGAGACGATCTGACGACTCAGTAATCTGAACAATATCATTCTCGTTCTCGGGTCCATGACTTGTTCAGCTGTCGCGCGATCAGCTTTGTCCTTCCCTCGTACTCTGGATCAAAAAGAAAACATCTGCACAAGTAAGACGAAACTGTGCAAAAAGAAACTTCTGATTTTCTGTTGAAAACAACAAAAAAACCTTGCTGGGAAGTACGACCACTGTGCCCGAAATTCAAACTCATGTTAGTAAGTTTCAGATAATTACCTTTCGCCTTCCACTTTCTTTGCATTTTGTGCAAGTTTTCCGGATGAATCATTTGTCCCAGGATCCTTGACTTTGTCTGCAACGGAAACGTAACAGTCAAAAGGGCTTACGCTTAGTAGGAACAATCACACTCTGAAGAAACAATTCTAGTTCGTGAAACACACCGAATCTAATCTTGGCCTCAAATTTGCTGAAGAGCTTTTCATGTGGCTGGAATCTGTCAACCTTCTTACTGCCCGTCTGAGCCTTCTGCGCGTTCGGCTGAGGAAAAGAAGAAGAAATCTGTAGAGTTTCAGCCAATTTGACAGCCGCGAATAATCATGTTTGGCTGGTCGTTTGTTTCTTGACGAGATGTCAAAATTCACAAATTACCTGGTACGTGTGATTGACAGCTGCATTGTATCTCTTAGTGAATTCTGAAAATAACAAGACAAGTACCCATTTTTGCCATCCTTCCAGCACATGCCGTGGTGTTTGGTGGTTGCCACCATCAAGTACCTCTGTTTTTTTGCGGTTTGTTTCCACTGATGGTCAAGTGACTCCGGCAACTTCAGAGCACCACCAACCATTTTGCCCCTGCTCCAACCCCATTTGAGTTGTCTCATCGAAATCCCACCCCCTTTTCTCTTCTTTTCCAATTTCCTCATCATTTACCTCCAGTTTCATCAGCCCAATCGTAATCTTCTTCATAGAACTCATCACTGTCTTCGTTGCTGTCTTCTTGGCTCCAGTCTGCTTCCTCTCCTCTTTGCTCTTGCAGTTCATTTTTTCTCTCCTCACAAGCTGCGAAAGGGAAAAGATACAAATGTTCTCAAAAGCATTTTGAAGACAACAGTGACAAAAACACGGCAATTTTATCCCTTTTATTTGTCGGTCAATTTCGCTCAATTCTGTGAGGCCTCCTTGCATTAAGTGATTGTCTCCTGTGACACAACACAAATGTGACCAAACACCTTTCTAAAATGAAATACCCTCAAACCACGAAGATTTGACCAGGAAGAATGAGTGATTTAAATCCAATTTACAATTCTCTCGTTTCCCGTTTGCCTCAATGTGAACTTGATCTTAGGTGAGGGTGCATGTCACACTTACGGGAATCTCCTGGACCATACGATGCTATCTTTATAATTTTGCTTTCAACATCCTCTGGTCTGCTCCTGCGAGGGAGAAAAAGAAAGCAAACATTGTACAACTCTCAGGGGGCTGGTGATTCCGCACAGCTTTTTCTGCTTTCACGGGAGTTTTTTTTTTTTTTTTTTTTTGGGGGGGGGTGCTTTCTGACACAGATCAATCTGTAAAGGGCACACCCAACCTTGAAATATCTCAGGCAAAGTCAAACAACTCCTACCTATCCACACAAAAATTATGATCTGTGTCTGTGTCAGTATCAACCACAACTTGTGCCACTTTGTTCGTTGACAGTGACAACCACGTTACCATGTTGAGCGATAATACAGAACATCTGTGAGTTTCCAATCTCAAAAGTCCACACAAATCTTCCAATTAATACTTACGTATCTTCCTCCGCATCGTCAAACTGACCGATTTCATATCCATCCATTTCAAGTCTGGGTGGAGCTGTGTTTGGCCAAAAACTTTCACAAAAAAAGTAAATCCTGAAGTTAGGCAATACTCCCGAAATTCCAGCAGCCAATCATTTTCTCCCTTTCAAGCAATTTCTCTGTTGCATGTTTTGGCACCACTTCCTGTGAATTAACATGATAAAAAAGTAACATTTTATTTCAAAATTCTCCACACGGAAAAGCAGAGTCACATCAACATAGAAAAGTCCTTTCAGTGTTCGTTGCAAAAATTGTTAAAGTTTTAGGGGAAACAAACTGGTTCATGACCCTTCCGCACTCAACACAACGGTGCTGGACACAGCCTGCTGCTGCTTGTGGAGGAATGCGCCAAGTGAACAAACGAAGGCATTCTCTTTCATTTTTCTTTCAAGATTTCTGCGTTTATTCGATAAAATGAGCAACTTCTGTGTGTCTTAACACCCTGGAAGGTAATTTAGTCATTTACATGTGGATTTTCCTGTGAAACTTGATCCCATTTCGTGTGCACACTACCGCCAGAAAGCGAGCTCAGACAATGATGGATCACTGTGCCAGATTTAAGATTGCATAAATAGATCCAGATCTGTAAACTACAGAATTGGAATCTTTCTGAATCTCACTTCAAAGTGACAGTGTTTCTGTTTGCCACTCCAGAGCGGGTAGATCTGATGTCATGGCCACCCCGAGCACAAATGTGCGGATTCGCCTTTGTGTGGTAGACTTTCTAATTGCTGTGTCTGTTCAGAAGCGAACTCTTGTTTTGCAACACGATTAACGACACCACCACAACTCATTTCATTTTTTGGCCGAGCACGGCTGTAACTCGGGACGGTCTTATGGAGAGTCATGTACGTGTCATTTTCATTGTCATTGTGGACTCACCCCAGGGCCCTCCCTGACCCTGGACCCCCCTGACATGACCTGATCACGTGATGGACGGGTGGTACATTGTCACATGACTGTATCACGTGATGGGGTCAGCACTCGCCTTTACTCTGAGTCAACTTTTTCTTGTTGCTGCAAAACTACACATGCCACCTTGGTGGCTTGAGAAGTGGTTTATCTTAGTCATGGTGCCATCATCATTGTGGTTGTCATCTTTGTCATCTGGCATGGATGCATTTTAAGAGTAGTTTAGATTGACCTGCCAACTCAGAACAGCTGAACTCAAAAGGTTACACCTGGTGATAGCAGCAGGGATGGGCTGTAAGTGAAGATAAACTACCATTTTGGCTGCCCCATTGTGGTCAGTGCTGCACTTGGTGGCAAAAATTAAACTGTGAAACCTGCTTGCTCATGCGCTTCGACGCTGATAAGCGCCCTTGTTTGATGAGATGTTCCCTTTTTGGGGCGGTTGCCTTTGGATTACTGTTGCCATGACAACTGCGCATCACGGAACTTGCGGCGTACCAACATCCTCAACTGCATGAATGCCTCGACTTACGCGATGCTTTCACTTATTGATGAACAAAGCAAAACAAAATGACCCCGGGGGTTGTGGGAATTGACCGATGCTCAAGCTATCCGGGTGTGACTCATCGCGGAAATGGAACATTGCTCACGTTGGAGGTGTGAATGGAAATGAATGAATTCACGTTGTGAGACCTGACAGGTGCCTGCCCTCACAGAATGAAGTCACGTTGTGGCGCAGTTTTAGTTCTGAATGAAACTCCACCAAGATGTCTTACAACATCGAATCTTGAACATTCAAGATAATATCAAGGAGGCACTGAAATGCCACGCCAGGATATGGGGCAGATTTTGTTCCCCTTACGTGCGAGATCTTGTTTGGTGTGTTGGCAAGTCAGTCGGCCCGCCCCCTCCATGAGTCTTGACATTTCAGGAATCTTTCTGTGCAATCATTGTTGGAAATACGTGAAATCCTGAAGTAGAGATTGGCTTTTTGCGTGCAGTGGTTCAATTGTAATCAGTGCTAACTGCAATGTCATTGCTTATTTTTCCTTTTTAATGAGCCATTTCGTATTTCGTGCAACAAGAGTGAAGAATGTTTCACAACTTTGTTCTCCCTCTCCTTTGCCGCAATATGTGAAGTCTGCATTTTTTTTTTTCAAAACTTGAAACTTGAATCTTGAATGTCCATTGGGGCAAACTTGCAAATCAATGACAAATTGGTCGTTGTTACGAGATGCCAGCTGGATTCAGATCGTCTCTGTCGTCAACAGGTTGATAACCAGTCTCTAATTTCAATTTGTTGAGGCTAAATTGACCCGGAGCCGCAAAAACACTCGATGTCAGTTTCGTGTCTCAACTGGTGGCATACTTTGCAAAAAGCTCAGAAAAGAGAAGTGCTTCCAACAACGTGAAATATCAACAAAGGAAGAAGCCAAAAAAGTTGAAAAGCTTTTGCCCAAAGAGTCAGTGAACACCAATGAAGGAGTGTGCACACAAATTATTGTGCAGTGGATCGTCTGCACAACCTGGAGCGGGGCACTGGGGTGAATGTTACCTTGCCATTGCTGAAAAGAAAATTACTGCAGTATTCAAGTGAAACTTCACTTGGAATCCTCTTCATATGCAACTAGCCCTGCTCTTTTCACTTGAGATGGCGACTGATAGAGGGAACTCATCTGCTGTTTCCTGCAGGAGCAGATGTTCCAAGTGAGGCAAATCCTCATTAACATCACTCAGTTGTTATCAATGTTGAGCAACACGACGCAGTCTCCATTGTCTCGTCGATTCCTCCCATTGTGCTGTCAAGTAGCGTCACGTCTCGCCTCCCCCTTCGTCATCCCCGTGTCACCCTTGCTGACAGCCAATCATGTCATTTGCTGTTAATTACGTTTGACAAGGGTTTTTCTGATTATTGCTGTCCAGCAAAAGTCCACTTGCTGTGTCGGAAATCAGAACAGAAGAACATGTTCGCAAAGACATCCCATTCTTTCTCCCTCAAAGATGGGAAGAGTGGCATGACGCGGGATTTTCAGGGTCACTTCACCAGAACAGGCTCCCAAAGTACATCTCAATGACTTTTGTCTGTTCAACGCTGTTTGGAGTTATTTCAAGTCACAATTTAATAAATGCCTTTCCTGTTCCCAGTCCCGTGTAATTACGTTTCCAGCGTTACAAAACAAGCCTTTGCTAGTCCACAGTCCAAAGGTATTCCTTTCTGGGGTGGGAGAGGAGAGCTTCTTGGCACCAGTGGGTGTTAGTTTGGATTTAAACTTCTGGATAATTCTGTGTGGATGTTTCTCCCGATGAGAATCAGGTTCCGATGCAAAACGCCAGCAAGAAACAACGGAGATAGCAAGGAATGGCTGGGAAAACTCAGTGTGGACCATGGACAAACATGCAGCACTGTGAAAACCTCCAGTGCACCCCTGCGCCATGGCATTATCAACCCGTATAGGAAGGTGCAGTGGACAAGTTTCATCCAAACGTGGGTCTAAAAGGGAATGCTCAGAACCAAAACTTGCCACCAAAAGCACGACGCTTGTGTGAAATTTGGGTGTGTGTGGCTGGTTCCCTTGGGGGGGGGGCACAGAATCTGCAGTTAGAGCCAGAGTGGGTCCACCAGGTAACCGAATAGTGGGGTCAGAAACCTTTTGGCGGAATATCTGGACAACCGGTTCAAGGGAAAGGGAAGATCTTTGCAAACTGCCGCAAATGGATGCATGACCTGCCTCCCAGGGCGAATGGGGTGAATAGACTCGACGGCAATGTAACACCAGTGACAACGTCCATTCCTAACTCGTTTCAATGGCAATTCCCACCAAAAGGCTGACTTTGCCTGGTCTTTCCACTCGCGCCCTTGAACGAACGATCACATCGTTGTGGGCCAAATTTCCTGCCAATGCGACGGTTATCTGCACGAAATTTAATGACAGAAAAATAAGACTTGGAAGAGAAATGAACTGCGAATTAGATGGGCACAAATCTTTCTGAGTTCTTGTGAGAAAGGAACGACAAAGGTTTATTGTCAGTTTCAATTGGAATTGGATTTGAAAGGTAGCACACGGTGTTGCTTTTGCGCCCAGGGAAACTTATTCAGAGCGCCGTGTTTTGTTGGTTTGATCGTATGAGACTTGTACAGCCCTGGGCCATTCTTGTTTGTCACCTTTTCTGCTTTATTTTATCAGCACAAAGAGCAACACAGCAATAAACTTGTCTGATCCTCGGAACAAGATGTACGAAGAACAGTTACACTTCTGTGTGAAGTATTGGTACTTCACCGAACCAGACGGACGCATTGTGAAGGACCCTTGGCATTGTGTGCAAATCTGACCAAGACCAAGACCTTTCTTCACATGTCGCTTGAGCATCACCCCTAGACTGCACATTACACGCCTATCTGGAGATGTTTCCCTCTGAAGCAAAATCAGTCCACACGATACCGCAGGAGTTCCTGGCCTCGGGTCAAGCTCTCCTGGTGCGGCCCACCAGAAACACGGTCCACCTCAAAAGAAGACATTTGCCGAATTTGTTTTTGACAACGACATCAAAAGGCAAGAAAGGTACCTCGTATGAAATGCTACACAATGCAAAAGTGCCGACAGTGAAGCTCAAGTGTTTAGCCTCTGACCTTACCCGCATGACCTGAGTGTTGTTTCTCGGGAACGTTTGACCTTGACCAACATAATGAATTGACCTTTCGATGAGGATATCAGGAAAAATACCTGGGGCCGTCCCAGCTGACAATGATACTCCTAAATCAGCAGAGTGAAAGATAACATCGACTGAAAATTGCTGTTTGTGGAGGTCTGATGGGATGTTTGGGCTAATCACCAGCCAAACGTACACAATGAGCCCACAATGTGCTGTCAAGTGTTTTCGTCGGTTTTTGCGTTTGTCGTGTGTTCTGGGCGTTCGTGATTCTGGATTGGTTGCATCAGACGCAAGTACCCTGTATGAAGCCAATTCTGGAAGCTAAATTGGTGGATTTCACCTCCACAGTGAGATTTGCAAGTTTTCAAAAAAGGGCCAAATTTCTCAGCTGTTCCGAACAAATGTCACAGGTGTTTTTTTTCTTGACCATAGATAAGGGCAGATTGGGAACTTTGCGTGTCAAGTTGCTGTTTCTTTGTTGTGACCGTCCTCACCAGGGAGCAAATGCTTCATTCGCTGTCTGGTACCCTAGGGCTCGAACAGACAGCATTTGGAGTGTGAGGCATTTGAGTCTGAACATGACCCTGGTTGTTTCCCTTCAAGTGACGTTCATCATCAAAGCACCAAAGTGTTGCCGACTCTACAACAGGAAGAGCAGCATGCAGCGAATGCGGTCAGCCCACTTATCACTGCACTTCAGGGAATTATAAGATCTGAGCGAAAGTTCACATCTTTGAGCCCCTCATGCTGCTTGAAAACACCCTTTGTAACGTATGATTTGACGCTGCTCCACGAAAAAGAGACAAAAGAAAACAGCGAAAATTATTTGAAAGCACACACTTTTGTTTGGTATTTGTTGCTTCCAGAGAAGGAACGCTAGATACTCACCGATTTGTTTGATCTCCACTTTGTTGCGTTTCCTTTTTGTAAGCTGAGCTTTTATAGTTCGTAAATATTTGTTTTATGCATGCCAGAAGGTCAACAGGAAGTCTTGACAACAAATTGATGTTCATTTGTTGGTATGAAAGATTTATGCTCGGCAAATGTTGACAGAGGCACGACAAATTTATTACCACAGAGGTGCTTTTGAGGAAGGATAGATGGCTAAAAGACTCTTCGATATCTTTGCTCTTTTACGTTTTTGCTTCACCAAAACTCACTTCAAAGAAAGTTTGAATCACTGCATAAAAAACTGGTAAAAGTTGCTGTGTTCAGAAATGAGTTGTGTGAAAATTTTCGTGAGAAAATGATTGACCCAAACGCGTCGAAGCAAAGCTGTTAGATTTCGCAGCAAAAAAAGCAATTGGAAACTGCAGGTACGCGTTTGAGGAGCGCTTCTTCATTTTGTTGTCTGCGTGCTCTCTCCAAAAAAAAAAGTGTTTCGCTAGACCTACAACTTTTTGTGCTTTCGCTTCAAAACGTGGGAAATGGTGTGTGCTAAAAATTTAGCAGTGTTGCTCTTGATTTTTTTTTTTTTTTTTCGAGATCAAGGCGACGGCGTCTTTTCCGATTTACCAACCAGAAAAAGATTGCAGCCGGTCAGTGTTTTGACTTTGTACCTTTGTAATGTCAGAGCTACAGCAAGCTCAATTGCATGAATAATTTACGCTGATCCCGAGAAAACTCATTTGCCAGGAGGTAAAATGGAAACATCGCGGTTTCTCACAGGGGGAC
>JAAUYG010132300.1_pt1 | contig 11044 bp, 5 predicted proteins | sample 7278091 | NCBI WGS metagenome assembly JAAUYG01 (sample SAMN14350201, study PRJNA611818) | marine sediment metagenome | isolation source: surface marine sediment (0.6m) | place: French Polynesia: Moorea | collected 2018-08
CTGCATTTAGCACTCGTCAAATCCCTCGTGAAATGCATATGAAACAACGAGAAATGTTTTCACTCACAAATTTTTCCTGCCATTCAAAACTCCGAAACACACACCATTTTGCCTGGACTGAAAGTGCGTATCGTGTCGCGTTGAGCTGTCAAAACGTCGGTGTTTTCAACGTGACTTTCTGCAATGCACATGCAGTTCAGCAACCCCGGTGTTGCAGAGCAGCGTTGTGTGGCATGCGAGTCATCCCCATCATCTCAAAACTGGATTTTGATGCGACACACAGTGCGTACTGTGGGTGCGATGCCGTATCAGTATAACGGAGTTTGTGTCTCCGTCAGAGACTTGTGGGACACGCACCCCACCCCCCGCGTGACAACCAAGCAAGCGCATTCCCTGTATGGAGATCAGCCGCCTTGCAACAACACGTGATCACTTCTTTCACTGTCAGGCACAAATGTTGAGGCCACACCAGTGAGTTCGTGGGACCAAGGATAAGACAGGTGCCTCTGAACCCTGTATCCAGGGTATGGTTCCCAGTGGAGGCAGACTCAGTGCCATGGGCCAGGAACTGGAAATACGTCAAAGCCTGCCACCCTCCACAATGGATGCATCGGGATTTCTGTTCCCCAAAGGGTCTCAAATTACGTTGTCAAGCTGCAATCAATGAAACACCAAAGTGTCACCAAACCAATTTTTCCGGACAATCTCAAAAGTATATACCACCATTTTCAAAATGTGTTTCAACAAACAGGACGGAAAAGCTCAGAACACAGGTTGAGCGAGTTGAATCACGATGTTGACTTTGATTAGGTCTGTGTCCTTACGAACCCGGGCAGTTTGGCAGTAAAAATTCCACGGCTTAGTGTGAATGACGTTTTCTGAGAACCCGGGACGCTCAGTTCACCTGGAGTTGCCCGGTGTTACGTTCCCCTGGCAATCCTGGATCCGGCCGTCTAATCAATCTGTTCACACTGGCTGAGAGCCTGATCTTGCGGATGAGCACGACAATGGTCAAGCGAATGCGGCTTGCTGGCTAAAAGCAGGTGTTTCTGAATTGTTCATGACTAAAGCTGAGGCCTAGACCGACTGTGGACTACACATCAGTGTGTGTGAACCTGCTGCACCAGCAAAATGGATTGTATCTCCCGTGGAATTCGTCTTGCGCACCGTGGTGGGCAATTTAACTGGCAGGTCTATGAAACGCGAGACGCCAGAAACGTAATGATATGATACGTGAACAGCGCGTAAAATCGAGCGGGAAATCTTCGCGGACTGTCAGGGGGCGGGTCGTCATCCATCTTCATCTGCCATACAAGTTTCTCACCAATTCATCCGCAAAACAGCAGCAGTGTTGAGTTCCACTCGCTCGCTCGCTGTCTTGACTGAGGCCAATCCTCACCGCCCACGTCAGAAGACAGAACCATTTATTGGTTCTATGATATAACTGTTTGGTTGATCAAGGTTGACACACCTGCCCTTCAATTGAAAGCATTCATTGAGTCGCTGCTTTGGTACCTATTTCAAATTGACCAAGTCACCCTCTCACCCTCTCCCACCCAGTCCCCAAGCATAACGGCTTGGACTATGCCATCAACTTTTGTCCAACGAAGACCACAATCCGAGTCGTGACAGAGGTGTCCTCTGACCAGGAAACTCAGCAGGCCTGTTTAATGCTGAACTCATCACCAAACCAAAAGGTGTAAACCAATTTCAAAGTCATGCAAACGTGGTGCATCCTTTCTTTCAGTTGGGCAAATCGTTTCCATCGTGACGTGTTTTGCACGAATTCGCACCAGTGTGACCGTCCTTTCCAAAGAACCCCAACGAGCCCCAAAATGGGATTCCACGGACGACAATGAACACATCCAAGTTCCATTCTGTTTCAATGCGACTCACCGTTCCCACATCCAAGCCAAGTCAGAAAACTGAGACCATTCCCCTCAGCTGACCTCCACTTGTTGTCCACATGAGTTCAAAACATCAGAAAGGATCTTGTTCTGAGAAATCAAAACTCCATTGATCTTCCCAAAAATAAACGTTCACACCCCTCGCCTATCGGACCACTTTTGCGCAACAAGTCTGATTCACACTGAACTCCTTTCTCTGCCTTCTCGTGGTGTGAACCTTCGAATAAGATGTTTCGGGTCATTTTCAGTTCAGCCAAAACCGAGAATAAATCCACATACCTCTCTGCCTCTTGGGTTTAAGGAACAGTGGCCTCAGAAAACCAACCGTAAACAAAATTCTTTCCTCCTGACCGTGTTTTTCCCGACACTGGCCTGGAATGTGAAGATCCTATTTTCGTTTTGTCGCAAGGCGTTTTTATCAACTTTACTACTTCACTTCGCCACCCACTTCACTGCACAGACACGCACACCAAAGATGGATATTTCTCAAGTGCTTTATCACCGAATATTAATTTCAGCACCAAAGCGCACCACAACTGCAATTGATCCAACCGACTGGCAACGTTGAAGTAAAAGTTAAAGGTTGTGCCAGGCAGCGCTCTATGAAAGTTGCACTCAAGTTGTCAAAGGTTTTTTTGACAAAGTCATTTTGCCCTGACGAGTCAAAACCGATGAAAACTTCTTTCACAATCAAAATTTGAGAAAATTGCCAGTCAGCTAGACTCTTTTTCTTTTCGTTTTTGCACCAACTCACAGACACGTCGTTTGGGTGAAGGGTGGCGTGATTTTTGGGTGACGCCTGGAGCGCTGGAACAGGATTCAGGAGTTCAGTTTCACATTCAATTTCGTTTCTGAGGAAATTCACGTGCCGCTATTTGCTACATTAGTTCATTTCTAAATTCGCTGAGGCGGTGTTCCCAGATACAATACGGCAAAAACAACCCGCACAGAGACTTTGGCTTTGCAGACCCCTCGGGGCTCCAGGTCAGTGGGAAAAATGCCGAAGAGGATTAATGCTGATGTTCTCACTACCTGGAAAACTGTAGAATCCCGAAGGTGCACGCGTGATCCGTGTTGTCAGCAGCCTGGCCGCTCTGGTGACCTTTCTGACCTCGCATTCCCAGCTCGCACAGGATCAGATCCAGCCACTTGGACGCTGAGAACAGATTCGTACAGACGGCCATTGGAATTCGGCTTTTCGGTTTTCCCCCTCCGGGAATGCCGCTTTTTATGCACTAAAAACTCTTCGGTCTCTTCACGTTGGCCTATGTGCGCCAATCTGGCTTCTCAGACGCCACGACACTTGTGAATTTGTTTTTTTTTTTTTTTACCAACATTTCCCCATTCCCACCTGTTTTCCACGCATCCTGTGCAAACTGTGATAACTCTTAGAATTGCATCCCGCATGGCTGCCAAGGATTGTCTCGGGAATTTTTTTTGTTTTTATTATTATTTGAATACATGCGGAAACTTTTGTTTCATCTTCACCTGCTGAGTGTTTTGATCAGCCCTGGCACACTAATCTGAGAAAAAGCAAAGCGTGAAATTGTCAGCGAAGGGGCATGATGAATGTTTTGTGTTGACCTCCGCCCCTATCTTGGAATGCCACTCACAAAAAAAACAGAGATCGACTTGACTGACCATTGGGCCAAATCGTTATCCTGGAGTTATTACCGAAGCTGAAGTACTCGAGTAGTCGCTACGCCTGCGTTTACACTGGGCAGTAAATTGGTCTGATGTGACTGAGAGGGAACCACTTGATACAGTCAAAACAGCCCAATCAAACGACTGATACTGGCGACTCGTGGGTTCCAGCTCAACTCATTGGGCTGGCGCTGTGTTATCAACGTGGTGGTGCGGTTAGAGATACAAACACAACAAACCCGACATTTCAGCACTTTTTAGGTGCAGTTGAGGGCGCTTGTCAGAAATCAAATGACCCTGTGTATGCCATCAGAACTTTCCAGTGTGTCCATCTGTCGCTACGAGCACAGTGTTTTTGGTTTAACCATTAAAATGTTGAAAACTTCGTGTGTTGTTCTGACTCAACCACAATGTTCAATCCCAAACCGGAGCAGAATACAGAGACAAATCCACTTTTATTGACAAGCGGAATGGCTTCTCGTTTCAACAAAACGAACCAAAACCACGTTCACATCTGGTGCATTTGACACAATTACTTGTCCCAATACCACTCGAAAGCTGGTTTCAATTGCATTCTATTTCAGCCACAGAAGCCCTTCTCTGCCGGCGTGCATTTGAAAGAGAAGACGCCTTCAAGAGGCGCTGAAGTAGCTTTGCCTGCGACTCGAGTATTGACCACCTGGCCCTTTCTCCCAGTTTAATCACCATTGATCAGGTCGCACTTCAAAGCCCTGATCAGGTTCTCCCCGTCCCGACCTAATTTCCCGGCGACTCGCAGGGCGTCTTCGTCTCTTACCAACAACCAACCAGTCCCAGGCGCGCATCCAGCATTTGGTCAGGGGTGGGACAAGAAACGAAAAAGAATTGGAAAAAAGTTACAGGCGATGGCACCGTCCCCTTCATTCTTTCGCATTTCCTTCCTGACGAGGGCATGATTTTGTGTATCCTTGAGATCAGATGAAGTGGGGGATTCAGGCTGCTGGATCAGTCTGTCTGCCACTGAAGCTGCAAAATGAATTGATCAGCAGAAGTCACGTGTCACAGTGACCACGCCTAAATGCTCGTTTCACCTTGCCTGACACGTGTCGAATTCCATGAATGTCCACGTCAGACAGACAGGGCATAACCCGAAAATAGGGGAAAACCAAAAATGGAAATTCAGTTTTTTTCAGTAGAAAATAATAACATGCGGACGAGTTTTGGCAAAAAGTTTGTCACTCTATAGGTGATGACAATGTATGTCTTTGACAGAAAAAACTTAATTTCCATTTTTGGAATTCCCTATTTTCCGGTATTGCCGACTGACAGGCACTGACTTTGCAAAACCCGAAACATGTCTAAACTGCATCTCATCCTGTGGCGCGTTTACACTTCTTATCAACTCCAGCACAACGATGGTTACTTGCAACTTCCGGTGCGGAAGGGCTTTCGGTCCATTATTAATTGTCTTCCTTGAGAGCAATGTTTTCATCTTAAGACGACCATGCCCAGAGGCAGCTATCTCCAAGTCTCGAGCACAGCATCAAAGGGAAACACGCCCTGAGGTGCTGTGTCCGATTCAGGTCAGAGCACCCAGTGTCTGTCCTCAACACACACCAACCTCCAACAGAGCGCCCGTATTATCCCTCGTGCAGCCCTGGAGCGCCCTGCTCGGTGCTACAGAGGCTTTGGTCATTTAAAAAGGTCTTATTGTCATCTCAATGCACTGCTGGCCTTGACACAGTGATGCGTTGACAGCGGACAAATGACCAACACTGCGACCGCAGACACACTCCAGTGAAAGGTACATTTGGCTTTTGCTTCCCTGGAACTCCGAAGTGGCTTTGCAATTGGGGATGGATAAGACAAGAGAATGCAGAAATCCTTTCACGCTTTCAACTGACGATTTAAACTTCTCCTGTTCAGTTCTTTTGAGGAATGAACTTTCTTGACCAACAGGAAATGAAAAACTGGTTGCAAGTACTTCTTGAGCAACATAAGTGTCTCCTTTCGTCCACCTTTTTTGTGCTCAGATTCAAAAGATAAGGTCGACGTGTTGCTGAAAACCAGAAACAAAGAAGCAACTCTGGAGCATTATACTTCTGCCCTGTTGACCAAGACACACCACCAGAGGAAAAGAAAAAGAAAGCAATGAAAGGAAGAGAAATGAGGACGGCAGATCTGTGTGGCACCAGTGTGGGTTTGTACTGCTGCAAGGAACGCTGCTCAATAACGATCATCCATTGGTCATTGGTGAAGAAACTGTCGATTACAATGGACAGTGATGACGATTAAATTGTCCCTGTTCCGGTTCCTGATCAATTTGCGAGAATCAGCTCTGGGCGTAAAATCAATGGTGAATCTACAGGGTGAGCTCGTTCATTACACTGCCAGACAAGCACTGTCCCAGTGTCAGCCCTGGGGGGGGGGAACGCTGGAGTCCTCAGGTCCATTGTGTTTGTGCCTCTTCATATTGTCTAGGGCAACAAAAGACAACTGACCAGAAAGGAAGAGTGGATAGAAACTCTTTCAATGTGATGGCAATGAAAAGTTTTTTGCCAAGCTCAAGAATTTTGGCGTAAAACAACTTTGTGCCCACGCATCTTGCATTGTTCTCGTTTTGACCAAAAATGGAAGCTAATCGGCTGTATTCACGATGTAAAGTGTCATAAAATGTTCAGAAAACGCTGCGGCAATAAAACCATAAAAAATGAACAAACTCCAAGTTCAACTGTAAACCGATGCCACAACAATTTACAAGCTGCGGTGGCGAGTAACCGTTTGGCCAAGTCACGTGCTGTCCTTTCTGACTCACAAACCCAGCGACAAGCCACAGAAATTCTGCCACCAACATCGGCGCAATGGAGACTGGAGTGGAGTGGTGGAGAACACAGTGCATACCCGGGTTCCAGATGACCGCCAGATTTCAGAACATCCACCTGAGTGGTCATTGTGGCACACTCCAGATGGAATGCAGCTGAGCCTCAAGCCCATTTTTTGTTCAAGAATCAAGACATTTTTTTCACTGCAGCATAGAGACCTCACCTGAAGGGCGCGTTGTGGGAATGTACCCAGATTCCTACCCTCTCTTCCTTCTTTTCTGTGTTTTGTTTTGTTCCATGCTTTTCTGGAGAAGGGGGGGGTCACTACCCTGGTTGGTAATTAAACTCGCTCCAACCTCAAGACATCAACCCCAGAACTCAGTACAGTGAACACGTCCAACGTTACCACAACATCTCACAAACAGTTGGTCTTTCCCTTGATGTCCACAGAAATAGGCTTGACGAAATTTGCAATGAATGTGCACTTCACACAGACGGTGTAAAACGACAATACATCACAGCTCCAGAAGCGATACAACAAGAGAGAGACTTCAGTGAGAACCTCGCAGCTTGTCAATTCGATAAGACCACTTCGCGAGCCTTTCATGTCTCAATACGGCTAGTGTTATGACATGCAATAAAGTTCACAATGTGTGTCACTGCCACAAAAGTTGTTGTAAATGACAACATATTTGTGGATTTGTGGCCTGTTTGCTGTCTCGTTTCACAATGTGAGGCCTGTGTTCCGCTGTTGAGGTGTTCAGCAACAACAAAACAGAAACAAACAGATCTGTGAAGCCACTGTTCACCTGACCAAACCACAAATCGAGCTATTTGGCCACAAAGGCGCAGAATGCCGGCGTGCTGCAAGGGGGGGTGACACACCCCAGTGAGATGCCACAAAAAGAACGTCTCACATTTAAGTGTTGACCAGCGCAGATTTTGGAAGAAACCATGCCGTCAGAAGAAACTCCCAGCCAGAACTCCACGTGAAAATAACGTTTGAATGCGGCCGGTTGGCGCAATTAATTTCCACAGCTTCTCGGGAATTCCACGCTTCTCTGGGCACAAAGCTTCCCAAATCCCAGAACGCGAGTCCGCAACAAGGCCTGCGGATCTTGTGAACAAGGCCGTGAGGGACCGTGGTCCTGTCACTCTATCTGTGTCCTGCGCCCAGACGCTCAGTTGTCCAATGTGAATCATGTCAATTGTCTGATCACTGTCGCTTCTTGCAGTGGGGACTGCCTTCAGCTTCAACTGATCAGCGAACTTCAATGTATTGAAGGACACTCGGGCAGGCAGCCGTTGCAGAGGCCACCATCGGGGGTGGCCGGGTTTTTTCTGAGACTCCAGGCACCAACTTGCGGGGCCAACCTCCGCAATCCACAAAATGGTACATAAAGTCCTGGGCTGTTTTTGTCACGTTGTGGAGATGCTCAATTCGCAAAGGCCACAAAAACCTGGGATTGATGACATCATGCGTTTTGACCTTTCACAATGGTTGGTTCCGAGTCCCATGATCTCAGGCAATCTTGTACGTGAAATTAAAATTCCGAACAGTTGAGGTGGCCAAGTGCGGCCAATTGATTGAGGGAATTAGGAGCACTTCTCAGAAACAGTTGGGTCTTTTTTCAAAAGGAACCACCAAGGATTTGCAAAAAGCACAATGGCGCAGAAAAGACGCCACCGTTGGTGTCGGCATTTTCAGAACTCCTGACTCTTCCCAGCAGTCTGACACACAAAACCTGCGAAATGTGTACATGATTCCTGATGTCAGAACACCCTGATGACCCATGGAGTCGTTGATGACAGTCTGTCCCTGGAATTCGTGGAGTCAAACTGTAACCCCCCACCCCTGATTTTTCGAGACGGGGCCTGATCGGACCCATTGACACTGGCCAGTGGTGAGTCGCCCAGAATCAGCACAACATGGCGCGATGGATTCAGCCTCTGGTGGTGAAAACTCCGTTTCAGGTGGGGTGAGGAACCACATGTTGGTCACCAGGTTGAGGACTTCAACCTTGGCCAACCCTTTGTCGTCTCGTGGACTCGTGAACATGTACCAATCAATCAATTTTCAGCGCTCGTCTGTCACTGTTTACAGTGTTATCAGTTATCTGGCTCTCACAATCAAAGGCCTGTTTATGCGATGCTTGGAAGGAGATAACAAGTGACAAACAAAGCTCAAACAACGGAGTGTCCAGTCAGACACACAGATCTGGCTGATAATGTGCACAATAATGTGGCATTAATATGCCCTAATGCACACGCACCAAAGCCGTGCACAGGAAATATGAGAACGTTAATGTTCGTCCACATGAACCGCTGGGCCCTTGAGTGTGCAATACCGGACAAATTATTCGCGGTTGCGGCAATAACGCACGCACCTGACAATTCTGGCTCCACCGAAAGCAACAGCAACATGCAGTGACAATGGCACACGCGCACCTGTCCTGAGACGCGGCTTCGTCTCTTGCTGCTTCCACGCAATACAGAACCCAAAACGAACACAGGAACACAAGAAGACGCAAAAAAAAAACACTGCGCTGTATCTGATGTGAAGAAAATTGAGCTAAGAAGAATCTTCCTCTGTGGATCGTGTCACAAACACAAACAGTCATTGCATGCAGATCGAGATCTGCCACTGCGCCCGAGGAGGAGTTTCGAGTTCAGAGACTTGACACCCACGGCACAATGAAACGTAACACAGAAGGAAGCGCAAACATCGCATGCCTCGTGCATGATCCGTATCATCCGGCGCGCAAACAGCGCTGACCTGCCCTGCAAGCACAGCCCGTGTTTATCCGGCCAATCCCGACTCTTCTCCTCCAATTTCTCGGGTTTCCACTTCTCAGTGTTCCGTCTGGTAAACAATCAGTTAACCTTTGAACCTGCTCCCCCGACAGCGCCTTGCGATGCTGGGAGCATTCAGCTATTCTGCAATGCACTGAGAATCGCACAGCAACGCATCTGAGACGATTTATCCACCTTATCAGTTTGCACCACATGCTAAATGTCTCCCTTCTAAGTGGTCAAATGTTCTCGTTTGTTTCTGGTGCCAGGATTTTGTAATTATAATGGGGTACTTGGCAGTGAGTGAGTGAGTAAGACGACAGCGCTGGTGCGTCACGAGTGAAGGTCGCTGTTTCCGCAGCACCGCGCGCCACGCAGATAAGACTTCTCAAGGCTTTGGTTGCGGTGCACGGGTCAGCCGAGGTCAGTGCGCGATAACTCCCGGACTGCTGAACCCGATCAGCGATCATCAGCCGCTGATACAATGCAGATCCCCAGTCATAAAACAAACACGCATTTTGCATTCTGCATTGCTAATGCCTGGATTATTGGCAGAAAAAATTCCAGCGTTAAAATCACCAGTGAAGGACAGGTGATGTGCAGGGTGCTTCCCTGTAGCTACATGAAGCTATTCATGGGCTTCTCAGAATCGCGACTTCCAGGTGCCGCACAATGGCCCAGTACCTGCACTACAACACCACCTGCAGCAGAATTGAATTTTAACAAGGGTCCATTCAACATGCTCATGTCAATGCCCCCACTGCCACGTCCGAAAACATAATTTGCTGTCAAAGTCAGCAAGCAATCAAGATTCAAATGTCAAACGCACAAACTCGCACACATAAGAAAGAAATTTGACAAAATGTGACCAAAAGCGTGAACAATGCGCGCTGAAGTTTTCAGAACAATTCCGCAAACAGACCGATCTTTGGTTTTCACAGTTGCAGACTTTGGGAAAATTTTGCGGAACAAAATTGTCAGTTTTGGTTTCATTGGCCGTTTGATTGTCCCACCAACAGCATTGTCATTTCTTCCACACAAAGTGCCTTGTGCTGAGTGCATTGATGCACGGCAGATTTCGTGGCGATTCGAACTGTTAAACTTGAACTTTGAACTGTCCTGCAAGTGAAATTGTGTTTCCTGCTTACCTGTATCAAGACCAGAATCAGCTCCGCTCAGCACAACCCCAGCTACGTCTCCTCCAGATAATACTTTCTCTGAAACACGCTTTTCACAATGTTCACAGCCCGAGAGTCCCGCTACGAATGACCTCAAGTCCCTCCAGTTGAGTGCATATTACATGAACAAACATCATTCGACTGTAAACGCATCAAAAGAACCGTCCCATCGGATATTTCACGGGCCCAAATGCGTGGGTTCCTTCATGCATGTGCACACTGAATTCTTGAGTGCATGCATGTGTTTGTCCGCAAACACTTAAAATGTCGAGGCAAGCTTTCAGCGGGCAGAGGTCCTCATTGTACTGACAAGAAAAAGCTTCATGCCATGTTTGGAACTTTTTTTGGAGATACCATCCACGGGTGATGTTTGAAGTGTCACTCAAACTGCATGGAAAACTTGTCCCCGCTCTGCAGTGAAGTGCAGAGAGTATCATTTTTTCAACGATCCAGTCAGTTTTCGCAGAAACGGTATTCAGCCAAAAAAAAAAAAAAAAGAAAGAAATACGAATTTCGCTAACTGCTTCAAAACGTTTGCGGAGAGTTACAAAAGAATGTGTTTCGTTGTTTTGAAGCCTCAGTGGTCAGTGACCGCAGAGGTGCAGTGCCCTTTAAAAGCAAGAGAAGCGATCCACTCATCGTCAAACCTGAGATGGAAACAGCAGCCACATCAACGTCACCCAAGGAAAAAGCAACACGAATCTGCGAAGGAATCTTTCCC
>JAAUYG010145343.1_pt1 | contig 11043 bp, 10 predicted proteins | sample 7278091 | NCBI WGS metagenome assembly JAAUYG01 (sample SAMN14350201, study PRJNA611818) | marine sediment metagenome | isolation source: surface marine sediment (0.6m) | place: French Polynesia: Moorea | collected 2018-08
CCTCTAAAAGCAGGAAGGAAGAAATGAACACTCAGTATAAAATCCCAAGGAAATGGAACGAGTACAATACAGCATATCATGCTTTTATATCCTGTAAGCCCGGGCATGTATGCAAGGTATTTGCAAAGATTAATACAAGTTTAATAAATGAACACTGCATTCAATTTACTGTTGTCTTTTTGAGACTATAAAACTCCTTTTGAAAAAGTAGCCTCCCAGTCTGTATTAAAATCAGAATATGGATGTCCGTTCCCTTCTTTTTTTTTTCTTTTTTTTTTATTATTTACCTACCGCCCGACCCGACCTCTGAACCTTCAGGAGATGAGAAACACAAAAAAAGATACGGGTGCCCTTATAGCAGTACGGACGCCGCGTCACCATACCTGGTCTCCCCTTTTGAGCCCCATCTCATGAGCCTTGGAAGCCTTCTCCACTTTGGTAATAAATATCCCACAGCCCCGTTCAAGGCCTCCCAAGACATGGAAGTGAAGGATTTCGTCGCGGGTCGCTCGTGTCAGCACTATCGTGCGCGCCTGGGCCTTCGCAGCGCAGGCGATATTCAGAAGGCGTAACTGCCCAAGCATCGACTGAAAGGGAACAATTTTATACAGGTAATAGTATCAAAAATATTAGGACTCTCTTAGAAAGGTATGGCATATTTTGCTAGATACTGTCCAAAACTTTAATTGCTACCTCTGGGTGCCCTGTTTTTTTTTAAATTTTAATACACATTATATAATACTACAGTATGTCAAAGAATAGAACATATAGAATGTACCTTTGAATATGCCTGAACAACAGTACAAGGTGTTTCAAATATTTAGAGATTAATTTTTCTTTCAATGTCATTTGCACATACATAATCCAAAGCGCACAAGAACAAATAGAACATTCCCTGATTACCACATTAAAATATCATTGCCCTTTTTTTTGGGGGGGGGGGGTGAAACAAGTCAGAGGTCTATTACTAAGACATTATCAGTAATTTCTTCAAATGTCTGACAATGCAGTTTCAGACACTTACAACTACCTCCCCCCCTCCCCGTAGTTGATTGCATAACTGCACTGTAGAAATATTTTCGCTATAATAACAGTAACCAATGGCAACAGGTATTTCAACAGTTTGACAGTCTGTAGGGACGAATATGGCCGGGAAAGCTTATAATTCTTCAGTTCTGCATTAGAACGTCCCGATGCATCCGACGGGGCTGGTTACTTGAAAATTAGTCTTCAGTCCAAGCCGGAAATAAATAAATACATCCATTATCTGCGCTTCTGAAAATTTGTCCAATCCATTTTCATTAGTTTTCCAGTGAGGCTATAGCTCCATGGCTGGCGGAGAGGCTCTCTGATGGCCCATTTTTTACGTTCCCAAGGATCTGATTAAAGCCTCTACCATTACAGGAGATATAAGGGATATTAGGGAAGAGACAGGCAATGGAGGGGGGGGGGAAGGAGGGGGAGGGGTATGGTCAGCTTAGAAGACACTGATGTTCTTAAGATGGAATTAAGCCTCCTGGGATATTATCCTCTTAGCATTTACCCCCCTGCACATATATTTTTTTTACTCGATCATTTTGCTTTTTTTCGGGAGTAGGTAGGTTGGGTTTCGTCGTTTTCCCCGAGGGTTTCGTATATGCTTAAGCCAAGATAATGATGGAAGTTCTGGCCAGGGATGATGGGCTGAAGTAGTAGGATTTGCTGGGAGATCACGGAATATTATAATCGTGGACAGCAGGAATTTGGATGGATGTCGCCAGAGGAAGCCACCAGGGAAATTTTGAAACTGTAACCTCAGATTACAGAGGAGACTGTGATGTGTCTAAAATGTTAACGTATTACTGTAATTTAAAACATACTAGAAGTATTGATAATAAATAATCGTCTACACAGCTAATATGTTTGCTCTAACTCAATGTAACTTTGCTTGCCAACCAAACCAACGGCTAAATATATGTCACTATTTTACTATGGTATAGATCAGTAAATTAAGTTTGGGGCTCCAATGATGGGGTCCGAAGATGACATGTGCATACCTGGTGCAAGTTTCGCAACGTATCTTCACGTCTTAGACTTTTAAAACCAAAATTTGTACATAAACTACCTTGCTTACAGGCATCATTTCTATACTAAAGTGATTGGGTTTTTATATAAGAAAATTCTTTTTTAACGTTACTTTTAGTAATAATTTCATCAGACCTTACGAGACAAACATTTATTAAGTAGGTACATTAACTAATTGGCTGTTTCATAAGAGAATCTCATTATTTAGCAAGCTTCATTTCGTAACTCTATGTGGTCAATGCTTTCAAGAAGGCAAGCCTACCGCCATACCCGGGGCTGTGTTCCCATGCCTCCCGGGGTCTAGAAATCTCAAAGCAAGAATTGGACTTAACTTCACATAATCCCCATGCTTATGTTTCACAAAATGTAACAATGTCTTTAGTGAGACGTGCAAAACCACTTGAACGTGTTTATGTTTTCTGAAATACATGTAGACCATGACAACAGATAGAGAGTATTTTAAACCGCTTAGCAGGAAAATTTTCCGAAGATACCCGAAAGAAGGGAAACGGCGTGAAAACAGGGGCATCTCACAATTGGCTGAGCTCTTATGTGTCGCAATATGATTCGCTAAAGGTTAGTCATATGACCAAGGTAGTTTGGTTTCCGAATGAAACCGATTATTTATACTGGGAATTTGTGGCGCCAAATACTCCCTATTGTCTTTTCCATGCTTAAATATCATTTTCGGACTTAAGAATTTTTTTTTTTAAAGAAAATGACTCCTGATTAAAACCAGAGACTGACCTCTCTCTCCAGGAGATGCTCAAACTTCTCCAGAAACTCGATCATAAGCGGATCGGTCTCGAAGTCGCTGAAGTGATTGTTCACCCACAGCAGCACAACTCGTGTCACCTAGAAACAAGGATCACCATGGTAACAGAAATGTTCTCTGTACAAGTGTAGAGACCATGGAAAATCGATCAATCAGTAATTCACCCGTGCATTTAAGACTGTAATTGTTGTGCCTTTGACTCATCTACATTGATCAAGTAGCAGACAATTTGTCCTATATTCAGGTTGCTGACATAAAGGCATGAAAGGTGTGAAAGGAATGACTTGATGCTTGGCAGGCCTACTAGTCGCAAGGTGGTTCATTTTATAACTAAGCAGACACAATTACATAATATCACTTATGACATTAGTATTACATCATATAAACTATCACAAAAAACTACTACCACTACTACTATTACTACTACAACTACATCAACTACTGCTACTGCCACTACTACTACTACTACTACTACTACAGTATTAATACTACATGTACTACTACTACTACTACTACTACTACTACTACTACTACTACTACTATAGTATTAATACTACATGCACTACTACTACTACTACTACTACTACTACTACTACTACTACTACTACTACTACTACCACCACTACATGTACTACTACTACTACTTCTACTAACTCTACTATTATCCCCTATACACCAATCTACCTTATCTCGCAGTGGTAAATCATTGAACCATTGCAGCAATCGGTCAGTTACTTCGAGTGCACTCTTGTGGAAAGTTCGGTACGTCAACAGGAAGTCTTCCACATAGGTCGGGTCGACGCTGGAATGTTCCTCCACCAGCTGGCGTGTCAGTTTGTCTGGGGTACCCTGGGGACAGTGCAACAGTAGAAAATACAGTGAAACCTGCTTTGAGAGACCACGGTCATATATATACTGTACTGTACTGATGTCGAGTGAATATGGCACAGTCAGCCACCATCACTACAATCTGGCTTCACTGACCAATGCCATTCTGGCTGAGAAAACCCATCTTGTTTTGAATGAAAGTTGAATTAATTTTGGCGAGACTGCATGTACATAACTTTTCACGTATGCAGAGAAATGGTTGTGTTGTGCATCTTGAGGTCATAATTTGTTAACCTTTAAAGCTACATGTAAACACCGAGTTAGACAAATTACTAGTGTTAGATCAGCTAGATATCACCTAAATGTATTTCTCATTTCCATTGTGTAGACATACCAAAGAAAGATTTCAAGTTATGATACAGTAAAACATATAGAACCTGTCTTGAAAGACCACCCCATAGGCCACGAAAATGTGGTCTCTCAAGACAGGTGGTCTTTGGTGACAGGTTCAGTTATACAGTGGTCCCTCTATTTTAAGACCACCCATGGGACAATGAAATTGTGGTCTTATACTGCAGGTTGTCTTAAAATAAAGGGTGAATAATACACAAAATCGCACTTTGGGCCCCAAATAGGTGGCTTATAATCAAGGTGGTCTTAAAATAAAGGGTTGTAAAATAGAGGGACCGCTGTATTGAAATGTAGGACCTTCTGCCAGGAATATCAGACTGGTCTTTCAGGATGGGTGGTCTCTCATAGCATCAGTCTCTCAAGATAGGTTTCACTGTATATAAACTGAGCATGAAAATGATGGTGGTCCAATTGACAAATGATTGACCTGGCCACTTCTACCAAAATTTTTTGTTGTCAAGTCCAAATTTCTTGCCTCATGCTACTACACCATTTCCCGCTGGTTTATGCCATGTGACGTCACATGAAATGGGTCACCTTATGCTATATGCATATGCTATATATACACTGTAAACACGGTAAACACCAGTTACGTAAGCTTTTTTCCTAATGTTTCAAAAGTCACAGCGAGAATCCAAGGCAGATACAGTGGTCCATCTATTTTAAGACCACCCATGGAGGGACTACTGTATTCTGTTGCACACAAGAAAACAATTTGTCGCCAGTTATTTACAGCAGTGTTATCTAGGATTCTAACGGGTTCAATAACTGTAATCATTCTCTGAAATAAAACACTAAGCTTCAGGTCTGGTATCAAAGTCCAAATTCCTAAAACTGTTCACCTTAGTGTATACATGTATAAGGGTATGGGAGATGATTATTATGATGGAAGACATATCACATGTATCTTAAATCTCTTTATTTTTAGTCCGAAAGTGGCAAGCCGTCAAATACGGCTATGGAGTGTGGCGGCAGTGATAAGCTGAAATATGGCGGCGCCAGCGTAACCTCAAACCCACGAATTGCCAACATCTCTGTTTATAATGCATGGCAAACAATGACGGGGGCAGCACAAAGGACGCTGTCGCTGCAGATAAAAAAAAAAAAACATGGTTGGCAGACGAATCAGTTTGTATTGGCAGTGTCGCCGAGGGTGCTAGCTAGTGCTGCTCTGGCTGCAACACGTCACAGCCCTTGCCAATGGGAGAATGGGAGGCTGTGTTAGATTTGGCAGCCTGGGAAAATGATAACGTTTCCATCTTCTGGCTTATTGCACTAATCCTATCAGCTAGGGATGGGGTCTTTAAACTGGTTAGGATGCTGAACAATGAACTAAATAGCCTATATGTTATATAGAGACACGGAGCGGTCATCTTCAGGTATAATATTGATGGCCAACACTAGCTATCAGCGGTGTGTGCATGTTTCTGGGCTTACCGCATGTTTCTGGGCTTACCACATATCCTTGATAATTTTTTTGCAGCGAGCTGCATCTCCTCCCCATATTTCTTTTAATTAACTTCACTTTTTTTCCTAGTAAGAATCTTCCTAGTATTATAACATCTACAGTCAAACCAGGAAGCCCCTCCCCCTCCCCTTATTATTTTTTATTTTAATTAACATCATAAACACTTTTTATTTCATAGAAAGATTCGTTCTAGTAATCATCTACAGCCAAACCATGCCTTACACATGTTAAGGATCCCCCCCCCCCCCGAAATAAAGACTGCCTGGAAATAAGTTTGCTTTACAGGCCAAACATTACAATGCTATTTTTTATTTTAGAATTTAGACCACCTCAGAATAAAGACCACTGTGGTCTTTATGGTCTCTAGTCACATAGACACCACAGACAGAGTCTCTGCCTAGATCATTTACTGCTGTACTTAGTACTACTCACCCTAATAACAATTCGTCCTTTCCGGTTCCCGCCGTCCAGCTCGCGTCGTTCCGTGATCAGTACGACCTGTCCGCGTTCCTCCAGTCTCTGGGTGTTCTCCTCGCCCTGGTACAGAACGACAACGTGAGGGGAGACACGCCACTGTACGAAACCGCCACACGCACAGCGTAAACCATGCACGGAATACTCCACATTCATCACACCACACGGCGCACATTAATCCGGGATAATCCAGGATAATCCACTCAGTAACTAAGCTTCAGCAGGAAGTGCGGAAATTTCAGTAAACACAGGAATAGCAAATACATCAATCATCCTGACACAAAATTGACATAGAAATTTTTTTAATGTTACTGTACCCATAATCCAGGGATTAGCCACGGAGTAGGTGAGTTTCAGTGCCAAAGTTTTAGTTAGCTTATCACGTAGGAATTGTTAATAATCCAGAATCTGCATGATTGGGCACATATCTGATGATTTCAAGTGGTAGATTTGTAAGTGAGTTGTAGTTACACAGGAATAGTTGATCTGTCATTATGCAGCCAGTCTTTGGGTCATAGTGGTAAGCCTTTAACATGTTCATTATTAGTTTTCTTTTTGATAAAAAATTACGAATGAAATATGAACAGCTGTTAAATCCAACTTATTTCCTAGTGTATTGTTCTTGTTTCCTATTGAAGTTCTGTGTCTAAACTACCGATGATACGGGCCTAGAAATCGGATGTTAATTGTGACATTTGTTTCCATGTCGACGTTACCTCGACAACATGGTAGCCACGGCAACCAAATTATTACACCATGTTAATATCATTGTGGCGTTATCCCTATCATTTAGGCCGCTGCTTTTGCAGGCAGCCGACAGATGTTGCAGCGATATACATCGGTATGTCTGTGCTCGCGACCTTGCACCAGACAATGGTACGGAAGCGGACTTGGGTCGCAAGAAACTCACTGATTATGAAGCCCACATGTGGCTGACTGGACACCATATGGACTGGCAGAATTAGAAGTATGTACTAATGTACCCAAGTCATTTATTACGAGGGATGAGGCTCGTTTAGCGATGTTGCCTGTCTAATATACTGACAGCAGGTTTATGTATACTGGCGTGTGCTTGAAACGAGCCGGCGTTGAATATGCCGGTGGGTAGCTCTGTACACAGCTTCTAATTAAACAACACGTCAGGGAAGCCTTGATGTGTTCATTATTCCTTGTCAAATACCTATGTCATGATATGTGTTAATGCGCCAATGTCAGGACATACTGTGTGTTTGAATATTATAGCAAGAGTGGCTCATTTGCATTGAAGACCATTTATCAAACTAAGGTTATACTTCTCCCTACTTCCTCCTCGTGATGGCCATTTACAGCCATTCCAATACAATGAGATTTTACTGTAACCATGGCAATGACGAAGTGAGTAACTGCTTTTCGGCTACTATTGCATGCATAATTTTACAAAAAGACTGGAAGAAACCTAGCTATGCCATAACCCTAGTCTCTTCCTCCATATACACCCTAGGTTATGATTTATGGCGTCAAACCTGTTAAAGGCTCAAGCTTTCTAACCGTCATTTTTCACCCAGCACTCTGTGTCGTAACAGACTGGCTCATAGTAGGCAAGTTTGCATAGAAGAGCAGAGTGCACGGTAATGCACTTAAAGACTATGGTAATGTACATGAATTGAAAATAGATGTTCATGCATTTTTGGGGGGGAAAGGAGGGGGGAGGGGCAAAAGATTAACGACAGTGCTCTACCAAGCACAATTTATCGAAATAAGCCAGGCATCTTTGGGTATCTTGGGCAGCATTTGCACAGCCGCAACTGGTCGGAATGGCAGCAATCTGGCCAAGGATTGAGATAATCCCTTACTGAACACAGGCTGTACATGGCCATGATTACCGATGCCCAGACGCGGGGCGCCTTGCCTGCCGCAATCTCATTGGTCACAAGAAATTGCCGATTTATTTTTCCAGTGGCTTACTACGGATTAGATCTCGAGAAGGGTGGACGGATAATTGCTGCTTTAGATAATGAAGTTGACATTTCCTACAAGATCTGGTTAATCCCAAAGACAGGGAATCTTCCAAGTCAGTGATAGACTTTTCCATCCCCCCCCCCCCCGACCTGTAAAGAGACATATAAACAAGACTGAAGACCAGAGCAGGAATTGTGAGACTTATGGACAATCTAACAAATTTTTTAGCTAATTTAGATAATATGCATGTAGAGAGCCACGATACCATATAGAAATGTATATGACCTACATCATGCATGCTTCAATTTCATAAAATGATATTTTTTTTTTTAATATTTGGCTTCCTGCAGTAGTTTGTGCCTAGTACGGTAGTCCCTCTCTAATAAGTCTATTTGACAAGATATTGTGGCCATATTTGAGAAGTGGTCTTTGGCAACAGGGAGAAGAAAATGCATTCATGGTAGCAGCCAGAATATTTGTGTCCACTTTAAGGACAGACATTTTGAGAGTGGCCTCTACGAGATGTACCACTGTTGTGGACTTCCTTGGTAACATCTCATGCACTACGAGAAAATAGGTTATTGGACTCGGGATTCATAATAGAAAAAGATGGCAGTGAGATGCTCGCCGAAAATTCGGGAACATTTCTTGTTTTTTTTTTTCAAGACTAGGTGAGCAGAAAGACAATTTTTCTATCTCCTGCACTAGTTTGCAGTATTCTGCCTGAGCTAGAAGATGTAAACTTACCTCGTGCAGTATCTTGTAGTAGTCTTCCTGAGCGATGCAGACAAACTGACAGTCGTCCACCTTGGTTCTCATCACCCCCTTGTGATACTGTTTCTCCAGGCTCGCCTGGCTGACACCGAAACTGACGGCAACAAAACACAAACATATCTAGAAACCCTACAGATGCAAAGTATGTGCAATAGGAAGTTGGGGAACCCCTAGTTAAGACCACCAATAAAAATACAGAGAAACTTATGTTGCAATATATCGACCTGCCCTGTTCTTCTACCGACTACATGGACTACATTACCTTATAGACTACATTAGAATAGACTATGATCTCTAAAGTAAAGACTGGTTGTTCTTAGAAAAATGTTCCTCTTATCTTTTGTAGTAAAATACAGGACCAGGGCTGGATTTTTGCAAGTTTTGGGAGAAGTAAACGCATTCATAGCGGCAGCGCCACAAATGTTTGGCCACATTAGGGAAGGTGCCCTCTGTTGAGAATGGCCACTAAGAGAGGGACCACTGTATGTTCTTGTTGGTTAGGAATGTCTCTCATGGCAGAGGTCTCTCAAAGCAGGTTCTCTTGTATTTTATTCAATGTGAGAAGTATGAGAAGTAGGCCTGTCATGTATGTTCAGTCTTCAATCACAGTTTGCCAGCCTTTTCCTGCCTGGGTCAGAACCAGAGAACCATGCCTATAACTTGTATAATGGCTCCCAAAGTGGGGCCTCAGTCGGAGCATACCAAGGCCAGAGCTCGGTACAGCTGCTCTGCGCCCAAACTGGTAATACTGGACACCAAGGTGATGTTTAACCAATGCCTGCAGGTCCCATGGGTGTCGCAAGCCATTTACATTTACATGAAGGGAAGCTTCCGAAAATTGAGGACTAGCGAGACCATCGCTAATTGATCGGGCTCTTCAGTCAATGCATCCGCAGACAATCAGTCGACATGGAGCATCCGGGATTACAGGAGCTTAGGGAAATACTGGATTGGCGCCATATGTATGTTTGGAGTCTGCTTTTTTTCCCCCAGCGGCTACCGATCTGGGTTAACCCTACGACAACACCAGGAGGTAAGTGTGACTGTCGGTTGGCCCAGCAGACGGGGAGGTCGTCTCCACGGTTGTTCAACTGGACGGATGGGGCCCTTGTGAGGAGGTCATACTTTCCCCTAGGGTAAAGCTCATTGGTCTGGCCCCCGCTGGGATGGCATGACAGACAACAAATTGTCTGCTGCCAATGGCAATATTTGAGGAGCGGGGACGCCCTGACAATGGACAATGTCACTGATGTCCCTAGTGTGGGCCCTACACAGCCTACCCAAACCAAACTCCACTATACATGGCTATAGCACAGACACCAGCATTATATCAGGGACATATACACTGACACATAGAGCAGATGGCTCTGAGGAACATGAGAAAAGCAGGGTATACTAGCCTATTTTTAAGAATTTAACTTTCACAGATAGCATGGACAGAGTATCATTTAAGTATTATTTGAACTACAAGTCTGCACAGAATCTATCAGTCTTGAAAGAGCACAACTTTCTCACAGTTGAGTTTTTCAGGGATATTATCATACATTAGCATGATTAGTATGTTATATTAGACATATATCCACTCCATCCCCCCGCCCCCTTCCTTCCACCATAGCTACTGTACTTGTGCCCCATGCGGTCACCATGGCTCCCATATATGTCTGCCATATGGTCACCATAGCTACAACATTTCTCTGCTGGGGTCACCCTAGACATTGTATCCATCCCCATGTGGTTACCATAATTACCATATCAGTCCCCTATGTTGTCACCATAGCTACTGTACCTGTCCCTCATGTGCTCACTATAGCTACCGTACCTGTGCCCCATGTGGTCACCATAGCTACCATATCTGTCTCCCATGTGGTCACCATAGCTACCGTACCTGTCCCCCATGTGGTTACCATAGCTACTGTATATGTCCCCAACGTGGTCACCATAGCTACCATACCTGTCCCCATGTGGTCACCATAACTACCATATCTGTCCCCCATGTGGTCACCATAGGTACCGTACCTGTCCCCATGTGGTGCCTATAGCTACCATATCATCCCCATGTGGTCACCATAATTACCATATCTGTCCCCCATGTGGTCACCATAGCTACCATACCTGTCCCCATATGGTCACCATAGCTACCGTACCTGTCCCTCATGTTATAACCATAGCTACCGTACCTATCCCTCATGTGCTCACTATAGCTACCAGGGCTGGGGTCAATTCCGATTTTTAAATTCCAATTCCAATTCCAATTCCGGTCCCACTGCAAAGTTCAATTCCAATTCCAATTCCAATTCCGGTCCCCATTGAA